>Ga0247673_1000025_pt1 | contig 15276 bp, 17 predicted proteins | sample CNK14_metaG_FD_182722 | JGI IMG/M metagenome (GOLD analysis project Ga0247673, IMG submission 182722) | Soil microbial communities from Purdue University Martell Research Forest, Indiana, United States - CNK14 | ecosystem: Environmental > Terrestrial > Soil > Temperate forest > Bulk soil...
CCGCACACGGCAACTCGAATTCTTGAACATGACCTCGAACCCGACAGACATGCAGATCGTTGGAATCGAGGGTCGCGCGAAGGTGCTGGGTGCCGTCGCTGGTGCGATCGGTCTCGACTGGGAGAACATTGTCCCTGACGATGACGCGCTGAAGGCCGCGCAAGCGGCGCAGCAACAGCAACAGCAGAACGAGCAGCAGCAGCACAACATGCAGATGCAGCAGATGGCACAGTCCCAGATGCTGGAGCATATTGAGCACGCGAACTTGTACGCATCGCAGGCTGGGCTCCCGGTACCGATACCGGGAACACCGGGACAGCCACAAGGTGGGCCGCAAACCGGACCGCCTATCGGGGGCCAGCATGTGGGGCAGAAGCCCCATCCGACTGGTGGGCAGACAACGGCACAGCAGCACGGCACGCAGCAAATGTTTGCGAGGCGGCCGAAGATGAATCCAGGAGCTTAGGACATGTTCAAGAAGCACACTTACAGCCCGAACCACAAGGTGGTCGCAGGCCCGCACAACTACTCTCCGCCGACGCCCGGCGGCGGCCCTGCCGGCGCACCCGGTGGTGGAATGGACGCGAGTGGCGGCGCCGCGGCGAACTATAGCGACGGTGGCATCATCGACTCGTTGAAGGATGCCTGGAATCAGGCATGGAACAGCAAGAAGGACCAGCCGGCCGGAACCTCTGGCAATGAGCCACTGGCTTCGAGCAAAGACGCTGATACGAGCCCCGGCGCCGGTAAGGGCGGCGCGCAAAAGACGAAAGCTACTCTGGACGCAGCGGACGCACAATCATGATCAAAAAGCACACAGACGCGGAAAAGCTGGTGTATGAATGCACCGGCGGCGACTCGGCCCCCACCTGGGAAGATCGCCTGAAAAACCAAATGGGCTATGCGCAGATGTCGCATCTAGCCACCGAAATTCGCGGCAAGGGCAACAAGACGGGCCCCGAAGACGCGGAGCAGCTGTTGTCGGACCTCGGCAAGAAGTCCACGACTCTCAACACTGGTCCCGACAAGGCTGCGTCGGGTAAGAAGATCGTTTAACAGGAGATTTGCAATGGCGAAAGTAGAATCTGTCGGCGAGAAGACCAGCGAGCACGCAAAGTCTCCTCCGAAGCAGGAAACCGATTCCCACACTGAGAGTGGCTTGACCTCCAAGTTCTACGGCGATTCGTCCGGGAACAAGGACCGCAACACCAACCTGTCCTCGGGCAGCGGCGGCGGCGCGGGCGAGAGCCATCCCTTCAGTTCCAGCGGTCCGTTCTTGGGTGAAACCAAGGGCAATAAGGATCGTGCGATCGACATCTCCCGCGGAAGCGGCGGTGGCGATGGCGGTGCTCACATGGCAGGCCGTGGCCGCAAGAAGTTCACCGGCAACTCATGAAATTAGATAGGGACACTGCGGACGCAATACTTAAGCTGCGCCCGTATCCTGCCTTTCAGAAGTTTTTAGAGGCCATTCGGCAAGACGGAATCCAGGCAATGCTGGATCTCGTGGCTGCCCGCGGCGAATCTGTAGGACGCTTACAGGGACGCGCGGAGTACGCCAACGAGGTCTGCGATGCGGTGGGTCAAGCTGCCGATGTTCTCGCAAAGTTCGAAAATAAACCAACCATAGGAGAAGACGGCTATGCCCGCTCTACCAGAATCAGTCCGACGCTCGACGGAACTCGCCAATCAGCTAGCGGCCAAAGCCAAGGCTGGAACGCTCACTCTTGAGGACGTCAGCATGACGCCCGGCCAGGTGACAATGCCTGGCAGCCCCGATCGTCCGCCGATGCCCGCTGGCTTCCAGCCGCAGGCCGCCGGCACCGGAGTTCCCGGCTTGGGGACCCCCGGGTTCAACCCCCAACCGCCCGCTGAGCCGAACGCGCCGCGCGCCGCCGCGCCCGCGCCACAGCCGGCGGTCCCCAATCAGCCGGCGCCGGTTTCCCAGCCAGCCGCCGACGATCCGGCCGCCGAGCAGCGGTTCAAGGTCCTGCAGGGCAAGTACAACGCCGAGGTGCCGCGTCTCCACCAGGAGAAGAAGCAGCTTGAGCAGCAGCTCGCCCAGATGCAGAGTCAGCTCAATTCCACCCAGTCGATTTTGGCCAATTTCGCCCAGCCTCCTGTTACCCAACAGGCTCCTCAAGAGCAGCCTTTGGTAACGGCTCAAGAGGTCAAGGAATTCGGCGCTGACCTGATCGACGTGGTGCGCCGCGTGGCGCGCGAAGAAGTCGTGCCCCGCGTCAGAACTCTTGAGGAACAGTTCCGTCCCACTCAGCAGACGGTGCAGCAGATGGCTCCTATGGTCTCGCAGACCGCGGAAGACAGTCGGCGCACCGCCGCGCAGGTCGCGCACGATCAGATGTGCAACGGCCTGGACGCTGCCGTGACGGACGCGAACGGTAACTCGGTATGGGAGGCTGTGAACCAGTCCCCCGACTTCCAAGCATGGCTAGATGCGGTGGACCCCTATTCAGGGGCGAAACGTGGTGCTATGCTTGTTCAAGCGTACGAAAGTCACAATGTTCCGCGAGTTGCGGCTTTCTTCACGGGCTTCATGAAAGAACACGCAGCAGTCGCTCCGACAGGACAGCAGCAAGCTCCGACTCCCCAGGGCACACCCCCTGCAGGAACCCCGGCAGTGAGCCTCGCCTCCCTCGCAGCACCCGGCACCGGTATCGGTGGCCCGGCAAATGCAGGCGCTCCAAACGAGTCTGGACAACAGCGGGTTTATACCCTGGCAGAGATCAGTGCGTTCTACCGGGACTCCCAACGGGGGGTCTACAAGAACCGCGAGCCGGAACGGCAAGCGCTTGAGAAGGACATCTTCTTGGCACAGAAATCGGGCAGGGTGCGTCCGTAACAAGATTTGTGTAATAGGAGTTTCCTGAAATGAGCACTGTGTATCCAATTTCCGGCAGTCCGTGGGTGGGTTCCAACCCGAACCCGGCGTACTCCGGTATCTTCATTCCCCAGATTTGGTCGGGGAAGTTGGTTGAGAAATTCTACGCCGCGACCGTGCTGGCTGCGATTTCGAACACCGACTACGAAGGTGAAATCAAGAACTTCGGCGATACGGTCAACATCCGTACCCGTCCGACGATCACCGTGTCTGACTACCAAGTCGACATGGATCTCGCTGTTCAGCGTCCGTCCAGCAACCTGGTGGTCCTGCAGATCAACAACGGCAAGTACTTCAACGTCGCCCTCGATGACGTGATGGAAGTGCAGTCGGACATCGATCTCATGAACATCTGGGCGCAAGACGCCGCGGAGCAGATGAAGATCGCCGTCGACACGTCGGTTCTCAGCTACCTGAGCACCACGACCGACATCGCCTCCACCAACTACGGTGCAACCGCCGGCGCCATCACGGGCGCGATCAACCTGGGCACTGCAGCCGCCCCGTTGACCGTCTCCGCGAATCCCGCCACGGCCAACACCTACGTGCTCGACCTGATCACTCAGGCCGGACAGGTGCTGGACGAAGCCAACATCCCGGAGTCGGGCCGCTGGCTGGTGATCCCGTCTTGGATGGCTTCCCTGATCAAGCAGAGCGACCTGCGCAATGCCTCGATCGCCGGTGACATGACCTCAATCTTGCGGAATGGCCGCTTGGGCGAGATCGACCGGTTCACGCTGTACTACAGCAACCTCCTGCCGACGGTTGATACGTCGGGCTTGGCCTACTCGGTGTTCTTCGGCGTGCCTGCGGCGCTGACTTTCGCCGCGCAGTTCACCAAGATGGAAACGATCCGGTCTGAGCGTTCGTTCAGCAACCTGGTTCGTGGGTTGCAGGTGTTCGGCTTCAAAGTCGTGACCGCTGCCGCCATGGGCCGCGCGATCGTCAAGAACGGGTTGAAGACCTAAGAGTGAGATGATGAAAGTCCCTCCGCCGGTATCTGCCGGCGGGGGGCATCCTACCGGAGACGATTGTGGCCAATAAGACTTACCAGCAGCTTCTCGCTGATGCCCGCCAGATCGTCCAAGATTTCTACACTGATCCAACCCTCCAGCGGTACCAGGATCAGGAACTCGTTGACATCCTGAATCGCGGCTTGCAGGTGCTTTACGGCATCCGCCCCGACGCTTTCTACGACCTCTGGGACGACACCCAAGAGGACTTCATCGTGCCCGTGGTCACCATCTCCGTGATCACCGACCCGGCGTCCTGGCTCCTGCCGTTCGCCATTCCGATGATGTTTTACACCCCGCTCGTCGAGTGGGTCATCGGCAACCTCGAAGCAGTGGACGACGAGTTCACCGAGGACAGCCGCAGCCAGGCGTTCCTGGCCGCATTCAAAAATAGCGTGGTATCACTGTAATGGTCACCCAGTACGCAACGGTCGAAGCCTCTGGCGCCGAGGGCCAGGCCAACCTGAATCTCTGGCTCAAAGATGCCTCTGTGTACGTCCCTGGGATCCACCGGAGCGTCCTGAAGCGCCAGCTCATCCTGGCCTGCCGGGAGTTCTTCGAACAGTCCCGCGCCTGGCGTGCGTCGATCGGCCCCCTGAATGTAGTCCAGGGCCAGAACACCTACATGCTGTCACCGTTCAACTCAACCACCGACGTGGTGGGTGTGATTGCGGTTGCCATCAACGCGGTGCCGGTCATGCCGATCGCGTTCCGGCCGCCCAACGACGGTACCCAGACCCCGCCGGTCCCGACCAACAATCAGCCTTTCGGCTACTACATGCTGCGTCCGGATGTGATGGCACTCTACCCGACGCCGGCGAAATCGCTCCCGGGCTCGCTCCAGGTTCTGTGTTCGCTCAAGCCGAAGGCTTCGGTGAAGCAGGTCCCGCACATCGCCGTCTCGGATTTCTATGAGGCGATCCTGTGCGGTGTGGTCTATCGGTGTCTCAATCAGCCAGGCAAGCCCTACAGCAACCCTGCACTCGCCGCACAGTTCGAGAGCAAGTTCCGCACCTACATCGGTATGTACGCGGGGCTCGCCAAGACCGGCTTCAACCAGGCCCCGAGCTGGCGCTTCGCGCCGTTCGGCCATGTGAACCGCGTCGGAAGGGGATGGTAATGAGCACATCCGCCAGCCAACTTTTTCCCGCGGCCCGCCAGCTCTTTGCGACGGCGGCGCTCAACTGGCCCACCGCCCTCATCAAGGTGATGGTCATGGCGGACTCGTTCGTCCCCAACTTCGCCACGCAGGTGAACCTGAGCGACATCTCGTCTGCCGACATCATCGCAACCAGCGCAGACATCACGGGGCTCGGCGCGACCGACGGCGCCTGCACCGGGGATACGACCTCGCTTGGCGTCGTCTCGGACGTGCGCGTCGCCGGCGGCTTGATCTTTTTCATTGACAGCGGCTCGCCCGCGACCTCCACGCTCGTGGCGTGGTTCGGCTCGCAGGACCTTCCCGGCCTCCCCGCCGTGCTCGATGGCCTGGAATATTTCGTCTATAAAAACCTGAGCTACGGTGGATGGTTTAGGTTGTGACGTGTGATACCGACTTTGGTGGAGTCGTCCTCCTAGTCAACTTCGACGGGACGAACGGACAGACCACTGCAACCGATGCGTCCGATGTCGGGAATATCCTGACCTTCGGAGGTGCGGCCGCGCTCAGCACCGCGAACCCACGATTTGGTACGGCCGCATATGAGAGTAATGGCGTCGGCGGCAACCAGGTAACAATACCGATCGCTCCCGGCGGTCCGATGGACCTTTCGATTGGTGATTTCACCTGTGAATTCTGGTTGAACCTTACCGCGGCTACTGCGTTCGGTCAGCCCATCATGGGGAATTTTACGAGTTCTGGGGGCAGTCAGGGGTGGATTCTAGAGCTAACCAACGGCACTGGCGGCAATATGGCCATCGGTCTCGTCGTCCAGTCCAGTGGGGTTACCTACACACCGTTCCAGATCGTCCCCGGCGTATGGACTCCGGTCGCCGTTGTGCGGCAGGGGAACCAGATTGATATGTTTGTCAACGGAGTTCCCTCTGGAGCGCCCCTCTCTGCTGGTGGAAGTATTGGCACGGATACGCTCTTTACCATCAGCGGGAATGTGGTGTCGGGTCTCTCGCTTATCGGCCAGATCGACGAGCTGCGCATCACGAAGGGTGTCTGCCGGTATCCCGTGGGAATCACCTACACTCCAGACTCCACGCCGTTCAGCACTGTGGATTGCGGGTGTGATCCAGATTTCTCTGACGTGACCCTTCTGGTCAACTTCGACGGGACGAACGGACAGACCACCGCGACTGACCGCTCGCTCGTCGCCAACACACTAACGTTCCACGGGACCGCGGCTCTCAGCACTTCAGCGCCAAAATTCGGTACGGCCTCTGTCAACGGTGGTGGCAGTTCGGTCGACGGGGTTACCACACCAGTGTCGGCCGCCGGCCCGCTCGATCTCAGTACTGGCGATTTCACGGTTGAGTATTGGGTGAAGCCCAACGCTTACCATACCTATGGTCAGCCACTGGTGTACTGCGCTACCAACACACCCGCCGTTGTCGGATGGTTCGCTGCGCTGTCCGCAGGCGACGGCACCAGCATGGCGATCGGCGGTGGTCTCGGGACACACGCCTTCCCGCATAACTTCAGCCTAGTCACCCCCGGTGTATGGACCCACATCGCGCTCGTGCGTCAGGGGACTGCCTGCGACCTCTTTGTTGATGGTGTAGCCGCCGGCGGTACACCGGCGATTACCGGCAGCATCGGCACCGATACCTCCATCCAGATGCGCACCGGTGTACCGGAGTATGGCGCCGGCTTCGATGGCGGTATTGATGAAGTCCGTATCACCAAGGGGCTCTGCCGATACCCGCCAGGTGTCGCTTTCACGCCCCCTGCGATTCCGTTCGCCGCAGCGCTGTGCGTCACCACTCCCAACGTTGTTGGGGAGAGCCAGGCCGCCGCCACCGCGGATCTTCTCGCCGCCACCCTGATCGTCGGCACCATCACGTCGAGCTACAGCGCGACGGTCCCGCTCGGGGACGTGATCAGTCAAGACCCGGTCGCCGGCACCCAGCTCATCACCGGGGATGCGGTTGACCTTGAGATTTCGCTCGGCGTATTCACCCCCACGGCGGCGCCCGCGGTCACCGGTACCACGCTCGCCGACGCCGAGGCAGCGATTATCGCCGCCGGCCTGACGGTGGGGGCTATCACCCAGGTTCCCGGCCCCGCTGCTTCGGTGGGTCTGATCGTCTCCCAGACCCCGGCCGCCAGCACGATAGTGAGCCTCGGGACCCCCGTTGACCTAAGCATCGGCACGATTGGCCCAATACCCCCCAACTTCCTGAATGACGAGGTCATGTACGGCGCGCAGGTCAGCGGGGTGCTGAATCTGGTAGAGTTCACCTACATGCCGGGGCGGACCCCATTTGTCGAGGGAGCAACGAACTTGATCATCAACCGTTACAAGCAGGAGCCGGGCGACGTAAAACAGCGCGGCGTCGACTACACGCCATTCCTCGTCCCTGGCGAGACGGTCCTGAATGTCGTTCTGAGCGGCATCGCCGCGCAGGGCGTCGATCAGACCCTGACGGATCCCCTGGTGACCCCGCTGGTGGTGACCGGGATTATCATCGACCCCAACGGGCTGAAGTTCGCCTACACCGTCTCTGGCGGCCAGGACGGCATTGAGTACACGGTGAAATTCACTACGACCACCCAGATCCAGACGCAGGACACAGAAGCAATTTTCTCCATCAATGTACTGATCGAGGATCAGTTCCCGTAAAGGTGACCCATGGGCAACCGCCAATTTAGCAACGACGCGAGTTCGATCCTCGCAGGTACGATCAATAACTCCGCCACCGTCGTGCAGGTCTCGACCGGCGAAGGAGCGTTGTTCCCAACACTCACGGGGACCGAGTACTTCATCGTCTCGGTGGAGGACACCGGCGGCAACATTGAGTACATGAAGTGCACTGGCCGCACCGGGGATAACCTCACGGTGGTCCGCGCACAGGAAGGCTCGACGGCGATTGGTTTTACCGCGAATCTTGCGAGAGTAGAGCTACGACCCACCGCTGGCACGGATGCGGCCATGTATCAGAAGGACGGCGACACACTCTCCGGCCCGATGAACCTGGGCGCGCAGAACGTGACGAACGGTACCCTGGGCACAGGCATCAGCATGATCGACGCCACCGAGATCGTGAATACACCGCTCCGCGGCGCGACGGGCATCTCGACCAACGAGATCACCGTTCCGGTCGACGGCACCAGTCGCGCGCAGGCCGGCGGCGCTAACATCTTGGTCGTGGGTGACGACCTCCCAGTCTTCAAGATCGGTATGATCATGGCCTGGAATGCATCGATCCCGGACATTCCGACAGGTTGGCAGATCTGTGACGGAACGAACGGCACACCCGACCTGCGGGACCATTTCGTTGTCGGCGCGGGCAGCTCATATGCGCTCGGCGCGACGGGCAACCTGCCGATCACCACGGGTAGCACCTCTGGTGGCACGCCGACGATCGGTAATCACACGCTCACCGCGTCCGAGATCGCGACGCACGTACACCCGTTCGACTACTTCTTCGCCAACGCGGTGGATGTCATCGGCATCCCCGGGTTCTCTGCCCCTGGTGAGTATCTGTTCGGCGGTACTGGTGCGGCCTCGCGGCGCAGCTTCGCCGGCGCTCCCAACACTGGTGGCGGCGGCGCGCACACGCACACAACCGCGGCGCTCCCGGGCCACACGCACAGCGTGCCGGTTGGTCCCTACTACGCCCTCTACTACATCCAGTTCGTAGGTCCGTAATGTCTGTCTTCAAGCTGGAAAATTTTGGGGGCATCAGGCCGCGCGTCTCGCGTCGCTTGCTGCCGCCCAATTCCGCAACCACCGCCGAGAATGCCAAGCTCCTGGAGGGAGAACTTCGTGGATATCACAAACCTACGGTCCTCAAGGATCTTTCGAGTTTTGGCTTTACTGTTGGCCGGGCTTACCGGATACCTGCTAGTGTCACTGGCACTGTGGACGCTTGGCTGGCCTTCCAGTCTAAGAACACAGACATTATCCGATCGCCTGTTCTTGGTGACACCTTCAAGCGCTACTACTGGGCGTCGGATAACGGCGCCCCAATGTATAACACCCTCGCTCGAATCGTTGCCGGAAACACCGGTGGAAACGCGCCTTGGCTGCTTGGTGTACCGCAACCCGTTGCGTCTCTAACTGTCACGCCGCCGGCCGGGACGACCGAAACGCGATCGTACGTTTATACCTTCGTAACGGCGTACAATGAGGAAGGACCCCCGGCCAATCCAACGACAGCTACCGGGGGCCTTGGCACCTGGGCACTTTCTGGTGGATCGACGACCTGGACCGGTGGCGCGCTACGAAACATCGCTTTCGTGAATATCTACAGGACAGTCCCCAATGCAAGCAACCCAGGTTTCTTCTTCGTGGCGCAGGTTCCGATCGCTACGTGGATCTCTTCTTCTGGTAGTTACAGCGATTCTGCAACTGATAGCGTCGTCTCACTAAACAACACGCTGGACTTCGTCGATAACTTCCCACCTCCGGCGACGATGAGCGGATTCGCGCTCATGCCCGGCGGCTACCTCATCGGTTTCGATGGGCGCAACCTGCTGTTCTCCGAGCCGTACCTGCCGCACGCGTTCAACCCCACCTACAATCTCGCGACAGAGTTTGAGATCGTGGGTATCGTTGTCTGGTCGCAAACGGCAATTATATGCACGACTTCAAATGTGTACTTAGGCTCCGGGTCGACGCCCGATGCTTTTACTTTGCAGAAGCTGGATGGTGTCACTCCGTGTTTGTCTCGACGGGGGATTGTGTCTACGGTCAGTGGAGCTTATTTCCCGACGATCGATGGACTTGCGATGTTCAATGTCGATGGGCTGAACACGATCACGCAGTCGATCCTGACGAAGGAAGAGTGGGCGACCTTTAGCCCCACCACGATTTTCGCCGCGCAGCTCGGCCTGCAGTACATCGCGTATTCGAGCGATGTCAACGGATTTCTCATCAACCCGACGGAGAGTTCCGCGGAGATGGGGACGATCACGGCGTTCAACCAGGTCACCGGTATCGAGACCGATCGCTACACCGGCAACCCCTACCTGATCAGCAACAACGTCGCGTACGACTGGGACCCCAATCTCGCGGAGCGCCTCTATTGGCACTGGGTGTCAAAGGAAGTGCAGCTCCCGAAGTACACGAACTTCGGCGCGTTCAAGGTAAAGGCCGACTTCGGCAATATCAACGTCTCCAGCAACGTGCTCGCGACCTACGGCCCGTACAACATTGCGCGGCTCGCTGCGGGACCGCTGTCGACCTACGGCCGCGATCCGTTCGGCTCAAGCGGCTCGCCGTATCACAAGGGCCTCGTCACCGGGAACTTGCTAGTGGAGAACCGCATGCCCCTCGGCGGCAGCCCGCTCTACAATCTCGCTCAGCTGCAGCGACAGAACCTCGGCGTGCGCGTAGTGGTCTACTGCAACGGCATCAAGGTGTCTGACCAGACCGTGACGGACGACAAGATCCGCCGCCTCCCGTCTGGCTTCAAGCACGACATATGGCAGTTCGAGTTGTTCGGCAACACCAACATGTATTCACTGCAGGTGGGAGAGACCGGTAAGGATCTCTCGACGGTCTAATGGCTGACAAAGTAGTCAAGCTCGTAAGTTCCCGCGGGTTCCAGGACGTCGGCACGATCGGCCAGACGACTGCGCAGCTCTCCGGGAACATCCAGTCGATCAACGCCGTGATCGACGTTGGACTGCGCAACACGCGCAACATCGGTGACAGCTTCGTCCGCGTGAACGACCTCGTCGACATGGGTATCGGCACGCTTGACGGGAACCAGTTCTTCGTGACCCCCGCCTCGGGCGGTCTCAGTACAGTCAACGTGCAGTACTCGATCTCCGGCGACGGTTCGGTCAGCACCCCGCTCCAGCTCGTCAACGACACTGCGTCCCCTGGCGCCAACAAGGTCTATGGCACCGACGGATCTGGTGTGCGCGGATGGCAAGCGGCCAGCGGCGGCAGCTCACCGCTCACGACGAAAGGTGATTTGTTCGGTTTCGACACCGCAGACAATCGCATCCCTGTCGGTTCCAACGGTAAGGTCCTCACTGCGGACAGCACCGCGGCGGTGGGCGTGTCCTGGCAGACGCCGAGCAGCGGTGGCACTACGAATAATTTCTTTGATGGAAGTAACCCATACAACGAAAATCCAGACACGCATCCACTCGTTCCTATCGGTATAGGTCTCGGACCAAACGACGAGTTCGAAGGCACTTCGATTGACACGATCGGTACTCGATATAGCGGCGCGACCCCGTGGACTGCATTCAGCAGTGGCCCGGCGAGTAGCACGATGGGACAGGGCCTACTCGGTATGGTGTCATCCAATGGCGGACCGAATACACAGGGATACTCCCAGCCGATTGTCGGAGCTACGTGGGAGTACACCTGCAAGCTCGCGGCGAATCCAGTCAACACCATCAATGGCATGTTTATATCTGTCGCAGGCGGTAACCAATCTTGCATTCTGATATTTGGAAATCAGTTCTACGTTCAGCACCGCAGCAACCCAACAACGTTCGTGGCCAACGTCTCTGGCCCCGCCAACCCCACGCCGACAGCGGCATACTACTATCTGCGAGTTGCCTATAACGGTACGAATATTACTTACTCGTACAGCAGCACAGGATATGACTTCGACTTCTCCTTGTTATACACAGAGACGCCTGGCGCATTCTTGGGCGCTGTCCCAACGCTTGTTGGAATTTCAGTTGATGCCAATGGCGGCGGTGTAGCCGCCACTTCGAAATTCGATTGGTTTCGCGCCACTCCTTCAGCGCCCTTCGTTGTCACGACTGGTGCGCTTCCAGGGACGATCCGGGATCTAGCTTTCTGGTGGGAGTCGGATGACATCCTACAAAGCGCCTCGTCGGCGGTCTCGCAGATGCGCCAGCGCGTGCCCTGGATCACTGGGATTGCCGCGACCGGAACCGCCGGCGGCATCGCTACCGTCGATGCGGTACTACTCAATTCGCTACCGGTCCTCGCCTGGCAAACTAGCTTCCCGATGACGGCCTCGTTTGCAACCCCCGCTGGCTGCACTTTCTTTGTGGTTGCCCGCGCATCCTCCGCCGGAACACGAGCAATTATCGGCGGGTCTACTAACGGCATGGCACTTTACTTGGACGTATCCAGCGGCGGCAAGATGAACCTTGTAAAGTCCGGCGCTGCCATTGTCGGTGTAGAGACAACTGGCTGGTCGAGTGGTATCGCGTTTCAGGCAAACGTTACCTATGACCCAGCAACCGGAAACTATGCCTTCCGTCGCGCGAGCGCCGCAAATGGCAGCGGCACTGGAGCAACTGCCGGCAACGCGGGGACCAGCTTTATCGGCTCAGATTTGAATACCGGCAGCGCCGTTCTTGGTAACTGCTCACTCGCAGCGGTGATCTGTTTTACGAGAGTTTTGACTGCTCCGGAGATCACCGCGATGGAAGCATATCTACTAGCAAAGTGGGGCGTATGACAGATCTCAACAAGACTGTGAACGACACCGCGGAGTACGAGGGTTACAAGCCGGGGGCCTATAAGGACACCCGCGGCCTCTGGACGGTGGGCGAGGGCACCTGCCTGGAGACGAACCCGATCTCGGGCAAGGACTGGAAGGCCCTCCTCGATGCCGGATACATCACGATCTCGATCACCGGCTCTGGCGCGCGCTACCTGATGCGCTCGAAGCTCGCCGCGGAGCTGCGGGACCTGGCGACCCGTTACGCCGGTTTCGCCGCCCTGCCAGACCTCGCCCAGACTCTCCTCCTGGAGATGGTTTACCAAATGGGGGTGGATGGACTCCTGGGGTTTACCGATTTCAATAATCTCATCAGGAGCGGCCAGTTCGCCGCTGCGGCAGCTGACGGCCGTAGAACCAGGTGGTATAGTCAGACGCCGGCCAGAGCCGAGAAGATTCTCAAGCAGTTAGAAGGAATTCAGACATGAGCACCAATTTGCATGCCCCCAGTGCCGACGCCTCGCTCAGCGAGTTCGTCAACGCCGTCGTAGCAGCCGGTTCGATCGGCAGCCGCGTCTATCCCGACCAGTCCGTGATGCAGTACGTGAAGGCGGCCGTTGCCGCGGGTCACGCCAATGTGCCGGGCTCGCCGACGCAGGAACTCACTCAGCTGGTACACGCCGCTCTCGGAGCCTAACGTGCCGGAGTTTGTGACTCGCTGGTGGGACGAGCACGGGACCAAAATCCTGGGGTTCGGCGGCGTCGCGATCGGCGCGCTCGAATATGTCGACGCGCAGACTATCCATCTGGTCGCAACGATATTTGGCCCGACCTACGGGCCGATCGTGTCTCAAGTACTCACGGTGATCGGCGGCTTCCTTGTGGCAAGACGCGGATTCCTCAACTCGGTGAAAAACAATGGGCCTTCTAACTGATGCAGTGCTGAAGTATGTGCTGGGCGCGCTGTCGCTCGGCTTGCTTTTGACGCTCGGACAACAGGAAATCAAACTTCGCCATGAGCTATCCGCCGCTAATCGATCCCTCGATTCTGAGATACAGTGCCGGGTGGGAAGTTCGTGCGCGCAAAGAGCATCTGACGAAGCTAAACGAGGGGCTGTCCTGGTCGAGCAGGCGCGTGCGCAGGCAGCTGCTGATTTTGCGCGTCAGAAGTCTGCGCTGGAACAACAAGCAGTGGATGCTGTTCGGCAACAGCAAGCGGCTCAGGCGGCGGCACAAAAAGCGGCACTAGCCTGGAAACAGAAATACGACGAGGCCCTACTGACGCCGGCGTGCGGCGCGTGGGCCAAGCAGGTGAACGCATGCGCTTTGCACTGATCTTCCTCCTTCTGGCTGGCTGCGCTTCGGCGCCGCCCCAAGTCGAAACCGTCGAGAAGGTGGTGACGGTGGCTTCGCCACCCGTGTTTCAACCCATACCCGCGGATCTCTTCACCGGCTGCACGCCCCCTGTTCCAGCTGGTCCCACGAACGGGGACCTGCTCATACATGATCACGCAGAAACTGACTTTGCAGCTTGTCTGCAGAACCTCCTGGACGGCATCAAGGCCCTGAAATAATGCTCTACAAAAACTACGAGATCGGCCCTGTGTCGATTGCGAGTAATATCGAAGGTCTGAAAAAACTGCATGCCGCGCATTATGCGGAGACCGAGGTGCACTACAAAAAGCACAAGGTCAAGGTGAATTACGACCACTACATCACCTGCGAGAAACGGGGCTCCTTCGTCTGCTTTGGAGCCCGTGCGCTTGATACTGAGGAGCTTGTGGCGTATCTTTTCGTGTATCTGTCCCCCAGTGCACATGACGAGAGCACAGTGGCGACCGCAGACATGTTTTATTTGCTCCCGGAACACCGCGGATCGGGCATCGCCCGGCGGCTCCTCAAAGTGGCTCAAGAACGAATGAAAGCACTAGGTGCCGACTATATGATCATGACAGACAAGTCTCCCCTCGGCGCGCCGCACCTCAAAGTTCTTTTTGAATCAGAGGGTTACGCGCAGATTGCCATAGCCTACTCGAAGGTGCTCTGATGTGTCTCGGTGGTGGTTCAGTTCCTCAGGCCCCGAATACCGCAGCGGAATCCGGCGCCTCCAGCGATATTGGCAAGATGGGGCAGCAGGCTGGTGCCGATCAGCTCAATTGGGCCAAGAACGCGACCGCGGGCAACCAAGCGACAACTGCCAACGTCCAGGGGCAGCTCAGCCCGCTTATTGGCCAGCAGGCCGGTGCTGGCTCTGCGGCGTCCCAGCAGTTCCAAAATCAGACCCTCGGCGGCCTGAATCAGCAGCTCCAGACAGCACAGAATTATGGCTCGCCCGCCGGCATGGCGCAGGCATCCGCCGCGGCGCAGGCACAGACAGGGCAGGCGTACAACGCCGCGCGCCTGAACAACCAGCGCCAGCTCGGCAGCTACGGCGTCGACCCCTCGACGATGAAGTCTGGAGCGCTCAACCTGAATGCGAACCTGCAGCAAGCGGGAGCACAGGGTAACGCGGGATACAACGCGGCGCAGCAGCGCCAGCTCACTGGCATGGGTCTTACCAGTCAGGCGTTGGGACAAAATCTTCAGGCAGCCGGTGTCGGCCAGGGCTATACCGCCGGCGCCAACGCGACGGGGTCGAATATCGTGGGTCTCGGCAATCAGACCACGGCCACCGGCAGCTCGGCGCTCTCGGCGCCGTCGCAGATGATGCAGACGGGCCTGCAGGGCTACGGCCAGTCGGCGAACATCCAGAATCAGCAGTATCAGAATCAGCTGGCGCAATACAACGCGCAGCAAGCCGGCTCGAAC
>Ga0247673_1000026_pt1 | contig 15121 bp, 15 predicted proteins | sample CNK14_metaG_FD_182722 | JGI IMG/M metagenome (GOLD analysis project Ga0247673, IMG submission 182722) | Soil microbial communities from Purdue University Martell Research Forest, Indiana, United States - CNK14 | ecosystem: Environmental > Terrestrial > Soil > Temperate forest > Bulk soil...
GGATGAGCATGCCGCGTGGACCTGGTGCCTTTGCGCGCATCCGAAATCGGAACGTTCAGCGATAAGACCCCATTTTCACAAATGTAGATATCGGATAATCCGCGTGTCGCCGCAGCAGCGGCGGCGTAACTCAAGAACATGAATGAACGCGCGCGGTGCGAACTTTCCTTGTTTTCAAATCTATGCCGCGTGTTCTTAGTTGTCCGAGAGGTGACGCGGTATTGAAAGTGTTCGACCTTGCGGTTGCACTCTTTTTCGATCCCGGCGATCAAACTGGCCTGGAGACTCTTCAGCGAGCTAACGTAGTGACTGGCGAAGAGCGGACGCTTATCCTGTTTCAATAAGTATGCGGCCCCTGCAAACGAGTCCAAGCCGCCGGAGAAAAGACAAACGCAATCAGATTCGTGCTGATTCGACATCTGTGTCTCTTTCCGCGCCTTGACTGAAACCTTCTTTCCCAGTTTGGCTTCGCTCTTCTTCACGAAATGGAATTCAATGTTGTCACCCGACAATGTCGCAACAGTTTTGGTTAGGATTGCCTTGACCGAGTTCCAACGTTCAGGATTCCGCACTGGGACGAGGAAAGAAAGATTCCGCGTCCACTTACCATAGTCGCCGCGCTTGAACGATTTGTCAGCCATGAACACGTAGGCGGCGATCTCGCATAGATCCAGACTCAGCGAATCCAGAGGGTGTCTCAAGTCTCGTGAGACGTTTTGGGGATCGAGATAGACGTTCCCAAACATCGCGTCACAAGAGAGGTAAGTCGCCGGATCTTGCAATTGGATACGGCTACCAAAATCACGATGCGCTTGGTGGTCACAGATTACGTTGATTTTCATGCACTCGTCGCCCGCTGGAATCCATCTTACCTTGATTTGTATCATTTCCAGAGGAAGGTGGTTCTACTTCTTCTTAGCTTTTTTTCTCACGGGTTTTTCTTCCTTGGCTTTCACTGGTATCTTTTGCTCGACGCCCCCCGTTATGACAGTTTCTGGTGGTAGCTCTCCTTCCAAAAGAGTGGACGCTAATCTCGTGTTCTCAATGTTGACGAGCAGCTGAATTTGCTTGGGCTTTGGTTCCTTTTCTTTGGCCTTGGGAAGTTGGTCCGGAATGCCAGTAGGCTCCTTGCGAGATGATTTTACGAGCTCGGCGCTGATTTTCTTGATTAGATCGACATTGCTCGCATCGACCAAGCTTCTGACTTTTTCTACTTTTTCAAGTTTCCTCCTGGTTCTGGCTGGAGAACTCTTTCCGAGTCTCGTTTCAGCCAGCGTTGTCTCCATGAGTGTCCTAACATTCGCGGGAAGAACTCTGGCTTGCGCTGCCTTTACCAACCTTCTTAAATCTTTATCGTCAACATGTACTCGTGCTGCATCTAACGTCAGGCTAAGCAAGGAACTGATCAGATTCTCGAAGAACATCGTGGCAAGTTTCTCCGAGTCGAGCGCTTTAAAGGCTTTCGACATATCTGCTGGCGAAGCTCTTGCAACGCGCTCTTCACCGACGGATTCGGATACGGCATCGATGATAGTTCTAGTAATGGCATCCCTGGCGGCGAAGGCAGAATCGGTTTCTTCCTGAGTCGCAGTTAATTCCTTCGCCAGTCCTTCAGTCATCCGGGCAATCAGAGAGAACAGAGGTTGAGGGGCGTCGACATCAACTTCGTACTCTTCCAATGCGTCTTCGGGATCAAGCGTTTGAAAGTTCTTGCCAAGAGTCACAAGCAACCCGAGACCGTTCTTAACGCTGGGACTGGCCAGACATTGAACGAAAGGATTTGACTTGTTGAGCGGGCCGATGGCAGCCCCAACCGCGGCCGACACGCGCTCACGAGAGGCTTCGCCGGAAAAAAATTCCTGAAAGGCTCCGCGAATGGCGGATTTTTTATCTTTCGAGAAGTTTGTTACGCTCTGACTGCCCATTGTGAGCCTACGGGCTATGGTCGCGTTTCAGTCCGCGAGCACATGCGGGACGTTATGGATTTTTGTTGCAAATCAGGTCCCTATTCCGGCGGTCCGGAAAGGACACCCCTTTTTAGTCATTTCCCTTTGAGCAACGAGTCTAAGTTTTCGCGAGTTTCTTGGTTGCGGGGATCAAGTGTTACAGCTTCCTGCAAAGCCTTGATAGCCCTATCATTATCTCCAATCCTCAGAAAGGCGTTCGTAAGGACAGTGAGTATTTCCACTTCGCGTGCAGTCGTTTCAACCACGCCCTTTCCACTTCTTGTTTCCCTTAGAGCGGCCTTATAACTCTCGATAGCGGCGCTGTCCTTTCCACTCTTCGCAAGCGCATCGCCGCGATCCTGGTAGACCTCGCCGAGAATAAGGTGCGCTTTCGGATCGTCGTCAGAGTTGCACTGAAGAGACTCTTTAAGGATTCTGAGAGCGTCCTCAAACTCACCTTTTTTCTGATAAGCAATAGCAAGATTGCGGCCGACAGCTGGAGCTTTTTCTATTTTCCAGGCCTTCTTATAGCTTTCAATCGCAAGATCAGTCTGATCTGTCTTGAACAGCGCGATCCCTTGATTATAGAGAGCGGAAAAATACTCTGATCTGATGTCCAGAGCTGACCTGTAATCAGCGATGGCTCGTTCATAGTCACCGTTCTTGGCGTAAGCAACTCCTCGATTGTAATAGGCTTCGGGGAACCTACTGTTAAGCTCGAGAGCCTTGGTGTAAGCGTCAATTGCTTTCGCCAACTCGCCACTGGCGCCGAGCGCCGCGCCTAAGTTGTTATACGCTTCGGCAAAATTGGGGTTTAAACCAACAGCTTTATTGTAGGCATTAATCGCGTCGCGATAAGGTTTCTTTCCTTGGGCGGCGAGGGCGGCTATGGCGGCCCCAAGGTTATTGTGAGCTTCTGAGAACTTGGAACTGCGCAGAATGGCTTCTCGATAAGACTTAATGGCTTCGTCGTACTTTCCTTTGGTAGCAAGTGCCACTCCCATGTTATAGGCCAAGAGAGCACTCTTCGGAACCACCTTTGAAGCCTCATTCAAGAGATTCAATGCGCCATCCTCATCTTTCTGCCTGATCAATTCATCAGCCCTCAGGACTGCAGCGAGCTCGAAGAGGGACTTCTTGCTATCTGACTGCCTGGTGAGGCGTCTAACAAGTGATTTTACATACCTATTCGCCATTCAGCCACTCGACAGCGTGTGCAGACAATTTCTTCAGCCTCCCGAGGCTTTTTGAGGCCCAAAAGTAGCGCGGTTAGTCAGCTTAGATTAACTCCTTAAGGCGTTGGTAAGCCACCTCGAATCTGCCTTCTGCAATATCGTGTGCGGCAAGCAGAGTGGGACTAAAGTCTTCTAGCATGTTAAGCGCAAGCTGTTTGCACGCCGACTGCAGACCTTCCGGGGTCGCTGGGCTAGGCTTGCCGGTCCACGGTCCCTTTTCACGGCTTCGTGCGAGCAACTGAAAATAGTTACCTACGACGATTACATCCCCTGAAATCGAGCGCTCGGTTCCTAATACCTTCCGCGCCAATGATACAAGCGCCTCGTGCGATAGCCCTTTCACCTCGACCGCGAATTGAATCGGAACTTCAAAGTGCCGAACCTCCGGTAGTTTTAGACCAGTCATCCCTCTAGGCCCCACGCCAATGACCTGACCCGAGCGCTTGGCGATTCCGGTGACGGCGTCCTTCCTAGCGCCGACCAAAGCATCTTGGAGAACATTCGCTACGGTGCGTTCGCCGAAAGGTAATTTGTTGTCGGAAGGCAAGTGAAATGGGGAAATCACCGTCGTACGCTTCCATCCTCTAATCGCCGCATATCCACCGACAATGACAATAAGATAAAAAGGCAAATAACTTGGGATGGATCCCCACGCCAAGCCTCTGAAAGAGCCAAGGACGCGCCAGCTCGAAACAGACGCGGCGGCCGATTGCTTTTCATCCGCGCTTTCGAAAGTTCCGCTGGCTGCGTCGTACCAAAAGATGTTCACGGATACTTTGCCGGTGCCGTCGATTGACACGACTTGGAAGCCTCTGGCTTGGCTCGGTTGAACATCCTGTCGCTTAACCGCGAGCGGTGGACTAACGTACTGCTTCGAAAGGCTGCCTCCCAAATAATTGGGCGTGTTGTTCCAGCGGTAGTCTTGATAGGTTTCACGTCGCCAATCGTGAAAATGACCGGCGAAGAGACCACGCACCTTCGGGTTCGTCACGACTTTCGCCCAGCGTTCTCGTACACATCCGTCAACGAACCAAGATGAAAAGAAGTATTGGTCAGACTCAAGTAGACTTCTACCGGTCAGAGAGGCGCTGCCGGAATCTAAAACCGCGTATGGATCGTCCGCATCCGTAATGTGGTAGAGAACATAGGCATATGACTTGGTTTCCCCAATGCGATCGATTACTTGCTGCACGTACTTCAGTTGTTCGACCGTCTCCTCCGTCTCTGGCAGTTCCGCAGTCGGATTCGAACCCGCTCCGGTTTGTATCTTGGAAGCAGCCTCACATCGTTGAGAATCCCCTCTGGCCACGACGGTGGCTGTCTTCGTGGTGTCACGTGAAATTCGCTTCGCTTCGTTGTTGTTCTTGAAGGAGGCGTTATTGAAACCGACGAAAGCGAGACCGTCAATCTCGGTATAGACACCTCTCTTTGGATCATCGGTGGGACATAGATCGACGATGGTCTTGCCCCGAAGGCTTTCGCCCAGATGCTCAACAAAACTCCGATAATAGGTCAGTCCGTCAGGCGTCTTCCCTGGTTGCATTCCGCCCAACCATATCTGTTCATCAATCAAATCATTATTACCAGGTAAGAAAAGCCATACCTTCATTTTGGACTGTCCAATCATGTTGGCGACTTCCGATGCCGAGTCGGTTACCCTAAGACTGATTGTTCGATCCAGAGTATCGATTTGCTTTAGCTTGTCGGCAGAGTCCGGTAGCTTTCCGAGCTGTCGTTTTTGATCGAGTAATGGCTTAACTAGTTTCTCTAATCCAATGTCGCCGGTGACTACGATGAATTTGTAATCACCGCCCTCGTCGATCAGCTTGTTGACTTTGGCTATACATTCCACGAAAGCACGCTTGTTGGCGGTGGCGTCTTGCCCGTCGTCATAAAAGTGGGGGTCGGTGATTTGGATGAAACGAACTTGGGTCGAAGCAGCACTGCAGACGAACAGTACCAAGACGCACGCAAGTAAAAAGCGCTTAAGCAGCAACTTGAGTGAGAGCCACGATCGTCGACTTGCCAACAATCGCGTTCGAGTCAGCATCTCGTCGTTCATAATTACCGATAGGCGATGCGCCGCCCCTTTCAAGGGCTCAACGTAAGCTCTAGTTTCGGATTAAAGGAAAGCGCAGTCGTCTGTTAAGCGTGCGAGGTTCGCTTACGATAGCTCAATGTGTCCGGAACCGCAATCTGCAGGTTCGAGGGTCCATCTGAGGGTTACAAAGGGAACAAGAGCATGCGAAAGAACGGCTACGTTGACACTAGCGGTCAACGTTGAAAGTTCAATGACAGGAATCCATCCACCATCGGTAGTCGGGGTCAGCAATAGGCGGTCGGTAGCGCGCGCGCGTTTCAATTTTCAACAGCGCCGTTCTAATTCGCTCGGGCGACAGTTCGTTTACGTCCGCCCATTTTCGTAACAACTGGGAGGTTGAGACCAAACGTCGAGGATGTCCAACTTCCCTCAGGAACAGCTTTCGCGCCTTTTGTTCATCGGTAACCAAATCAAGATCTCTAGCCACGGCAATTGCCAAACTCATTGCTTCACCGTCGTCCAAGACAGCAGCGAAATCAACGTAAAGCAACTCTTCTCCCTCGTTCTCAATTTTGCAAATTTCTAATATCCGACGAGCTATAGGATCACTGAGATCGATTAGCTCTTTTGGATTCTGAGGATCACGTGTGCGAAGGTAGATAGTTTCCTTCTCGACTACCGTACAAATGAGAGACGGCTTAGTAGTTCCTTCCAAGATCGCTTCGAGTTCGTCAGTAGCGACAAGGTTAATAAGTACGCACGCATCAATGATTTGCGCTCGGGAGGTCACTTAACCATTTACCTCCCAGCTAGCGGCTGGGCAAGATCCAATTCAAACGGTTCATAGCCACTTTCAACCGCCGTATTGAATTGATTACTTACCTTCTCAACCAACTCTCGGCTGGAGACACGATCCAAACGCAGGAGCTTGCTGAGTTGTCCCTCGCTTATCAAGCCTTTCGAATATGCCATGACTGCTAAATTCGAATATCGCTTCGGAAGTAGTTCTTCTTCATCACCGACAGCGTCGATGCCTAACAACTGTTGCGCCCTGCGTGGCTTAAATCCCTCCGCTTTGAGCTTATCCCAGGTACCTATCGGGAGTCTTCGTAGCTTCTCCAAACGAATTATGAGAGCTTGTATTGAAACCTGATAAAGATCAGCCAAGCTACATATTTGCGCGAGCGTGATGCTTTTGCCTGAACTGCCGCGCTGCATTTCAGTAAAACGCCGGTTTAGGCCTGTTGCTGGCATCAGAAAATTCTCCGAGAAAGCATCGGCGAGGCGCTCTACATTCGAGTGTCTCTTGTTCTGAGCCAGGAAAGTTATTTCTGCTTGAAAACGATTAGTAAGAAAATGACCGTATTCATGAGCAAGAGACCAGTTACGTCGATCCCGTGGGTGATTTGAATTAATACCGAAGCAAGCGCCAAGCACATCGTTATAGGCGAAAACGCCCGAAACCTTCGAGGGCATTAGAAAGAAAAAAATCCTCAAACCCACGTCGTTCTCCAGCCTATCGCGGAGGTTCGATATCGGGCCATCGCCTATGCCTAATCTATTTCGTTCGGCAGTAGCAATCTCTTCCGCGGTCTGTTCCGGAGAAGGCCCGGCTGTTTCATAGGGCGGTGGATAGGCCTTCGCTAATGGCAATTCACACAGCCGTTCCAATTCCACATAATCCTCCGCCAGGCCTTGGAGTTCCATAGCAGCTTGTTCTAGTTCCGACTCCTTTGTTAGGGATTCTTTCCAAGTTGAGCGAAACTGAGGAACGAATCCAGCGCTAATGATCGGTCTGCTTATGAACTCGGATACAGATCGGCCGTATAACGACGCTAGTTGGATCAATTCGTGCGGAGTGACGCGCCTTTCCCCTTTCTCAATGGCTACCAAAGTCGTCCGGGCCATTTCCATTTCGTCTGCTACTGCTTGCTGAGTTAGGCCCCGGGCCTTGCGTGCTTCCTGAATGCGGGAACCCAACACCTTAGGATCGATGTGTTGAAGTACGTGCTTATGCATGGCTACTTCTCCTCCGAAAGTATTTTCATGCTGCCCGCTTTTTGAGACGAAGGGAATCGCGTGCCGAGAAATTTGCCCACTCCGCAACATAGCGTCGGTAAAGCCCTAATATGGACTGTTGGAGTTTCGTCTCGACGATCTCATCATGGACAGAAATTTCAGAGACGATATGTTGAAGCTCAGGAAATTCAGTTACTAGCCGATTCCATTTTGAGCCCTGTCCAAGCAGACGCGACAACTTCTGGAACTGCCACTCCATCGCCTGAAGAGGTCGCAACTGTTTGCTCGTTGCGGTCGTTCCTCCCGACACCAGGAGATCCAAGATGTATTGATCGGATGGATCGAACTCTGAAAGTCCTGCATTTTCAAGAGAGAGCCGACGAAGCAGACAAGAAGTACATGAGCCACACTGCGGCTTGTTTCGGTGGCGAACCGGGAAGCCGTCGCAGGAGAAAGTTCTAGGGATATTTGATGCTAGCGCTTGAACGGCAACGTGGCGACACATTTCACCTTTGGTCTTAAACAAAAATGGGTTATTGAAACTGATCGATTTTCCAGTTAAAGCCTTTACAAAGTCAGCCATGCGCAAGAGAGTAATTGGATGAACACCTCGGGAATTAGCAGTGCCGATTTGCGACGAATCGTATGGAAGGTTGATCGCGCCGATGCCATTCTCAAAAATACGAATCTCAGTCGAACCTGCGGCAAGTGCAGTCACTGCGCCCAACGTCAGAAACAAAAAGCCCCGAGTGCGTTGCGAGGTTTCTCTTGACCGCTCCATTGAGAGACCGTTCCAATTGAAACCGAATGGTACTATTACGTGGCACAACTCTCGGGCCATATGCCTGCTAATCGCTTTGACCTGTTCCCGCTGAGCAAACTTCTGCCGCGAGTTTGTAACTCCCGACACGAAGACAAAGGAATGATTACCAAGGTCGCTCACTTGTTGTACTGCGCCGCAAAACGAGTCCAACCCGCCACTGAACAACGCGACGACAGGCGGCTTCGAGAAGCGAGTGCGAAATAGATGTCCCTGCTTTTCTGCAAGCCGACCAGGAGTCTTGCGTCTAACAAATTGGATTCGCCAATCGTCGTCTGATAACAAATTGAGGAGGCTGACCAGACGCCGTTGGACACTTGGCTGCTTCCACACATTGAGACGACGCACTGAAATCTTGAGATTCAGAACGCGAGACCATTGTTCCAAGCTAGAGCCGTGGGGTTGCGGTCTCCGGGAAAGGCGGTCTGCCAAGTAACAGGCAAGGGCGATATCAATCCAATCGGAAAGCAGCGGACCAAGCTTGCGCCCGAAGGAATCAGCGATTGTTTCATCGTTGATGTAGTACTCAGTACCCATCTGCAAAACGTCGTTGTCGACGTTGACTCCCGGTGGGACTTTGCGCAGGACCGTCGGATCGGTAAAGTCATACGCATAATCACGCAAGCAAAATGGTAGTAAATCTTGGCTCACGTCTGTCTCCTCTATACCAAGGGCTGGTCTAGTTCTTCTCGAGTCATTCTTCTTTGTGGGGCAGCACGCTTCGGCGCTCGAACCACGGTTCTTCCCCTTTCAAGGATCGGTCGGAGCATGTCTCTTGAACCGTCCGCGAGACTGTCCAGAAGCTTTCTCTCCCAAGCATATTGCTCTTCAGCGGACCGAGTGTTTTCAGCGGCTATGCCATCGCGAACCTTCGCGAGAAAGCCATGCCGAATAATTCGCTCAACAAGTGCTTCAGAGAATCGATCCTGGACCTGTCGCAATGTTATTGAATCGCAGCCAGACTCCAGCTGTAGATAGACGCTTTGTACAACCTTCGCTTCGATTTCATTGGCAATGAAGTTTTCATTAGATCCTGGCTGGCTATAGCCGGCTAGGAGGGTTCTATATGGATCTTTACCCTCCATCTTAGACGAAGGTGAAGCTTTTAAGACTGACTTGTTCTGGAGCGCAATGTAAATGGCATGGAGCGCTTTCTGGAGGTTTGGGAAAGGTAAAGGACCTCGCATTGCCGCAGCAACAGCGGTCATAAGTTCCTTACCAATGAGTTCAAACGAGGCATTCCCGCAACCCAGTCGGTATGCTTTTCTCCAACCCGCCCCGCGAAGCCTTCTTTCGAATCGATCACCGTCCGGCACGTTACTCACCTCCGAAACGCTCTGAAGAATGTCACGGCAAGCTGACAATGTCAAGCATGCTGACCTAACGTGCCGTGAAATGTCAGGCTGCCTTCATGAGAGGGGTTTGTGAATCGTAAGTATCGTGATGGTAGTGTGGTAGTGGGGCAACAAAATCGAATCTTCCCAGATCATTGCGTTGGAGGGCAAGTTTTCGGCCTCGATCCATGCGTCTGCTGGAACGGCACCAGTCGGATCATCCGCGTCCTTACCCGAGAACAATTGCCCGGCATACGACTCATCGCTTACTTTCTGATTAACCCGAACGAAATAATGAAAGTTATCATTGCGCCGAAACCATTTTATCGAACCGCCAATGCTGAAAACGACTGCGCACCGTTCCCCCGTGACCTCAACACACTTAAGAGACGCCGCAGTGAGCGATGCTCCAAAGTCTTTGCTAACGTTTTGAGCGAGGTCGATTGTCAGGCTCTTGTGTTGGACGTAAGGCTGGACCTCTTTGTAAGGAAGCAGTAGCTCAGACGCAAACTCGTTTGCCTCGATTTCATGTTCCGGAGCACCTCTGCGCCATGATTCGATGTCCTCGGACTTACAAATGCAGCCATCAACACCGTGCCCCGGCAGGATGAAGTGGCCGATCTCATGGCACACAGCAAATCTCTTTCGGCCGTCCTCTCGGATGCGGCTGTTAATCGCAATTATTCCCTTACGCCTGTCGGCGCGACACACTAGCACACCTTCAAAGCCATCTGACTCGACTTCCTTAACCGTCAGCCCCAACCGTGAGGTTAAAACGCTAAGATCGCCGGCGCTTCTCAATTCGATCCGCGCCAACAATTCGCGAGCGAAGACCGCTGGGCTGCTACCAAGTCGCTCCTTACGATCGAGTCTACTCACTTCTCCTTTAGCTCTCCTTCTAGCTCATCGAGTATTCTCCTATCATTCTCGGACACTGCACCTTCTTTTTGTTTGTGCCAGGAATAAAGCAACTGTTCCGGTGCGCTTGATGCCACATCACCCGCCAAGACACTACTAATCCACGGTTCGGCTTCCACGGGCGCAGGTTCTGAAGCCCGCTGCTCGGCAATGATACTTTTCAACGCGGTTTCGAGAGGTCTCGATATTTCATTGGTCGCTTCCAAGTGACGTTTCAGTTCCGATTTCAGGAGCAACTTGAACTCTTCAACCAATTGCGGCCCTGTAACGTCGTAACTGCTGATAATCTCTTCAGCCAAACCGTCGTCCATTTCATGATCCGGACCAAGAATCGCGTCGAACAGTTCTTCGCGCTCGGATTTCGGCGACCCCAAGTTCTTATTGGATTTTGTCATAAACCTCAGCTTACTAATTTTGTGGTAATCATTTGCTGTCGACGTGCTCGTCTGTATTTCAACTTTTTCTGCCTGTTGGTGATTTCCTGAGTACTTACCTCCAGTAAATCAGCGATCTCTTTTCTTTTGCGACAACCAAAGATCACAACAGCGTCAATCAGATCGAGAAGCTCCTGTTCGCCCTCAGCAAGCGGATAAAGGGTCCGAGCCACTGAAGCAGCTTCAGCGGTTGCAAAACCACTGTTCGGATCGGGCAGATTCTCAAGTCCGCCATCATCTGTCGTCGAATTAAGAAAGACAGTCCTCTTCGTTTCCAGCCTCTTAACAAGATCAAAAAAATCATTGCGCATTATTGTTACCATCAAACGAAAGCGATCCTCGTCAGATTTCGTGTGATACGCGCTCTCATTCTTGATGAACTCCAATCTCGCCTTAAATGCTAGCTCCTTAGCGGACATACCTGTACCGGGTAGCATCGCTTCGTCGTCATTACAACCTCTGCTGTTGAACCATCCGAACGCCACTGCTATCAGTCGTCTTAGCAATGACTGCCAATTAATGTCGGGAGTTCCCATAACCTTCACGGGCAAATAAACGGCTTCCTAAATGAATAGCGACTGGCGGAACCGAAATGTACAAAATATGGCCAAACTTTCTTCGACACTTTTTGACGTCCAGTCGCTTTACCTACTAGGGGTAAAAAGCTCTACCTTGCCCTTGCCGACTCGGCTCTTCCGAACGGCCTAATTCTAGCAAGACCAATGGTAGCCCTCAGGAGGTTATTAACCAATGGAAGGAACGCAAGTAAATACGGGAAAAGAACACCCGCAGCCAGGTCCAAATGTGACGGTAACTGTCGACACCAAGCCGAAGGTTGTGCATCGCGGGAGTTGGATCGTCGCCGAGTTCAAGAAGGAAGTTGGCGTCGATGAGACTCGTGAGATTGACCAGGTGATCGATGGCGAATTCAAACCTTTGGCTGATCAAGACCGGATCACGATCAAGGGCGGCGAAATTTTCGTTAGCCATGTTCCCAAAGGAGGTTCGTCATAAAGGTGATTCCGGAAGATGCCATGAGCGAACTTCGCGCCATTTGTGCTGGCGCGCAGGAAATGGTCGAAGCAGCTATTACATACGTGTATCTGCCGAAGCTAAAACTATCCTGTGTGCCAGCAGCACTTGACGGCTTGCTTTGCATTCACCAGCACTCTGGCTACGCAACTCGATTATTCTTGTCGGCCCAGGTGCCGGGGAAGGGTAGCAACTGGTCCGCGCATCAAATACTCGGCAAAACTTGGTACACGTGGTCATGGAAAGACGTTTCGGCGGACTTGAGACCCGCGGAAATTTTGATAGGACATCTTAACGCTCTTCGATGAAGATCAACTTAAGAATGAGTCGCAAGCTCCTGCTCCAAATCCATCAGGACTTGGCACGGCCACACCCCTTCGCCTTTGAACGGGTAGGGTTCCTCGCGTGTAAGGTAGCCGAGACCAAGCCTCTCGGCGTAACTGTGTTTCCCTACCAATACCTACAGGTTGAGGACGAAGATTATCTGAACGACGTTGGCGTTGGCGCGATGATGGGACCTGCGGCCATTAGAAAGGCGCTCCAGTTCGCATACAAAAGTGATGTCGCGATGTTCCACGCGCATATACATGACCATTACGGACCGCCGTGGTTTAGCGATATTGATCTCCGCGAAACCAATAACTTTGTTCCGGATTTTTGGCACGTACGACCTACATTTCCTCACGGAGCATTGATACTTAGCCGTGACTCATTATCCGGCCTGTGTTGGATGCCGGGTCGACAGAAACCGCTTCGAATTTCTGGCTTCAATATCGTTGGATTTCCAATGACGTTCATTCGACAGTAATCATGACTGATTGGTTATTGCGACAGAGTTTCCTTGGCGCGAACAGCGACGAAATGTTTTCCCGTTGTCGCGTAGGTGTCATTGGCCTGGGTGGCGGTGGTTCACACATTGTGCAACAACTCGCGCACTTGGGTGTCGGCAACTTTGTTCTCTTTGATCCCGATCACGTAGAAGAAACGAATTTGAATCGTCTGGTGGGAGCAACGAAAAAGGATGTTGCGAGGGCAACCCCGAAAACTACGGTTTCGCGACGACTCATTAAGAGCATCAACCCGAACGCTCAGGTACTTCGAGTTCCCAAAGAATGGCAAGAGGATGGTCGTTTGGTCGCAGGCTGCGATGTAGTTTTCGGTTGTGTTGATACCTACATCGCCCGCGAAGAAATTGAGCGAGTATGCCGCCGATTTATGATTCCCTTCATTGATATTGGCATGGACGTTATCGAACTGCCGGACGGTTACTTGATTTCTGGTCAGATGATACTGTCAATGCCAAATGAGCCATGTATGCGCTGCTTGGGGTTCCTCAATGAAGAACTCCTCGCGCAAGAAGCGGCGCGATATGGAGCGGCAGGAGGTCGACCTCAAGTGATTTGGCCGAACGGCATTCTCGCGTCAGCTGCCGTAGGGACTTTTGTCCAGCTTGTGACGCCATGGCGCAGGAGCCTAAAGCCGAGTCTGTATCTGGAGTATGATGGCAACACCCAGGCTATGAGGCCAAGCAACCGCCTTCAGCATCTTGTGGGTAAGCAATGCACGCATTTCCCACTCGATGATTTGGGTGATCCATTCTGGCAGTGATTAGAACTCAGAAAAGACTTAAAGAGATAGCTCGATGAAGAAAGTTAGACCAGTAGTGGCCCGCAACGCGCGTGAACTCGCGAAGGTGCTTGGCCTGTCGACCGCTGACGGAACGGAAATCGAATTCCGCAGCGATTTAAACTATAAGATAATCGAGGTGGTCACCAAGAATGGATTGACCCATGCAGACGTGGCGCGGCTCGCTCACACCTCGCGCACTCGCGTGACCGCCATTCTGAATCGCAACACCCACGATATTTCAACGGATCTCATGCTGCGCGTGTTGGCCTCGCTAGGGGTGCAAGCGAAGCTCCAATTCAAGAGCGCCGCCCAAGATTAACGCGGCTCTTTTATTAAACTGCGTTGACGCAATGATTCGCGTTGCTTGGCAGCGAATCAGCTTCGGAGCTTTCGAACCCTCAATTTCTTTTGATCCACAGCAGCTGGATTCTGAACCAAGCGCCAATAGGCTTTTTGCTGGAACCGAGGCCTGCGCCCGCAGATCTAATGATAAGAACTTTGGTCTCAAGAAAATAAGCACGTCAGTCATGTGTCGGTCGGTCGCTCCTACTTCCTTGTTTTACGTCGTCTTTTGCTAGGAGCTTAGGGACACTGTCGCTTATAATCAGGTTCTAATTAAGCTGTACGGAACCTTGCTTCATCTAGGAGGTATTGATGCAAAATTCCCCCACTCCGTTCGGGCAAGCCGCCCTAGAGGTCCCGCTTGCATTTCAGGTCACTGATGAAATTCAGGATGATGTCTTCGAACCATCAAGACTAAGTAAAATAGAAATAGACTTGATTGGAACTCCCGAGTTCCAAAGGCTGTTTCGTGTCTCGCAAATGGGATTTGTAGATCTGGTTTACCCGTCGGCAAACCATACTCGTGCAGTCCACAGCATAGGTTGTAGTTCATGGGCGAAAAAACTTGTCGCAATTCTTAACGAGAACGCCAACCAAGCTTCGAAGACGTGGCATCGCCTTAAGATTTCGGTCTGTGAGACCACTCTAATCAGCATCGGTGCTTTGCTTCACGATCTATCGCATGGACCTTACGCTCATGACATCGAAAAAAAGAGCCATTTGATATACCCCTTCGAACAATCTTATCCCGCTAAGCTATCTTCAACGACCAAAATTAAGTCTGGATATGGCCCGTACGAAAAGCACGATGATTACGTGAACAATCCTGTGTTGTACATCACGCTTCTCAATCAAGAAGTCTCAGTCATTGCGCGCGTTTTACGGCGTCATTCCCCCGAGTTTTGGAAGTTGATGCGTGCGGAAGCCGAAGTTTACCCACAGCTACAGAAATTTGTGGCATTGCTTGAGTCTTACGAAAAAGAGGGTGTCTGGCCTGATTTACAACACGATCTTCTTCCTCAACTCGTTTTTCATTTGTTCGCTTTCGAGAAGTTTGAAGACGGCAAGAGCCGCCATGAGATACGCCTTGCTAAAACCTTTGATCCGAAGGTGTTGTCGAGCTGGGGATTGGGACCGAAGGGCAACTCTTCAAAGAAGCTTCATGAGGCATGGTATCAACCTTATCGTCACGACATTATTGGCGACACTCTAAGTGCCGATCTCTTGGACTATTTGCATCGTGATCTCACTCGGCTTGGGTTTAATCGTGCGCTTGATCTGAAACTGCTCAAATCGTATTTGATAATCCCTGTCACTGAAGATGATCACGTAAGAACCGCGGCCGTCAAAGAAACGTCTCTGTTTCCCGAG
>Ga0247673_1000027_pt1 | contig 15030 bp, 11 predicted proteins | sample CNK14_metaG_FD_182722 | JGI IMG/M metagenome (GOLD analysis project Ga0247673, IMG submission 182722) | Soil microbial communities from Purdue University Martell Research Forest, Indiana, United States - CNK14 | ecosystem: Environmental > Terrestrial > Soil > Temperate forest > Bulk soil...
AATGCGATGAAGCTCAGCCCACAAGCGGTTAACGTCAGAGTTGCGCAAACTGTCGACCCAATGTCCGGCTCGGGCGCTGCGTTCGGCCGAGCGGCTGGGGCGCGACACTTCACGAGGCACACTGACGCTGGAATCCTGCGTAGTCTTTTGAGTGATTGATTTCACGGTAGTTGTCTTGGTCCCGAGGATGAGAGTGGATGTTCACTAGTTGGCGGCTAGTGACTTGAGCGATGATCACTGCATCCGATTTGGCTGAACGTCTTGCCTATGACAAGCAGAATCTGATCATCCGTTATGGAAAAAGCGTGAGATGCTGGGGCAACCTGCTCGGCTGAGAGAGCGACGGCCTGATCAAAACGCGTGCAGCTTCTGTTGTTAAATTCAGTCCCGACGGATTTCGCATCGCCGACCTTCTCCTGCCATTGATGCGTTGGGGAACTGGAGGTTCGACAAGGAGCGTCAAGGCCGCTTATCGAAACTGCGGGAATCAAGGAGTGGTTCGCTCCCTGATCAACCTACAGCCATATTAACAAACAGAGTTGACAATGGGCAACATTTTTTTACACAGCAGGTAAAGCGTTGAAAACATTAGGCGAAACCGCTGCCGCTGTTCATCAGGTCTCTGGAACTTTCCGGCTATTCGTTCTTTGATGGTCATGGTTAGGTGTATAGAGCTTAGGGAAATGTCATCACCATCTTTCCAAAGATTCCGTAAGACTGCCGCCTGTCCGTCGTCGGAAAAGCTGCTCGATCATCATCAACATCGGCTCCCACTCTACGATCGCGCGGCCATCGAAATTCACTTGCGTGGCTGCGACTTTTGCAGCGCTGAGTTGCAACTGCTGAAGTGTTATCGCGCAGGAGAAAGTTCTGCGTCTCGGGCGACAGAGATACCTCTGGATTTTCGACGGCTGGCTGAAGATCTGCTGAGCAATGGTACGCGAGGATTTGTTGGTGCGTCCGGGCTATTGAAAACGCAGCGATGGTCTCACTGAACTCTGAACTTACTCTACACTGCCGCTCTCTTCATGCCTCGGCAGTTCAATTGTAAATCTGCTTCCTTGTCCGAAGGTTGATTCCACCTTGACTTCCCCACCGTGTGCCTTCGCGAGGTGCTTGACGATGGCCAGCCCGAGGCCAGTACCACCGAGTTCGCGCGAACGCGCGCGATCGACTCGATAAAATCTTTCAAACAGACGCTCGAGATGATGCGAAGGAATTCCCTCGCCGGTATCTTCAACTGAGATCCGATCGTTATCAGATCTGCTCAACGTGATCGAAACCGTGCCACCGTCGCGATTGAATTTGATAGCGTTCTCGATCAAGTTCGTGAGCATCTGTACCAGACGATGCGGATCGGCAAACACGTGCGAATTGCTGGGAACCAGATTGCGCACAGCTATGTTGCGAGAGGTGGCGCTGGCTGCCACGCTGTTAATGACATCTTCGACCAGCGCATGCAACGGAACAGGTTCAGGGTAAATCTTTACATTGCCGGCTTCGATCGCGCTCAGTTCCAAAATGTCGTCGATCAAGTGATGCATGCGCGCGGCGTTTTTCTGAATAATCGTCAGAAAGCGTTGATTGTTGTTTGGATCATTCAGCGCGCCCGCTTCGAGCGTTTCCGCGAGCGCAACAATCGAGGTTAACGGTGTGCGTAGCTCATGAGAGACGTTTGATAAGAATTCCTGGCGGATCAACTCGAGACGTTCCAATCTGGTCACATCAAAGAAAACACCGACAGCGCCTCGCGTGCCGTTATTCGTGTGCAAAGGTACGACGCGGAGATCGAACACGCGCCGATCGGGCGCGAAAGTTTCCACCTTCACGCCCGCGCGTTCGCTGCCTCGCACACCTTCAAGAAATGCTTCGTAAATCGCGGGATTTCGAGTTAATTCGGTGAGTCGTTTTGAATTGATCGAGTCGCCTGCGTTGGTGAAGAGATGCTTCGCGGCATGATTTGACGCGACCACTCGCATATCGTTATCGATCACGAGCAGTCCTTCACTCATCTCGTTCAGCGTGGCATTCAACAAGTCGATGGGGAACTCTGTCGTGGCACTCAGACTTGGCTCATCAGTTCCTGGTTGCGCGTCCGCACGACGGGCGATCCACAAACCGATGCCGAATCCAGCGAAGAGGCCGGCTGCTCCAAACGCAAGCCAGCGAAACGTTGTAAGCAGGAATATAGAAGAGATTGCGATCGCGGCAGCGACGGCGATTAGAACAACAGCGAAGCGCCGATAGTTAGCCATCAACCTGATCCGCAGACGACGAGGGTGAATCACAACCGGTGAAGCGGTAGCCGACGCCTACCACCGTCTCAATGCAGTCGCCGCATGTTTCGAGTTTCTGTCGCAGCCGGCGAATGTGCACATCAAGCGTGCGCGCATCACCGTAATAACTGTAGCCCCAAACCTGATCGAGCAACTGCTGACGAGTAATCACGCGTCCCTTTTTCTTCGCCAGCGTCGACAGCAACTGAAATTCCTTATGCGTCAGCTTCACGTTCTTGCCGTCGCATGAGACGCGCACATCTTCAAAATCAATTCGCAAACGCCCATCTTCATAGGATTCGCCCGCCTCGCCTTCGATCCTGCGCAGAACTGCGCGCACACGCGCGAGCAGCTCGCGCACCGAAAACGGCTTCGCGATGTAATCGTCCGCGCCCACATCCAAACCCGCGACGCGGTCCGCTTCAGAAGTTTTCGCCGTCAGCATGATGATGGGTGTCTTGCGCGTCTGGTTCTCGCGACGCAGACGCCGGCACAATTCCATGCCGCTCATTCCCGGCAGCATGAGATCAAGGATGATCAGCCCCGGTGAATTCTGCGCCTCCAGCGCCAGCTGCAAGCCTTGCTCACCGGTTGAGGCAATTGTCGAATGAAAGCCGGCCGCGTCGAGATTGTAGCGAACGCTCTCGGCGATATCGGGATCGTCTTCGATGATTAGAGCAGAACGCGGCATGCAGAACTGGGTGTGAAATCCGTTTTAGGTCACCAGGGAATGAATCAATTCGATAATGAAGAAAGAAATGGCGGCGAAGACGGCCGCTGCTGGAATCGTGAGAATCCACGCCCAGACAATTCTGCCGGCGACGCGCCACTTAACCGCGGACAGTCGGGTTGTCGATCCGACACCGGCGATCGCGCCGGTGATCGTATGCGTCGTTGAGACGGGAATACCCATAAATGTCGCGGCAAACAAGGTAATCGATCCCGCAGTCTCAGCACAGAAGCCGCCGACCGGCCGCAGCTTGGTAATCCTCGATCCCATCGTGTGGACAATTCGCCAACCACCCGACAACGTTCCCAGCGCGATCGCTGCGTGCGCCAACAACACTACATAAAGCGGAATCGCCGGCAGCGCGCCTTTTGGCCCCATCTGAAGACCGAACAAGCCGCCTGTCGCGAGCACCGCGGTAATTATTCCCATCGTCTTCTGTGCGTCGTTACCGCCATGGCCCAGAGAATATGCTGCGGCCGAGAGCAACTGACCTCGGCGAAATGTTTTGTCCACCTGCGCCGGCGTCCATCGATGAAATATCCAATACACGGCGACCATGAAAACAAACCCGATGGTGAATCCAATGACCGGCGACGCAACGATGAAAATCAGAGTCTTAATCCAGCCTTCAGGCTTCAATAATCCGCTGACGCCACGAAATGCCGCGATGGCCGCTCCGCCATAACCGCCAATCAACGCGTGCGAACTGGAAGTGGGCAACCCCAGGTACCAGGTAATGAGGTTCCAAATAATGGCGCCCAGCAAACCCGCACAGAGCACGTACAAGCGCACGTCCTGGCGAATCAGATCGATGCGCACCAGATCGCCGCCGATGGTTTTCGCCACGCGCGTACCGAAAATCGCGAAGGCAATGAAGTTGAAGAGCGCTGCCCACATCACTGCGTACCGAGGCGACAGCACGCGCGTCGACACCACCGTCGCGATCGAATTCGCCGCGTCGTGAAACCCGTTGGTGAAATCAAAGATCAGTGCGATCAGAACGATTACGAGCGCAATGGCTACTGTCGTGGTCATTCGTGTGCGTCGAAAAGTATTCGGGATGAATGAAAGCGCCCGCCATTCAATCACACTTTCCGTAGCAGTGGCTAGTAACTCAGATCAGAAAATCAAAAGCTACGCTCAATGACGATGCTTAATGATCGCGGCCTCGGCCATGTAGACAGTTAACTCGCAAATATCCGTTACGTAATCCCCGATTCGTTCAAGGTGTTTCGCGACAAACAGCAAGCGCGCATCGCGAGTCGCGGTGGCCGGCTCTTTCGCCATCAAATCAATCAAGTCATGAAAGATTTGGTTGTAAAGATTGTTGATTTCCGCGTCACGCTTAATGACTTCTCGCGCCGCAGCTGGGTCGCTGCGAGTAAAAGCATCCAGCGCGCTCGCCAGCATCGACGACGCGATCTCGCCCATTTGCTGAATTCGGATGAGGCTGTTCAGCTCCGGTTCATTAGTGAGCTCGATCGCCGCGCGCGCGATGTTGCACGCATGGTCGGCAATGCGCTCGAGCACCGGGGCCATCTTCGTGACCGACATCACGAATCGCAGGTCGCGCGCGGCCGGTTGACGCAACGCAAAGATGTCAATCGCGCGCCGATCGACTTCTACTTCGAGCTGATCGACTGTGTCGTCATGCTCTAAAACCTCGCGGGCCTCACCGGTGTCTCTTTCCGCGAGCGAATGCATAGCGTGGCGCAGCGCGGCTTCGGTTTCGCCGCCCAGACGCAAAATCGCGTCGCGCAGTTCGTCCAATTCCTGATCAAGATGCCGGTGAACTTCAGTGCTCATCCAAATCTTCCCGTGATGTAATCTTCGGTCAGTCTCTCGTTCGGCGCCGTGAACATCTTTTCGGTGCTGTTGACTTCGATCAGCTTGCCCAGCAGAAAGAACGCCGTCAAGTCCGACACGCGCGCCGCCTGCTGCATGTTGTGCGTGACGATCACGATTGTATATTGCTTCTTCAGATCGACGATCAGCTCTTCGATTTTCGAAGTCGCGATCGGATCGAGCGCCGACGCCGGTTCGTCCATCAGGATCACTTCGGGACGAATCGCCAGAGCGCGCGCGATGCACAGCCGCTGTTGTTGACCTCCCGACAACCCCAACGCCGAACTCTTCAGACGGTCTTTTACCTCAGTCCACAGCGCCGCGTCTTTCAAAGCCTCTTCGACGCGGGCGTCAAGCTCGCTGCGGCTGGATGTTACGCGATTAATCCTCAATCCGTATGCGACATTGTCAAAAATCGATTTCGGAAATGGATTCGACTTCTGAAAAACCATTCCGACCTTGCGTCGCAAATCAACGACGTCGGCGCCGGGCGCATAAATGTCTTCGCCGTCGATAGTGACAGTTCCTTCGACACGCGTTGCCGCAATCACATCGTTCATGCGATTCAGCGTCCGGAGAAAAGTCGTCTTGCCGCAACCCGACGGTCCGATGAACGCCATGACCTGTCGTTCAGGTACCTTGATCGAAATATCCTTCAGCGCCTGCGTCTTGCCGTAATAGAAGTTGAGCTGATCGACTTCAATTTTAGTCGCGGTCGGGCCCGGCGAGGCTTGAGCGTTCACTTCGAACTTCGGCGCGGCGAATGATGCGGACGGTGTCATTGATTAACTGAATTTCTGTCGCGTCAGGAATCGGACAATGACGTTGATTGAAAGAATCAGCGCCATCAGCACCAACGTCGCCGCCCACGCCTGCGCATGCCACTCGTCGTACGGCGAGATCGCATAGTTGTAAATCTGCACCGTCAACGAGGCGATCGGCTCGTTGAGATTGCGCGGATAGAAGCGACTGCCGAACGCCGTGAAAAGCAACGGCGCGGTTTCGCCTGACACGCGCGCGATCGCCAGCATCGCGCCGGTCGCAATACCCGATGCCGCCGCTGGCAGCACGACTCCCAACGTCATTCGCCATTGTGGAGCGCCGAGCGCCAGCGCGCCTTCACGCAAGCTCTGCGGCACCAACTTGATCATCTCTTCAGTCGTCCGCGCGACGATCGGAATCATGATTAGCGCGAGTGCGATGCCGCCGGCGAACGCTGAAAAATGATTCATGCGCAGAACGATCACTGCGTAGACAAATACACCCGTGACGATGGAAGGGATGCCGGTCAGAGTATCGATCAGAAATCTCACGCCGCTGACCAACCAGCCGCCGCCGAACTCTGACAGGTAAACGCCGCACGCAATACCGATTGGAATTCCCACCACGCACGAAAGCAGCAGCAACAGGCCCGACCCAACAATCGCGTTGCCGATGCCGCCGCCTTCGCCTACGGGGCGAGGAGTGTCAATTAAAAATCGCAGATTCAATGCCGCAACTCCGCGCATCGCAATGTACGCGAGAATGACGAACAGGATCCCTACGGCGGCGAATGTGCACAGCGCCGTCAGCGAAGTCATCACTGCGCTGACTGAACGGCGCGATCGGTCTGAGCTTGAAAGAACCTTCATAATTCTGCTCCCTTCTCCCTCTGGGAGACGGGTTGGGGATGAGGGCTTAGCGCTAGTAGATGTTTCCCCTTTCCTTTTGCGAGTGAGTCTGCAAATCGCAGACTCCCTCGCAAACAATCTTCAAGAACTGGCTACCGCTAGGTCCCTCACCCTAGCCCTCTCCCAGGGGGAGAGGGAACTCCGCTTCATGCGCCTGCCGTCCTCCTCGTCACGCGCCAAACCATCACCCTCGCCATCGCATTCACTACGAAAGTAACCAGGAAGAGAATCAAGCCGAGTTCGATCAGCGAACTCAGATAAATGTCGGCCGTTGCTTCCGTGAATTCATTTGCGATGACGGACGCCAGCGTGTATGAAGGTCGAAACAGCGACGCACTGATTTCGGGACGGTTTCCGATGACCATCGTCACCGCCATCGTTTCGCCAATCGCTCGGCCCAACCCGAGAATCACCGCGCCCGCTATTCCCGGCGCTCCGTTCACCAAAACAACCAGAGTCGTTTCCCATTTTGTCGCGCCCAATGCCAGCGCGGCTTCGCGTTGCGTGTTCGGCACCGCGGCCAAAACGTCGCGCACCACCGCGGAGATGATCGGCGTCACCATGATCGCGAGAATGATTCCGCCGGTCAGCAAACCGATTCCGGTGATTGGTCCCTGAAAGAACGGCGTCCAACCGAACCAACGCGCGAGCTGCGGGTCGACATGAACGCGCAGGAAAGGCGCGAGCACGAAGATGCCCCACAAGCCGTAAACGACCGAAGGAATCGCGGCGAGCAACTCGACCAGAAACGTGATCGGCCGCGCGAGCAATCGCGGCGCCTGTTCCACCAGAAAGATCGCGATGCCCAGGCTGAGCGGCACGCTAATCAACAGAGCGATCAGCGAAGAAACGATGGTCCCGTAGATAAACGCGAGCCCACCGAACTGACCTTTGACGGGATCCCATTCGCGGCTGGTCAGGAACCCGAAACCGAACTGCTTGATCGAAAGCGTGGAATGCCAGGCCAGCGCGCTGATCATCGTGATGACAATCACAACCACCAGTAACGCCGCCCCAAACATCGCCGCACGAAAAATCGCGTCGCCGAAATTGCCGGTCGGCGAAAGCCGGCGCGACATCGATGAAATGAGGCTCGGTGTTTTGGTTCCCCCTCCCTTTGGGAGAGGGTTAGGGTGAGGGCTTAGCGTCGCAGCCATTCTTATTTTCCTTCTTCTTGCGACTCACGAACCGTAAAAGCGAAATCAAATTCCGGCCGCGCCAGTGCCCTTACCCCAGCCCTCTCCCAAAGGGAGAGGGAGACAAACCTACCGCAATGGCTTTCCACCCGAAGTGATCGAATTAATTTTCGCCTCGGACCGCTTCACGATCTCTGCCGGCAGTGGCGCGTACTGCAAATCCTTCGCGAACGCTTCGCCGTCGTGAATTCCCCACCAGAGATAATCGACGACCGTCTTTCCTTTGATCGCGTCCGGCTGGTCCTTGTAAATCAGAATGTAGGTGTAGCTCGAAATCGGATAAGCACTCGCGCCGGTCGCGTTGGTGATGGAAACGCGGAGATCGTCAGGCGTGCTTGCGGCTGAACCTGCGGCTGCGGCCGTGACGTTATCGATCGTCGGCTCGACGAAATTGCCAGAGGCGTTTTTGATCAGCGCGACCGGGAGTTTGTTCTGCGTGGCGTAAGCCAGCTCAACATAGCCAATCGTGTTCGGCTGTTGCTTGATCTGCCCGGTGACGCCTTCGTTGCCTTTGCCGCCCTGGCCCACCGGCCAATTCGGGGCTTTGTCCGCGCCAACTTTTTGTTTCCAGTCAGCGCTGACTTTCGCAAGGTAATCGGTGAAGACGAACGACGTGCCGCTCGATTCGGCGCGATGCACGACCGTGATGTCGGTTGCGGGCAAGTTCGCATCTGCGTTATCGGCTTTGATTCGCGCGTCATTCCACTTCGTGATCTTGCCGAGAAAAATGTCCGCAATAACGTCCGGCGAAAAACGTAGAGGCCGGGGCGTGCCCTGAAGGTTGTAGGTAATTACCACCGCGCCGAGCACCGTTGGCACGTGCAGCAGTTCTGCCGGCGAAGCCTTCAATTCGGCGTCAGTCATCGGCGCATCCGAAGCGCCAAAATCAACTGTGCGCGCCTGAATCTGCTTGATGCCGCCGCCCGATCCGATCGACTGATAATCGATCTTCACGTTCGTGTGCGCCTTGCCGTACTCGCTAATCCACTTTTGATAGAGCGGATTGGGAAACGTGGCGCCCGCGCCTTGCAGCCGAACTTCACTGCTCGAACCGCCGCCTCCGCATCCGAACAAAGTGATCGACAAAGCTGCGATTGCGGCCAGCGTAGTGAATTTTGAAAGTGACATTGGGGATCTCCTGTCTATAACGAAACTGTAGTTCCGGTTGTGTCAGAAGCCCGACCGTCAGGGAGGGCCGCTATGTTAACTGGCCCTCCCTGACGGTCGGGCTTCTGACACTACGTCAAAAACTGAAGACAATCTGTTCCTGCAAACGAAACTGGCGTGGCGTGAACGCGTTCAGCGGCACGAAGAAGCTGGGAAAGTCTCCGCTGTTGCGTCGCTCGTTTTGAATGTAGAGCAGGCTCTGCAAAGTGATCTTTCTGGCGACGCCATAATCGAAACGCAGATGATGCGTGCGAATGTTGACGCCGCTGTTGGTGCCGAGATCGTCGTCGGTCACTTGCGAGATCATCGAGTTCGCGCCCTTCTGCGCGAACACATACAGGAACGACACGTCGCCGCGATTCACAACTCTGCCGACCTGAAACGAACCAAGGAACGCGTCACGCTCGGGCAAACCAATGCCGATATTTCGCGCGGCTTGAACGTTGAAAACGACCGGAAACGCGCGATTGCCGCTCTTCCATCCGGCCCAATTCAAACGATAGGTCACGCGCGCGATGCGAAAACTGGGCGCGGTGTAAATTGCGCCGCCGTTCGTCGTCGTCGCGTTACCGGCGCCGGTTAATGGCCCCGAAAGCGTCAGTCCCAATCCGTTCTGAACGATGATCGGCACGCCCGCCGTCGTCGATGCCAACTGAATTTGATTCGGATTGCGATAGAGCTGAACGTCACCGCCGGCCTGGCTGCTCCAGCGATCGTTGAACTTCTGATTCAGGAGCAGCCCCTGGTGGAAAAGATTCGCAGCGCGCCCGGTCGAGCCGACTTTGTCGCCGGCCAAAGCAAGCGGGCTGCCCGCCGTCACAATCGCGACGTTCGGATTACTTAAAATGTATTGACCGGCGCGCAACTCGAGGCTCGCCGCCTTCAGTCCGTTCTGCTTGAACGACACGACATACTTTTCGTTGAAGCCGTTGAAGCGAATGTCATCGTCAAACAGAAAGCGCGAGTTGTCCGCAAAGATTTCCTGCACGCGTCCGCCCTGAAGCTGTGTTGCCTTGTTCGGGTGATAATCGATCCACGCTTCGCTGATGAAGAACGGATGGCGCGCGCTTATCTCGCCAAAATCCTGATCCATTGTCAGCCCGTTATTGACAGGCCCCGTTGCCAGCTGTCCGTGGAAACTGACTTTCGGATTGATGTCGGTGTCAAAGTTGAATCGCAGCCGGTAACGCATGCGCGCATTCTGTTGATGCGTCAGCGGCGCCAAGCCCGTCGGAGGCGTGTTGTCCGCGCCGCGAAAGATGCCGTCGAAGCGCAAACGAAAATCGCCGCTGAATCGAAACGGTCCAATCGAAAGAACCTTGCCCTCGAGTTTCTTTACGCGATCTTCGATTGGCTGTGCGTCTTTTTGAGCTGCCGGCGAATCAACCTTCTCAGTCACAACTGAATCTTTCGGGTCGGCCACAGCATCAACGACGTTTGCCTTTGCCGATAGCGTGTCGATCATCCGTTGCTGATTCGCAATTAGTTCGCGCATCGCTGCGACTTCGTCCTCGAGTTGCTTGAGTCGATCGCTGACGGTCGAGTTATCACTGCTCGGTTCGGTAACGGTTTTACCTTCGGAAACCGCGCGCGCGCTCGTCGCCTGCACTGGCTTCTCTGGCGGCGACTGTGCGGCGACGACTCCCGCGCCGATTAACATCGCCACGACGATCGCGACAGGTTGCAATCCAACGCCTTCAGAGCGCCGGCGGCTGTTCGTTTCGCTCATCATTTCGGCTCCTTGATTTGGCTTTGCGGGGGCGACCCGCTTCGAGCCAAAGTGTAGCGCGAGGGAGTTCCGAGCCTAAACGACGGGCGTTAAATCCATCTGAATCTGATATGAACTTTATGTTAACGAGAGCGCGGCGGTAACACCCGATAGCCAACATTCACAACCGTGTCGACCCGGAGCTTGTGCGGCATCAGCTTGTTCCGCAGCCGATAGATATAGACATGCAGGCTCTCGGAGTTGAACGGCTTTTCATCACCCCACGCAGATCGCCAAAGTTCTTCCGCTGAAACCACCCGCTCGATCGAGCGAACCAATCGCGAGATGATCAAGAATTCCGTGCGCGGCAAAAAAATCGATTGCCCGGCGCAGGCCATGTAGTAATTGCGATGCTCAACTCGCAGGTAGCCATCGTCGTAAACATCATCCGCGGACGGAGTCTGTGCTTCGCGATTAGTTAGTGCGGCTTCCACGACTGACATAGCTGCTCTTGAAAATGAAAAGTTAGAACACACAACGGAGGCTAACCCCCTCTCCCTCTGGGAGAGGGAATATTTCTATTAGCTTCCTGCGTTCACGACCACGTTCATTAGAAGTTGAGCCGCAACGCGAATTGAATCTGGCGGCTGGTGCCGAGGCCCACGTCGCGTACAACCGTCTGGCGCAGCAGACCAAAGGTGCCGCCCGCCGCGCTCTGCGAATAAGCCTGTCCCGGTTGAACGTTTGCGCCACTCGCCGTGCAGACGCCGCCGGCACAGCTGACTGTGGGCAGCGCGAGATTCAGACGCGAACCGGGAATATCGAAGTTCGCCCGGTTGAAGATGTTGAAGATCTCGGTTCGAAATTCGAGATTCGTCGTCTCTGAAAACTTGAATCGCTTATTCAGAATCACATCGAATTGGCGGAAGTTCGGTCCACGTAGAAAGTTCCTCGGCACGTTGCCGAATTGTCCCGGCGCGGGTGTGGTAAAGGCCGCCGGATTCAGAATCAAGCGATCATTAGTCAGATAAGGATTCACACCGGCAATCAGATCTGGCCGCCGCACATTGCGCGACGCGCCGCCACCCGGCGTGTTCACCACTGCGATGAAACCGGCGGGTAGCGGACTCGCAGCGTTAATCGTTCCCGGCAATTGCGCCACGAAGCCGTTCGGCAAGCCGCCGCATCCCGCGACGTTCGCGCATTGAATCACCACATCGGGCCGCACGACACCGATTTCCAGCGGCACACCTGAACGCGCGTTGACGATCGCGCCTACTTGCCAGTTGCCGAGAATCGCGTTGCCTGCGCTGCCAAGATCATGCTGCCTTCCGCGTCCAAATGGCAGATCATAAATCGCGCTGAAGTTGAATGTGTGACGCACATCGAAATTGTTTGAGCCCAGGTCGTAGTCGAAATCACTCAACGCTCGCGCATTGTTCGCGGCTGTGCGCGCTTCATTCGATCCAGTTGTGTTGCCGACGGAGCTTGCGAGCGTGTATTGCGAATTCAGGGTGACGCCGGTGTCGAAACGCCTGGTCAAAGACGCCTGGAAAGCTTTATAGCTGTCGTGGCCGCCGCTCGTTTTGTAGTCGACTTCCGCAAACGGGTTCTGCACCGAAGAAGTGCCTGACACGATCGAGAATTCACGAATCGTATTGACCGCGATCACTTGTCCGGAACCGTTCGTGCGATTCACAACACCAAACGAAGTAGGCAGCGTCGTTCCATCCGCAATCGAGGTCTGTCCGGGCAGAATGCGGTTCGCCACGCTGCGCAGAAACAGGTTGCGCCCCTGCGATCCGACGAATGCAGTCGTCAGCACGACGTGAGCAGGAAGCTCCTGCTGCACCGACGCCGTGTACTGATAAATCTTTTCGGGAATCGTGTAGTCAGGCGCGTAAGCGCGCGGCTGGTACGATCGATTGTTTGGATTGTTGACGAAATTCGCGACGATCGCGTTCGTGTCCTGCGGGAAGCTGCCGCCGCTGATCGTCGAGCTGATCCGGTTCGATTCAATCGGCTGAATCTGATCTTCCGTCTGGCCCGGGCCGTAGTAGATGCCAAAGCCGCCACGAAGGACCGTCTTGCCTCCGCCGAAAAATCCATTGCCGTTCGGATTGGGTGACCACGTCATCGCGATGCGCGGGCCAAAGTTCGTCTTCGAAGACGAGTAAGGATCGCCGGAAGGATCGCGGAGCACGCCCGTGACGATGTCGAACAGAATCTGGCGATTGTCCTGCTCGCGGAGCGGCGTGTAGTACTCGTAACGCAGGCCATAACTCAGCGTCAGGTTCGGCCTGATCTTCCATTCATCCTGCGCATAGCCAATGTAATAGGTCTGGCGCGCTTGCGCTTGTCCGGTTGAGCCGTTGAAGAACGGTGAAGGCGCGGACACGTCGCCAAGAAACTGCGTCGACTGAAGCGAGTTGGTTAAGAAGTTGTTGATGCTCGCCCAGGTGTAAGTCGTGCCGCCGATGCGATCGGTCCACATGCGAATCTGGCGCACCTCGCCGCCGAACTTGAAGGAATGATTGCCGCGCGTCCAGGACAAGTTGTCGATGAACGACAGCGTGTAAGGCGTGTAAGGCTGACCGCTGCCATTGGTTGCGCTGTTCGCGCGCACCAAACCGCCGGGCGTCGCCACGCCGGCATTGGCGCCCTGTCCCGGCAAAGCAAACCCGGCCACGCTGCCCGCAATGTTCAGCGAGAGCTTCGAGAAATCGATCCCATTGAAAGTCGGCGCGACGCCGTTGATCCGCGACAACGCGCTGTTGTAACCAAGCTTGAATTCGTTCAGCAGTGTCGGCGTCAGCACTGATTGAAACGCGAGCACGCCGTTCTGCGGCAGACTGCGAATCACAACGGTGCGGCCAGTAACGCCTTCAGGTTGAATGTTGTTGCCCTGGTCGCGGAAGAAGCGAAAGTAAGCCGAATGCTTGGTATTGAAGCGATAATCAAACCGAAACGCCAAAGCGGTTTCGTTCACGATGTTTGTCGCTTGACGCTGCACCGTATCGAAAAGATCGGGCCCGACGCGCAGCACCACGGCATCAGGCGCGCGGAACGCGGGAATCAACGCCGCGGTAGTCGCATTGCAAGCAATCGAGCCGGTGCCGAGCGGAGCCGCGCATATTCTCGACGCCAATCCCGGAACCGCTTCGACCGAATTGATACCGCCACGCAGACGATACCCTTCGTATGAAAAGAAGAAGAACGCTTTGTTCTGTTTGATGGGGCCACCAACCGAGCCGCCGAACTGGTTCAATCGCAGCTTGCTCTTCTGACCGATGATGTTGTCAAAGAAGTTCGCGGCATCCAGCGCATCGTTGCGGATGTATTCAAACGCTGAACCATGAAACTTGTTGCCGCCCGATTTGGTGATGACGCTGATCTGTCCGCCGGTGCCCGTTCCGAATTCCGCCGGATAGTTGTTCGAGTCAACCCGAAACTCCTGCACGTTCTCGAGGGACGACTGCAAACGGAATGGCGTCGGAACTTCGCCGTTCAGGTTTCCGGGGCTGGTATCGATAATCGCAGTGCCCTCAATTCCGTCATAACGAATTTCATTTTGCTCCACCGCGCGACCTGAGAAGCGTATGTCGCCGTATGTTCCCGATCCACTGTTGACCGATCCTGGCGCTTGCAGGTAAAGCTGGGAAAGCTGACGGCCATTCAAAGGCAGACCTTGCACCTCGCGCGGATTCACGTTCGCGCCCATCGAGGCCGAGTCAGTTGTCAGGGCCGCTTCGTTTCCAGCGACCACATAAACTTTCGCCTCGAGGCCAGTTGCTTGCAGCATTATGTCCAGTTTCTGCTCCTGACCGACCAGGACCTGAATATTCATCGCTTTCGCCGACAGACCTTGCGACGTAGCAGTAACCGTATAAGTCGACGGTCGCAGCGAAGTAACGATGTATGTTCCTTCGGTTGAGCTGATCGCAGTTCTTTCTTCACCGGTCTTATCGTTTCTGATCACGACCGTGGCGCCGGCGATGACCGCGCCGTTCTGATCCGTGAGCACACCGGCGACGCGACCGGTGTCTGACTGCGCCGGCATCGCGGCCGGCATTATCAACATCGTCGCGATTATTAACACTGCGATAGTGACCGCACGTTTCAATCCACTTAGGTGGTGCATTTGAGTCTCCTTAATTGCTGAGGGCTGTTTGTGTTGTGCGCCCAAGTTTTGAGAAATGAATTGCTGCATAGCTCGGAGCGAATCAGTCTGTGGAACTCCGCAACGCACAGAAGCAACCTGAAAATTCAGAAGAGCGGTGTAAGGCCGGAGACTACAGTGGCGCGGTTACACGCGAGTGAACGTCGGGTTAAATCAAAATTAATTCTGTGAAAAGGGCGAGATGATGGCGCGGTGAAGTTTCTATTGTTGATCGCCGGTGATTTAACACCGCGTTAACATGAACGTAACGTCGGGTAG
>Ga0247673_1000028_pt1 | contig 14906 bp, 8 predicted proteins | sample CNK14_metaG_FD_182722 | JGI IMG/M metagenome (GOLD analysis project Ga0247673, IMG submission 182722) | Soil microbial communities from Purdue University Martell Research Forest, Indiana, United States - CNK14 | ecosystem: Environmental > Terrestrial > Soil > Temperate forest > Bulk soil | place...
ACCTCTCTCATGGACCATACGCACCGTGTCGAGAATGTTATCGACCACGCCGCCAAGCTGTCGATAGTTCTTATCACTCATCGACTTCAGGTCAATCTTGTAGCAATCAGTCCACGGCCGCAGATAATCGAGCACTTGCGGAGTTGCATTGCCGTTTGAAATGAACGCCGTGCGGAATCCTTCGGGCTTCGCTTTCTTGAAAACTTCGACGGCCCATTCAGCAGTGATGAGCGGTTCGTTGTAACTCGACCCAACCATCGACGCGCCGTAAGCTTTCGCCATCGCCACCAATCGATCCGGGGTCACCACGTTAGGCATCGACACGGCCGCGTCATCCCGCAGCGCCTGTGAGGTCAACCAATTCTGGCAATAAGCGCAGTGCAGATCGCAGCCAAGCATGCCGAACGTCAGCGTGTCGGAACCGGGCAGACAATGAAAGAAAGGTTTCTTCTCAGTCGGATCGCACGCCAATGCCGCCACGTAATTCGCGGGCACGCGCAGATGACCACCCTCGTTAAAGCGAACTTTGCAAATGCCCCGCTTGCCTTCATTAATCAGACAGCGGTGGCCGCACGCGTAACACTTGACCGCGTTCTTCGGAAGATGCTCGATCAGTTCCGGCGCGCCTTCGGCGGTCATCTCGTCCAAAACTTCAGCGAGTGAAGCTGCTGTCGCACTCAATGCCATAATCGATTTACTGCGAAAACTCCTATGAGGAATTATACTCTTTGGATGCTCGCAATCGCCTGATTACTGTCTACTTGACAGCGTGCTAGAATGACGACGGGGTTACGAAAATGAATCTCGTCATTGAAGAAGAAGCTATCCAGCAACTGCCGGTTAACATCGATCCAGACATCATGAGCGGAACTCCCGTTTTTGAAGGCACTCGAGTTCCCATCGATGCTCTTCCAAACAACTTGGCGGATGGCGTTTCGCTCGACGAATTCCTGGAAAGCTTTCCCACGGTGACTCGCGACCAGGCCGTGGCGATTCTCGAGTTTTCGCGCGACATTATTGCCAGAATAGTTCAGCACCCGCAAAGAGCAACTAACACAGGCAGGACGCACAGAATTCAGCGCCTTCCACGATCAAGAGACCCACTAGGTCGCGCAAGGAGGCTAATGGCCGAGAACGAGATGCGTCAGCGAGAGTAAAAGACGCTCCGAGTCGGCGCAGCCGACGAATGAATTTAGCCCAGCACTTTAGTGCTGGGATCTCCGTAATTATTTTTTTAGCCCGTGAAACGGGCGACAGAAATTCACCACGCATTTCTAAGATAATTCCCCTCAACGTTAATTCTGTCGTCCGCTTCGCGGACTCGGTTCCATAAAACGGTACGGTCCCCAGCGATCAATCGCTGGGCTATTTCCAAACGTCCGCTTCGCGGACGAAAGTAAGACCGGTTTCCAAAGTATCCGGAAGTGAGTCCGATGATCGTCGAAGAAATCACCACCACCGCTTTCCAGCAACACACGCGCGTTGTCGGCTGCGAGAAAACCAGGCGCGCGATCTGCATCGATCCCGGAGATGATTCGGAGGCGATTGTGCAGACAATCGACAAGCACAATTTCGAATTGCAAGCCATCGCCTGTACGCACGCGCACATGGATCACATCGGCGGTGTCGCGGGGCTCAAGAAACGAAAGCCCAACGCGAAGATTATTATTCACGCCGCAGATGAATTCATTTACGAAGCCCTGCCAACTCAACCCGCGTGGCTAGGCATTCCCCAATCGCAATGGTCGGCATACGGCTTTGATTATGATGAACCACCGAAAGTTGATGAACATTGGAGCGATGGCCAAACCTATGAAGTAGGCGAGCTGAAATTCACCGTGATTCATTGTCCCGGCCACACACCCGGCCACGTGGTTTTGTTCGAACCCACTGAGATGAAGGCGTTCGTGGGCGACTGTTTGTTCGCGGGGTCGATTGGTCGAACCGATTTGCCCGGCGGATCGTCCGAGCAGTTGATGGATTCGCTCTTCAACAAGATTCTGCCGCTTGGTGATGAAGTGGAAGTCCTTTCCGGCCACGGACCGAACACAACGATCGGTTACGAACGCCGCACGAATCCGTTTCTGACAGGAACGTACTCGATTGGTGGAAGCGGAAGGTTCTAAGAAAAAAGTTACAGAACCGCGAGCGGTAGCGAGCGGGATAAACTAGTTTGTTTCGTCCTTCGATACTCGTTTAGTAAAACAGACGTCGCGGAGTTGCGTCGTTATCCCGCTCGCTACCGCTCGCGGTTCTGTAGCAACTACTTCTCGACGATGTCCTTCTTCTGACTCACCACGAACGCAAGCAGCTCGTTCTTCTCGGCCTCTGGCACTTTGTATTTGTCGAGCGCCTCAACCAAATGTTTGGCAGCCGCGTCCCAATCAGCTTCCGTAATGCCGAGTCCCTTGTGTGAAGTTCGCATCTCGCGTCCCGTGTAGACGCAAGGTCCGCCCGCGGCGGCACAGAACTGATCGAGAATGTGCTGACGCAGACGTTTCTTGGAATCGTCGCTGAATCCCGCGAAGAATCTTTCGAAGCGTTTGTCGGTTGCCAGGCGCGTGATGAAATCATCAACCACCAAAGCGATTGCGTCGTAACCGCCGAGCCTCGTATAGAGCGACTTCTTCTCCTGAGCCGTCGCGGTGCGCGCGATTGTCGATGCCGAAGCGAAAGCACTGAAGACGACTACGAAACAAACAGCAAGAGTAATTCTCTTCATGGTTCCCCCTGATTTCTTTTGAAGTGAATCGAGTTGGTCAGTTACCGTGAATGACCTCTGACCGTCCGTGCCGACAAATACCGGCGCGGCCGCAAATGTATAACGCAAGCCTGCCGATCATGGCAATGGTTTAGTGAAAGTTCTGAGAGAGAGCGAGCGAACGTCGAAGTTTTGCCGCCAGGTCAGCGACGTAGGGTTCTTTAATAATGTCGAGGTGGTTTCCCGGGACGTCGTGAATATCCACGGCGCGCGCCAGCGTCTGCCAGCCCTCGATCAGATCAAACTTTGCCCGCAAGTCACTGCTGGCCCAGAATAATGTCGCTCTTCCGTCGTACAACTTCGGCACAAAGTTGCGGGCTGCGAGCCAATTAAACTCCTCGACATCGCGCAGCGCGTCGGGTAAATCACGTCCGAGGTTTTGATACGATCGAAAGATCATTCGCCATAGGCTGCTCTTCACTTCAACCGGAATGTATTGTGCCTTATCAACGAGGTAAATAGCCTTTTCGCGGAGAGAGAATCCCTTCAGGTTTGAAAGATGAGCTTGCGCCCTTCTCAAAGCGCGAACAAACTTATTTCGTAACGATTCGGCATCAGGAGCAAGCCTGGCATAGCCAACCGGATATGAATCAAGCAACGCGAGCAGCGCTACTTCCTCTCCCTGGGCACTTAGCTGGCAGGCCATTTCATACGCAATAATTCCTCCCAGCGATCTACCGCCGAGAAAGTAAGGCCCGTGCGGCTGGAGTTCGCGGACCTCTTTGATGTAGTGCGCCGCCATGTCGTCGATTCGTTCATGCGGCGATTGCGTTCCGTCCAAACCTCGGGACTGCAAACCATAGAATGGCTGATCCGGTCCCAGATGGCGCGCGAGATCATAGTACTCAAGCACATTCCCGCCGACGGCATGTATGCAGAAGAACGGTGCGCGCGAACCCTGCGGCTGGATCGGAACCAGCGAAGACCATGAAGCCGGCGGATCTTCCTGAACCGCGGTGGCCAGCTCTGCGATGGTCGGCGATTGAAACAAAGTAGCCAGCGGCAGCCGCTTACCGAATTCCTTTTCGATCCGCGCAAAGAGATGTACGGCCCGCAAAGAGTGCCCGCCGAGATCAAAGAAATTGTCATGGACGCCGACGGCGTTAATTCCGAGGACCTCAGCCCAGATCGTCGCCAATGATTGTTCAACCGGAGTTTGCGGCGCCGCGAAGGTGACTTCCGAGCGTTCGCGCAGCTCGACCGGCGCGGGCAGTGCGCGAAGATTGAGTTTGCCGCTGGCGGTTAGGGGTAATGCGTCCAGCATTACGAACGAACTGGGCACCATGTATTCCGGCAGTTTCTGTTTGAGGTAATCGCGCAGCTCGCCGCTGATTAAAGTCTCAACGCGCGGAACCACGTACGAGACCAGGCGAGTATCGCCGCTGTTTTCGCGCGCCACGACCACACTCTCGCGCACGCAGGGATGTTGGGCCAGGGCTGATTCGATTTCACCTAACTCGATGCGATGGCCGCGAACCTTAACCTGAAAATCTTTGCGGCCGGCGAACGTGATCCTGCCGTCGGGCAGACGGCGGCCCATGTCACCGGTGCGATAGATTCGAACACCGGGGCCCTGGCCATTGGTTGAAAATGCATTCGCAGTAGCGTCAGGGTTGCGCCAATAACCTACCGCAACGTGTTTCGACTTGATCGCAATCTCGCCGCATACGTCGGTGGGCTTTCCGTCTTTGTTAAGCAGGAGGACGTCCGTGTCTGCCACCGGGAAGCCGACGGGTACACCGTCCGTTGAAATCCTGGTTTGTTTGTTGACGAAGTTCTGCAGCGCCACAGTCGCTTCTGTGGGACCAAGGCCATTGACGAAAATGCAGTTATCAGAAAAGTATTTCTGATAAGTCTCAACGTCGGTACGGTTTACTTTTTCGCCGCCTAAGACTACGAGTCGCACCTGCGGAAATTCGATCTCCCGATTCAACGTGCCGGTAAAATAACGATAGACCGTGGGCGTCGAATGATAAACCGTGATTTCTTCATCGATGAGCTGTTGCGACAGGCCGGCCAAACCTTCCTGCTTGATGTTTATGGGGCACAGCGTCGCGCCGTTGAGCAACGCGCCATAGATGTCCATGACTGATGCATCGAAGCAATATGAAGACAGTAGCGTCAGTCGATCAGCCGAACTTAAGTGCAGATTGTTGGTGTAAGCCCTGATGTAATGCAGCACGTTCCGATGGTTCTGCATCACGCCCTTCGGCTTTCCGGTCGAACCAGAGGTATAGAGAATATAAGCAAGCCGGTCCGGTTTGATCGACGGCAGGGTCACGTCCTGATTCATCGGCGCGTTGCGGCGCTGACGAGCGACATCAAGATGATCGATATTGATAAGCTGTGCATCGTCTGACACCAGTTGCTGGGCCAGGGCGAGATTCTGATCGTTCGTCAACAGCGCAGTCGCCTCAGAGTTGGCCAGGATGAACGCCAATCTTTCGCTTGGGTAGGTCGGATCCAGCGGCACGTATGTTTTGCCCGCCTTCAAAGCGCCCAGGAGCGCAGAGATCATCGGAGCATCATGCTCAAACAAAAGGCAGATTCTTTCTTCACCGTCACCGAACCGATCGAGAATCGTTTGCGCGATTTTGTTCGCACGTTGGTTCAGCTCGGCATAAGACCAACAATGCCGCGCCGTCTTAACCGCGATGTTCCCCGGATATTTTCGGACCTGACTTTCAAATCTAGCACCGATTGATTGTTCGATCTCTTTCTTTGCAAAAGGTGTAAACGTATTTGCGGGCCGAACCTGGACCACCGCGCTTTCGTTTGCAGTGTGCAGAGAATAATCCGAGATGGCCCGCTCAGGATTCTCCACGACAGCTTCCAGCAATGTCGTGAGATGAGCGAGCAGCCGCTCGATCGATTCGCGTTCGAAGAGATCGGTGTTGTATCGGATGCGGCCTACCAGACCTTCCGGTCGATCGTCGAGTTCCAGATACAGATCGACTCGCGCAATGCCGGTATCGACTTCAGTCTGGCTCAGCTCCCATCCCGGTCCGGGTTCAGGCAAAGGGGGCTCGAGCACAAACATCACTTGAAAGAGTGGATTGCGACTTGGATCGCGCTCCAGCTCCAACTCTTTTACCAGAGAGTGAATAGGGACATCGCCGTGAGCCAGAGCATCGACAGTGACCTGTCTCGTCCGGGCGAGCAATTCACGAAAGGTCGGATTGCCCGACACGTCGGTGCGTAGAACGAGAGTGTTAAGAAAGAACCCGGCGAGCTCTTCGAATTCGGATTGGTTTCGATTGCTCTTGACCGTGCCCACTACCAGGTCGTCCTGATCGGTATAGCGATGGAGCACCGTCTGGAACGCCGCGAGCAGCGTCATGAAGAGAGTGGTTCGCTCGCTGCGACTGAGGGCCTTCAATTTCTCGCTGAGCAGTTGCGAGAAGGTGAAGGGCAGTTGCTCTCCGCGAAATGTCTGAATCGCGGGCCTTGATCGATCAGTCGGGAAATCAAGGACCGGTGCGCCTGCCAGTTGCTTTTTCCAAAAGGCCGTCTGGTCTGCGAGCGTTTCATCCCGCGACCGTTGCTGTTGCCAGTGAGCAAAGTCGGCGTACTGGATCCGCAACTCTGGCAGCGTAAGAGCCTCGCCGTTCACAAAAGATTCGTAGAGAGCTTCCAACTCGGGCAGGAAGACACTGTACATAGAAACGCCGTCGAAAATTATCTGGTGTAACGTAATGTACAGGCGGTGATCGATATCGCTGAGCCGGATGAGCAGGACTCGCAGCAGCGGACCCTCGCTCAAACTAAAAGGCCGCCGGGCATCCTGCGTGGCTAGCCGCACGGCCTCCGCTTCGCGTTCCGACTCATCTAACTGACTTAGATCCACGAAGGGCAAATCAAGTTCGAGGATCGGGTTGATTACCTGGACCAGTTGACCGTCCTGGATGGCGAAGTTTGTACGCCAGGCTTCGTGGCGGCGGATGATTTCGTTGAGACTTTTTCTCAGTGCCTCAACATCGAGGGGGCCCGTGCGGCGGACCGTCAGCGGCTCGTTATAGATTGTCGGATCGTCTACCAGTTGAGCATGAATCCAAAGCTGCTCCTGCCCAAAAGAAGGCAGCGCGGGTTCATCGCGCGGACGTGGCGCGATCCGTGATTCCGGAAATAGTTCCAGCCCACCTCCGCTCAAATATTTTTCGAGCAGAGCGCGTTTAGCGTCAGACATGCCGGATGAAACTGAATCTGTTGTAGATGTTTCCAGCATTGAGTTCAGGCTGTGCGATGAAAAGGACAACCCGTGGCGCGACTTTCAATTTGCGGCGCGATGTTCGGGGGTGAACGTGCTTCATCAAAGGTCACGTGGAGCGCAGTCATGCCGCGCAGGCCGAGGTTGGTTCTCCATTCGAGTCTCTGATTCGACGCCAGCGCGAGGTTCGTCGTGCGCGTCGCGATAGCTTCGAATGTCAGTTGCCCTTCGATGCGGGCGAGCGCTGCGCCGAAGCAAAAATGCGACGCCCAACCGAAAGCGAGATGGCGATTGTCGCTGCGCGTAATGTCGAGCCGATCCGGATCGGCGAACCTTTCCGGATCGCGATTACCCGCCGCCATCACCGCGATTACGGCCTGCCCTTTGCGAATCAGTTGACCGCCGAGTTTGGTGTCTTCGCGACAGATGCGCGCAGTCTGTTGGCTCGGACTTTCGTATCTGAGCAGTTCTTCTACAGCGGCCGGAACCAGCGAGATGTCTTCACGCAGCTTCTGCAACTGATCCGGATTGCGCAGCAGGCTCAACACGCCATTGCCGATTAAATTAGTGGTTGTCTCTTGTCCGCCCACCATCGTCACGATGCAGTTGGCGATGATTTCTTCTTCGGTCAAACGATCGCCGTCGATTTCAGCTTCGAGAAAAGAATTGATCAGACCTTCGCGCGGTTCGACAAGGGTGCGCTTGATAGCTTCGCGGAAGTATTCAGTCATTTCTTCGACGCATTTGAGCGTGCGCGACGCGCGATCCGGATTGTGCTGAAAGTTGCCGAGCACTTCGGCAAAGTCTGCCGACCACGCTTTCAATCGATCGCAGTCCGATGTCGGCACGCCCAGCATCTCCGCGGTCACGATCGCCGGCAACGGCGCCGCCAGATCGCTGATGACATCCATGCGTCCAGCGCGGAGCAGTGGCGTCATCAGCTCGTCGAGGATCTCGCGAATGTGCGCGCGCAAAGCTTCCACTCGCGCCGGCGTGAACGCCAGCGAAGCGAGACTTCGCAGGCGCGTATGCGACGGCGCATCCATAAACAGCATCTGCTTCGTCATCATCTGGGCCAGCGGGCTCAACTCAGCCATACCCATCGCCGCGAATTGTTCAGGCGTAGGTGTCCGATCGGCCGAGAAACGATGCAGCACGGTGATCACATCTTCATATCGCGTCACAACCCATGCGTGGAGGTACGGGTCCCAGTGAACGGGAGCCTTCTCGCGAAGCTGTCGATAAAGCGGATATGGATTGGCGAGCACTTCCGGGTCGAGCAGGTGGTACAGGCTGACTGGGCGCGCGGAATTATTCGACGAAGTGGATGCGGAGTTGGCACTCATGTTTGTATGTCCGACAAACTTTAGTTTGTCGTTCGAGCCTTCTGAGTAGAACACGACAAGCTGAAGCTTGTCGGACATCACTTAGGCGAGCAAAGCCTGCGCTTCTTCTTCGCTCATGCTTTCGACGCGGGCGACGATCAGCCGCTCAATTTCGCGGGACAACTCAGCGACGGTCGGTGCGTCGAACAACGAACGCAATGACAGATCGACACTAAATGCTGATCGAATCTTGACGATTAGTTGGGTGCCGAGCAGCGAGTGGCCGCCCAGCAGAAAGAAGTTGTCGTTGACGCTGACCGACGCTACGTGCAACAGGTCACGAACGATCTTCGCGACTTGCTTTTCGATCGGCGATTGCGGCGTGACGAATGCTTCATCGCGCAGAGTGTTTTCGATTGCGGGCTCCGGTAACGCGGCGCGATCAAATTTCCCGTTGGCGGTCACCGGCAACACGTCAATCTTTACAAACAGAGACGGCAGCATGTAATCGGGCAGGGAAGCTCGCAGGAATGCGCGTAGTTCGCCGGCAGTCGGTGTTACGCAGTTCGTCGTGGTCAAGTAAGCGGCGAGCCGCTTGTTGGAACAATCGTTGCCATGTGCCACCACGATGCTCGAGGCGATGGCTGGATGGCGATCTATCGCAGCTTCGATCTCGGCTGGTTCGATTCGATGTCCAAGAATTTTTATTTGTTCATCGATGCGACCGAGGTAGACGATCTCGCCGTTCTCCAACTCGCGAGCCAAATCTCCGGTTCGATACAGCCGCGCGGATGGATCTGCGCTGAACTGATCGGGAATGAATTTCTCGGCCGTCAACTCCCGTCGATTGCGATAGCCGCGCGCGACGCAGGCGCCGCCGACGCACAACTCACCGACTTCACCGCGCGCAACTTGTCGGAAGTTTTTATCCAGGATGTAGACCGATGCGTTAGTAATGGCCCGGCCGACGGTTGGGCGACCGGTTCCATTTGCGCGGGCGTTTCCCTTCGCGCGTGAATCGATGCGGCCCGAAGTGGTCACGACTGTGCATTCTGTCGGGCCATAGTTATTCACCAGCGGGAAAGGCAGTCCCGAATTCGGATACCGGTGGAGCGTATCGGCGCCCGTCAGCAGAAATCTCAGCGAGGTTTTGTCAGGCCAGGGCAGAATCATCAACGACTCAGCCAAAGGGGTCGGGACAAAACTGATCGTGATGTCGTTGGCGACTAACCAGTCGCGCAAGGCGATTGGCGAAACGCGCGTCTCGTTGTCTGGTAGATATAGCGCCGCGCCTTTTGCGAGATAGGGCCAGACTTCCCAAACGGCTGCATCGAACGACACGTTGGAAAGATGGCTGGCTCGATCGTCCGACGTGACATCGAATGCCTGGACGTGCCAGTCGATTAGGTTCGCGAGGTTCGCATGCGTGACTTCGACGCCTTTGGGTTCGCCAGTCGAACCTGACGTGTAGATGAGATATGCCAATTGATTTGGAGATTTCCGGATGACCGGCGCTTGACCTGAGAATCGACCGGCATCTGGATCAGAAATATCGATGACGTTGGGCGCAAAGCGAACAAGTTCATCTGCCAGGTTCGTGTTCGCGATGACAGCGCTTGGCTGCGCATCAGTGAGCATGAATGCCAGACGCTCGCGCGGCTGGGTTGGATCGATCGGCAAATATGCGCCGCCGGCCTTCATCACTGCCAACGCTGCGAGCACTGACTCAGCAGATCGATCGAGGCAAATCGCGACCACGCTTTCAGCGGTGACGCCCAGGCCGATCAGGCGATGGGCCACCTGGTTGGCGCGTTGGTCCAGATCGCCGTAGCTCATGACGGCGCCGGTGGCCGAAATGATTGCTGGAGCATCCGGAGTCTCTTCGGCGCGCGCAGAAATCATGTCTGGAAGCCACGCGTGCGTGATGACGGCGCTCGTTCGGGTGGTGTTGATAATGGGCCTGCCCGGCGAGTACGTCGGTCTAATGTTCAGTGAAGGTGCGCTCAAAATTTACAGCTCTCCCCGCGAAGATAAACAGCGAATCGAGGTGCGGTTCCGTCATCATTGGGAGAAATCGCGGGTTTTCAGCCTTTAAGCGCCCGCGCTTGGCGCTCATTAACACAACCCAGCTGCGGAGCAGCGGTGAGAGTTAAGCCCAACGCGAGGCTTTGCGAGCGTTGGGTTACTCACGAAAATTTGTCCCAGAGTTGCGGAGCAGCGATTGACTCAATCGGGATCGCAAGGCAGAAATCAAGGATTCTATCGCCGCTCCGCGGCTCCGAAATTACGGTGACTGTCTACCCAAGGCTCGCAGACTCGCCTTGGGCCGGAACTCTGGCCGCTGCTCCGCAGCTGATTGCGCAAAACCCTCATTCCCGACCCTCTCCCAATGGCAGAAGGGAGAACGTACCGAATCACTCTGTTCTGATTAGGTCAAGTCGGTTTATTGCCCTAATCCGTCCGATCAATTCGGCATTCTATTGTGGTAAACTGCACCCGTTAGATCGAAGGGATGGGAGTTTCGCGAAGTTCTTGATGCCGCTCCTGGCCACAGTTAATTCGACGCTTCGCCGAGCATCGCTATCGCCGTCTCTCTTTTTTCGCAGCCTCTCTCCGCGCGCAATCCCCAGTCTCAAAACGTCGAGAAATCTTTGTTGGAGGTCATAATGAAAAAGTTTTTGGTTCGCCCCGTAATCGCATTCGCGCTGATGGTGGGAGTCGCCCTGCCGGTTCTCGCCGACACGATTCGGTTGAAGGACGGCAGCGTCATTCGCGGCCAGATCATCAGTTTCAAGAATGAGCAGTTCACGATCATGGTCGGAGCCGGCGCGCGCGGCCGCAAGAGCCGCATCACGGTTTACATGGAAGACGTTGATTCGATTGAGTTCGACAACGCCGGCAATGCGAGCGGCCCGAATGATGACAACTCGAGCAATTCGAACCAGCCGGTGTATCAGCCTCCAACAAACACGCAGACAAACAATCAACCCGTCTATCAGCCTCCGACGAATACCAACACCAACACGCAACCGTCCACGCAACCGTCGGCCAATCCGACCTTCTTTCAAATTAACGTGAAGGTCCGCGCAGATAATTCGAGCAATGGCTGGACGAACAGCGGCCTTGTGGTGCGACGCGGACAGCGTTTGCGCATCAGCGCCTCGGGGCGAATTAGCCTCGGCACAAATCGTTATTCGACGCCGGACGGGCTGCCGAGCATTACCGATCGAGACAAGCTCATGCGCAACCAGCCCACGGGCGGGTTGATTGCCGTCATCGGCGACGACAACGATGATTTCATCTTTGTCGGCCGAGGCCGCGATTTCGTCGCGCAACGCGATGGCGTGCTGTTCCTCGGCGTGAACGAAGGGAATCTGGGCGACAATACAGGAACCTACGATGTTGTGATCGAGGCCGAGGCGGGCTCGCGGTAATCAACCTCGTCTTTTACCAATGGATTTCGGCGCAAGTTGCCAACTTGCGCCACATCTTCCGCATCACAAAGCTTCAGGCCGAAAAGTCGTAAAGCTTGACCGCGTTCGTACGCGCGCCCTATAGTCGCTGCAGTTGAAGTCGGCCTGCCTCGAAAGACCGTTCTGAGGTTCGTTATGAAAAGCATTAAGTCTTACCGTCGTCTCTGCCTTCTCTCGCTGGCCCTCGTTCTGGCGTTCTCGACCGCGGCGAATTCGCTCGTGTTTGCGCAGTCGCGCCGGACGCCGCCCACGACCGATCAGAAAAAGAACAAGCGGCCAACCGGAGGTGAGAAGACTGACGAGCAGAAGCCTGAGCCGCTGCCCCCGGACATCATCAACGCCAAGCCACAGGAAGGTGAAAAGGTCGTCGTCTCGACGAATCTCGTAAACGTCGACGCAGTTGTTTACAACAAGAAAACCGGCCAGCCGGCGCTCGATCTCAAGCAGAGCAACTTCGCCGTCTTCGTCGATGGCGTGAAGAAAGACATCACGAACTTTGCGACGCCCGAAGCACCCATCACGGTCACTCTGGTTGTTGAATACAGCAAAACAGCCGAGGCGTTGGGCTATTACGGAAGCAGTGGTCAGGAATACGGGCAGATGGAAGTAATTCGCCCGACCGCGATGTTCCTGTCGCAATTCATCAAGCCCGAAGATTACGTGTCAGTCATTGCTTACGACTTACGGCCTACGCCTCTGACAGACTTTACGAACGATCCGAATCGCATTCAACAAGTGATCAGCTTGCTGCTGCGAAATCAACCGGCCTTTCGAGATAGCAATCTTTTCGATGCCTTGAAACTGACGTTGGTCGGTGGGCGCGCTGACACAGTTGTACTTGAGAACGCGAAGGAGCGGACGACTGAATATTCCGGAATGGTGGCCATACCCGGTGGTCGACGAAAAGCCGTCGTGCTGGTTGCTTCCGGCCTCGACACCTTCAGCAAGATCAATATGGACACGGCGCGGAAGATCGTGCAGAACTCGGGCATTCCGATCTACATCATCGGCACGGGCCAGCTCTTCATTAAGAAGTACGGCGATTACATGGATCCGGGTCGTAACTCAAATATCGGCGGCATTCCCCTCGATCGCATGAGCTTTCTGCAAGCCGACAACACCATGAAGACGTTCGCCAAAGAGAGCGGAGGCGCTTACTATCCGGTGACGTTTGAAGGCGAATTGCCGAGCGTGCTGGGTTCGATCAATGCGTTATTGCGCAGCCAGTACAGCCTCGGCTTCAATCCGGGCGATGAACGCGACGGCAAATCACACAAGATCCTGGTGAAGGTCGACGTCGACGGCGATGGAACGTACGACGACAAAGCATTCGTCGTGAGGTCACGCGAAGTTTATAACGCCCCGAAGCCGGATGCCGCGACCAGCGGTAAAGGAGGAGGCGGAAAGCAGTAGGCGGAAAGCAGAAGGAAGTAAGCAGAAGGCAGTAAGCAGTTTGGAACAGAGGTTCAATAGGGGCAACGAAGCGCTTCTTGCTACAAAAGAAGGACTAAACCAAAAAGCGGAGACTCAGCAAAGAGTCTCCGCTTTTCCCTGCCTTCTACTTACTGCCGCTTTCTCAGCTCTTCCGGCTGCACCCAGTTGCCGAGCTTGCTCGCCGGCCAAATCTTAACGTTCGGATTGATGCCGAAATCGACATAGCTCAACAAGTCCTTACCAGCTACTTTGCTTGCTCAACTGCATTATCCCCGTGTAAAGTAGCGCTGTCTTTCCCAAGCCTTTCTCCCTGCTTTGCAAAACTAGTCGGAGGTCGTAACCGATGTCCAGTGAAGTGATCACGCCAGGTGATGCGCAGGAGTTTCCCGACCGAGTCGGATTCGAACCGGACAATCCATATCTGAAGAATTTTCGGCCGTACATTCCGGCGAGTGCGCATTTGCCTGAGTTGACGTGGCTGCCGCTCGTCATGGGCACCTTCCTCGGTATGGTCTTTGGCGCATCTTCGCTTTACCTTGTGCTGAAAGTGGGCTTGACGGTCAGCGCTTCAATTCCCGTTGCGGTCATTTCGATCACTTTGTTTCGCCTTCTTTCCAAAGTTGGGTTGAGGGATGCCACGATCCTCGAAAACAATATCGTGCAAACCGCGGGCTCAGCGGGCGAGTCAATCGCCTTCGGCGTCGGCGTGACGATGCCGGCGATCATGATCCTCGGATTGGATCTGGAAGTGACGCGCGTGATGCTGGTGGCGATGCTCGGCGGCCTGCTGGGAATTCTAATGATGATTCCGCTGCGCCGCGCCCTGATCGTCGCGCAGCATGGTTATCTGAAATATCCGGAAGGCACCGCGTGCGCTGAAGTTTTGAAAGCCGGAGCATCGGACGAATCGCGCGCCGCCGCGCATCAAGCCGGAGACGTGGTAGACGAAACTGAGCAGATGGGCGCGAAGACGATCTTCGCGGGACTCGGCGTCGGGTTTTTGTATCAAGTGCTGATGACCGGTTTCAAAGGTTGGAAAGACACGCCGGAAAAAGTCTTCGGTGAACCATTCAAAGCCGGATCAATCTCGGCGGAGATTTCGCCGGCGCTGTTGGGTGTCGGCTACATCATCGGGCCGCGCATCGCATCGATCATGTGCGCCGGTGGCGTGCTCGCCTATCTTGTTTTGATTCCGGCGATCAAGTTTTTTGGTTCCGGAATGACGACGCCGCTGGCGCCGGGAACCGTCCCCATCAGCGAGATGAGTCCGTCGCAGATTCGCGGCGCTTATGTTTTGTATATCGGCGCGGGAGCGGTGGCCGCCGGTGGAATCATCAGCCTGTTCCGATCGCTGCCGACAATCTGGCACGGATTGAAAGGCGGCCTGGCGGATCTTCGCGGCGGTCAAAAATCGTCAGCCGGCGCGCCGCGCACGGATCAGGACATGTCGATGAAGGTCGTCATGGGCGGCATCATCGTGCTCATCGCTTTGATCATGCTGTTTCCGCAGTTGAATCTTCGGTTCAATCTGATCGGAGCAATTCTGATCGTCGCGTTTGGCTCTTTGTTCGTGACGGTGTCGTCGCGCCTGACCGGCGAGATAGGTTCCTCGTCAAATCCGATTTCAGGCATGACCGTCGCGACGCTGCTGCTCACCTGCCTGATCTTTTTAGTGATTGGTTGGACGGGGCCGAGCTATTACATCA
>Ga0247673_1000029_pt1 | contig 14501 bp, 30 predicted proteins | sample CNK14_metaG_FD_182722 | JGI IMG/M metagenome (GOLD analysis project Ga0247673, IMG submission 182722) | Soil microbial communities from Purdue University Martell Research Forest, Indiana, United States - CNK14 | ecosystem: Environmental > Terrestrial > Soil > Temperate forest > Bulk soil...
GCCCTGGTCCATGAGGAGACGAGCGACGCCGCGCGTGTTCGAGACGGGCGTCCATGGATCGCGAGAACCGAGAGCGACAAAGATATATCCCTGGAACAGCGGGACATCGACCTGGCGCGTGAGGGTGCGGAGGACGGGATCGCGGCGTCGGACGCGGATGAGGGGGAGGTAATGGGTGTAGCCTTGGCGTCGGAGGTTTTCGGCGGCCCAGTGCTCTGCCTGGGGGTGCGTCTGGCAGACGTGCCATGTGACGCTACCGCTGGGCTCGGGCGCCGATCGAGGCTGGCGCCACGTCCCTTGGTGTGTGGTTTCTAACCGGGTGTGTGGTTGGGTGTCAAGCGCCATCACTTCCACGGCTTCGCCATCGACGATGGGGAACATCTTGAGGCGCGCTGTTGCCAGCCTTCGGGCGTCCTGCGCGGTGGTCGCAGGACTGCCGGCGGGCCGCGCTATGCCGTAGGTCATGGCACCCTGCCAACGCCGGGGCTGTGAGCGTCGCTGGCGGCGTCGGCCTGCATGGCGTCGTAGTAGGCGTCGGCGTCCTGGTAGCCGCCCTGTAGCGCGCTCTGACGGGCGACGCGGGGCTCGGCGTAGATGGCGTGGCAGACCTCGGCGATCCGTTGGCGGGTGGCGAAGGCGACGGATGGCTCATTGCGCATGGCATCGGCGAGGATGAGGAGCAGCAGGCGTTCGTTGTCGGTCACGGTGCGGCTCCTGCGTCTGGGCGGGTCGCGTCAATTCCTGCGTCAATTCCTGCGTCAATTCCGGGCGTTGTGCCTGCCATGTTGGGGGGCAGCGGGGATGGCTGCGTCAATTTTACAGGGCCTTTAGGCCCTGAATTGACGCACCCCGCCCCCCGGCGGCCCAACGCTGCGTCAATTCTGCTGCAATTATGCGTCAATTCTCGGGTCATTGATGCGGTCTCTTTCCGTCGTTGACGCGGACGCCAGTGCGGGCATTGCGGTGCTCATCCTTGAACGCCTCGCGGTAGAGCAACCCGGACTTAAGCCACTCTCCGATCATGTGACTTGCCTGCTTCTCGCCCATGCCGAGGTCAACCAGGACCTGACCTGCCCACCTCGAGTTGTCTCGGCCGGCTCGGGTCGGCGAGTAGAGCCAGCCAGCGGGCGGCGTGGCGATTATGTCGAGCGCCTCGTTCAGTTGGGCGCCGGTCAGCTTCACGTCCACGACGGGGGGCGCCCAGACGGCAACGGCCGCTACGTTGTCGCCGTTTGGGTAGAGACCTTTGCCGTTTCCCAGGGCTTGCTGGGCCAGCCTGAACCAGCGCGCCTTACCGGCCGGCGCCATGTTGCGCTTGGCGTCGTCCAACCGGACATACTGCCATCGGTCCTCCTCGGAGACGCCGAACAGGTCGCCATCTTCCTTGGTCATGGGGGAAAGCAGGAGGCCGACGCGCGAGCTGTCGGTCAGGGCCTTGGCGCCACGGGCGGCATCGATGCCTGACGCCTCCCCCTTGCGGACGTGATGGACCAGTAGGATCGCAGCGTCGGTGGCGCGGGCCACCCGGCGCCAGGCCGCGGCGGCTTTGACCATCTGTGGGTTGTTGTTCTCCTCGAGCGAGTGGCTTTCGGCGAACGGGTCGCAGATGATCAGGCCGATGTTGTTCGCCTTGACCTGCTCGATCATGGCAGCTTCGTCGGGGTGGATGATTGTGTATCCGTCATCACCGACTGCCGCCATGGTGAGGCCGCGGCCTTCGCTGTCGTCCAGGAACAGGTGCCCGTCGAGGTCGGGGCGGGCGATGTGGTGCTGGATCATCAGGGCGGCTAGCCGGCGCTCCAGCTCGTCCATCGGGTCTTCAAGGTTGATGATCGCGGCGTTGACGCGCTCGAATATCTTCTCGCCGAGGATGTCTTGGCCCGAGGCGCACGCCACACCGACGCCCATCGCATAGGACGACTTGCCGGTGCCGCCGGGAGCTACCAGGACGGTCACGAAGCCTCGCACGAGTTGGGTGCCATAGAGCCAGCGCCTGGGGTTGATCTTGCACGGGTCTGGAAGTCGTGCGGGGTGAAGGACCAAGGGAGGCCGTTCCTTGGCCTCGGCCCCACCAACGACACGAAGCTCGGGCTTGGATGCGCCGGCCGCGTATGCGTTCCAGATGGGTTCATGGTCCATAGCGCCGCTTCCTTGGCGCATCTGGCAGTGCATCCCACACCGTCGCTGCGGCGTGATCGTTAACCTCCCCTTCGGTCAGGTGAAACCCTGTTGCGCCGTTAACCCCATGGGCTTCGGCGAGTATGGCGTTCTTCGGCGCCTGCCGGGCGATCAACGGCTTGATCGTATCGGCGAGCTGGCGGCGCACATCGTCGCCGATCTTCCGGCGCCATCGGACGTGGTTGCGCAGCGTCTGCCATGCGGCCTCGAGCAGCGCGTCAGGATCAGGCAGCTTGGCGGCCTCGATTGCCAGAGCGGCGTAGGCTTGGCTGCCGGTCATGTGCCCTCGCATCACGGGCTTCGCCATGGAACCAGCCAGGGCGTGTACTGCGTCGTGGTCAGGGTCTGGCACCAACGCGCGCAATTTGGGCGGCAGGCTGTCGCGGGCGGCGCGGCGCTCGGTGATGGTAAGTTTGGTCACTGCCCACCACCTCGAGGTGACGGCAGGGGTGCGGGCAAGCAGGCCGATTGCCATAGGCGTACTCCGGGCTTGCGGCCTGGAGGCAGTTTCGCTAGAACATGGGGATCGACTTCCTGTTCAAGCGCCCCTGTCCGGGCCGCGAATGAGACACAGGCCCTCGGATGGTTCCAGCCTCCGGGGGCTTCCTCGTTTGTGCCACGTAATGCGCTGAGTCGGAAGGGCTTTCCCTCCGTCCCTTGCCACGAATCCGTTGCGTCGCGTGCGGTCAGACCGGTTTGCAACCGGGAGGACCAAGGCGTGCGCGATCCCATCGACAAGATGCAGCCGTGGACCATCAAGTCGATGTCCACCGAGGCGCGTGACATGGCCGTCATAGCGGCGCGACGCGAGGGGCTGACGGTCGGCCAGTGGCTCGAGCGGGTGATCCGCGAGGCGGCGTCGGACCAGGTTGCAAACAAGTCTGCCCCGGACGTGGTGCGCCTGGCGCCGCTGGTGGCGTCGATGCCCCGCTGGCTGCGGGCGGCGCTCTGGCGTCGGGTGGCGGGCGAGCTCGGCGTCCAGGCTCCGGCCGGGCGGCCACGCAAGGCGCTGCAGGGGCCTGACGCGCGATAACCCGCCTTATCGCGCCTGGTGGAATTGTAAGTCATGCGGCCTCCACCTCGGCGAACATACCGGCATCTGCCTCGAGGCGGCGCCGTGCCATGGCGCAGTATTCGGGGGAAAGCTCGATCCCTATGGCGTGGCGCTGGAGGCGATCTGCAACGACTAAGGTCGTAGCCGCGCCGGAAAACGGATCGAGGACGGTGCAGGGAACCACGGCGGCGTCGCACTGGCAGGTCGGCGCCCAGCCGGTGGTGGTGCGCTCCAATACGCCGTTAGCGGCATAGAACGAGCCACGCACGCCGGCATCAATGCGATTGTCTGGCATCATAGGCTCGCCGTCGTCGCCCACGGCATGACGCTGCCCCGCTGGCACGATTACGCTGCGACCGTCCGGCGCTGTTCGAGCCTGCATACGTTGCCAAGGCGCCCCGCACGCCGCGCAGCAGCCGCGCTCGGACGTGCCTGCGCGGATCAGTGGCTCCACTAGACGCGGCGGGAATGTCGCGAAGTGACTTTCGTTGAAAGCGGCTGGGTTCACGTCCAGCGCCAGCGGCTCGCCGTCCGACAGGATCATGCCGTAGGGCGGCTCCAGGCTGTCGAAGAACAAGTCGCTGTTTCGGAAGTTGCGGGTGCCGGAATAGACCGCATACTCGGGCGGCCGACCGTTGGCGTGCTTCGCGCGTTCGGCGCTGCCCTTAGCGGCTAGGGTGCCAGCAGGGATAGCGCCTTCACGAGCCACCGCCTGCGCGTCCCAGAAGTAGCACGGGGATTTGGTGAGCAGGTAGACATACTCGATGGCACTCGTTGGTCGGTCGGTCGTGCTCTCCGGCATGCACGACCGCTTGATCCACGGCATCTGCGATCGAACGAACCACCCATCGGCCTGCAACGCGAGCGCCACGCGGGCGGGCATTAGCATCAGGTCCTTGGGCTTGGCGTCGCCCATCCCGAACTGTCTTGCTTCAAAGAAGCTGCCGACGTTCGTTGCCTGCTTCAGCGTTGCGCCGCCGCTTCCCTTAGTGCCGGATGCGTAGCTATCCCCAAGGTTCAGCCAGAGCGTGCCATCCGGCCGCAGGACCCTTCGCACCTCGCGAAACACCGCGACCATCTGCGCGATGTATTCGTCGGGCGTGGCCTCCAGGCCGATCTGCGCGTCGATGCGACGGGCGCCGCACTTGCCGCAGACGGAGCGATATGGAACCCCAGGCACTTTATGGTGGGCGAGAATGCCAGGGTTTGGGCGCCCGTCGTTCATCAGCGTTGAGGCGCCAATCGAACGCTCAGCTATGTGCTGGCAGTCCTTATCCCCGCCATCCCACTGCGCCGTACCGTAGTCTCTAAGTCCGAAAGTAAGGCGGAGACGTGACAACACAATGGACACTGTTGCTAGGCAACGTCGGCAGCACTTGCCGGCAATCCCCGGTTAATATCTTGACACTCATCCGCTACTCCTTTCACCCCGACAGAGTTGAGTTGCTTGCCTTTGAGATACAGGGCTTCACAGGCGGCAACGTGTTCGTCGGTGTGGCCCATTGTGCGGACTGTGACGACCTTGCCAGTCCAATGAGGCATAGTGCGCGTCCCAAGAGGCTTGGTCCGCTTCGCCCCATCAATGAGCATGTAAAGAGCCAGACAATTCTCGGCTTGCTTCCTCTTGATCCGCAAATATGGCAGCAACATCCGCAACATAGCCGCTGCCTGCCTGCTATGAATTTCCCAATAGTAGAATGGACGCCCATTTTTCAGGCTGGATCGCTCGATCATAAGCGAGCCACCAAACGCGCCTTTCATTAACTGGACAGCATCTGGCTCAACCTGCTTGACGCACACTCTCGCCGAATAGATCGGATTATGGGCATCGCCCCTAACCCGCTTCGCGTAGGTGCTTCTACGTATCCCGATACTTCCGTCACTATCAATCACACCAGCGGAATAGGCCAGTATTTCATTCGGTATGTTTGTCATTCCGGCACTATACCGGAGCATAGTGACATTATCCACAGTATAATTAGCGTCGCCCTGGATGATGCGGATCACGCCGCCGTCCCCGCTGGCGCCGTCTCGCTGAACGTCAGCGTCGGCGATCCGACGCGCGCCTCGCAGTGCCACTCGCCTGCGTATTCGGTGCAGCGGCCTCGCCAGGCGCCATCCCGCAGCGTGAGCAGGCCCTGGCCGATCAAGTGCTTGCCGAAGCTCCACAGCCCGACCGTCATCTCAGTGTCGGTGAGCTTCTGGGTTCTGACCAGGATGTCGGGATCGGGGTGGCCGGTCAGCGCGCCCTCGCCAGTGCCGGGGCCGATGCTGCGCATGGTGGCGCGGGGGAGGGTCATGCCGCTACCCTGCCCCTCAGGCCGATGCCAGCCGCGCCGACCGCATCCAGGGCATCGGTCACTGAGCGGCAGACTGCGACGGGGAACCCGGCCGCTGCCAGCTGCGGATGTAACTCGCGCTGCGCCGGAGACAGCGCCCCGCCCCGCGACCGCTTCAATTCGATGAGCGCGACGCATTCGTTGTGGAACACCCCGATGTCGGGCCAGCCCGGCAGAGCGTGGAGCCGCTTCCTGCGGGCGCCCTCGATGGCGCTGGAGGCGTTGCGCAGCTCCCAGGTCGTGAACACCGCCCCCGGTGGCAGCAGCCGCCACAGCGCGTCCGTAACAGCTTGGTGCAGGTCGTTCTCAGGCACCACGGGAGCCGTCAGCCGGAACGGGCGCTTCTGCTCGCTGGCGGCGGCGCGGGTCATGCCACCCTCCGGTGATGGTCCTGGCGGAAGTCGTCCAGCGCCGCAGCGGCAAGTCGCTTGCGGTCCTGCTCGACCTTCCTGCGCCGCGTCTGCATCTCTGTGATCCGGTCGTGGTTCAACGCCCGCCGGATGCGCTCGCATTCGCTGCACGACCGCGCGCCGTCAGCCTTCCAACGGAACGAGCCCTCGACGTAGGTATGGCCGCGGTGACAGGCGGCTCTGAGAACCTTCATGCCGCCACCCGGAACTGAGCGAGCTTCGGCGTGCGGATGTAGCAGCGAGCGTAACATTCCGGGCAGTACGAGGAGCCGGGCTTGGTCAGTTTTCCGCAGAACTGGGGATTGTGGGGATCGTCGTTGAAGATGAACTGGCACGTCTTATGCGGCGAGGGAGGCATCTGCGACGGCTTGGGCTCGGGTGCCCGCTGTATCGGCCTAGGAGGCGCCTTAGGCGGCGCGGACCACAGCGACCAGTCAAACACCGGGGCGTCGATCGGAGGCAGCGTGCGCCCGCTCAGAGCGACACGGGCCAGGCGTTGCGGCAATCCTTGTGGCGTGCGCGTCCTGACCTTGCCGGAACCTTTGAGCCTGATCGGCGAGGGGCGTGCCGGCAGCGGAATGCGCCGCCGCAGTGAGACGATGACATTGACCGAGACGCCAAGCTCCAACGCGATCACAGCCACCTTCTCGCCAGCGTGCCACATGACCGCCAGCCGGTCTTTCATTCCCTGAGTGTGAACCACCTTGACGCCGAAGTTGTGGATTGAGCGGCAGTGCGGCGAGCACACCACCGTCTGGAGGTGTGAGAGCACATCGCCGCACACCAGACAGCGGCCTCGGTCGGCTCTTGCTCTCATCGCCTGTCCCTCCACCGCTGGATACAGCGGGCCATTTGGTAGTGCAGCGTGCCCATCATGCGGCGCACTGCAGCGCGTACGTCCCAGACCCAGGCGCGCATTTGGCGACCCCCAGCGGCAGTTCGAGCTGCCTTTGCCGTTCACGGATTTCCTCGGCCTTGGCGTGGCACCGCGCCGCAGCGCGCATGTGTTCGTCGCCGAGGTGGACCAGCACGCGGATGGTGCCGGCGGCGATCCACGATTGCTGTTCTGTGGTTACTTGAACCGGCTCGTCTTGGTAGTAGAGATGCCGGACGCGACGCGCGGCCAGGCGCATTTTTCTCGCGACTTCGCCTAGTGCGGTATGTGTCCCTAAGCCGATGCGTCGCAGTTCACCAACCAACGTGTGCAGGTCAGTGACTGCCAATGCCAGAAGATCGGGACGGCACTCTTTTGTCCTACGGATGCTCACGGCACACTCCTATGTTCTGCCCATGAGACGATGCCGTTCCCGATCCAAAGAAATGCCCGGCGCTTGTTGGTTGCTCGGTAAGCGCCGGGCGAGTTTGGTCGGAGGAGGAAACGTCCAGTCTGTGGCCACTGTCCCGGCCACACTCGGGTCGTTCTGCACGGCGACGCAGCTCAGCCGCACCGCGAGGCACGCGATGGGCACGCTCAGCACCCACCAGGCGGCGATGGCGATGGCCCAGGTCATGCGGCGCACTCGACTGGCGTCGGTGGCGGTGGAGCGTCGTCTGTTGCTGGCGGGCGCCGGGGGATGTGGCGTAGCAGCCGCGCCGTGATGCCCATGCGAGCGCCTAGGGCTGACACCTCGATGTCGGGCCAGTACTTCGGCGGAATACCCCGCTTCGGCCAGTGGACCGCCATCTGCGGATCAACGCCGATTGCTCGCGCCAGAGCTGGCAATCCACCAAACGCCTGGATAACATCGTAATGCGACCGCATGGGACCATATTACGACTACCTGTCGTTGACGCAAGCGTTATTCCGTTGTTGGCGTCTAAAAAGACAAATCGTCATTATGTGGGCATGGGACGCCCCGGTAGGACAGTCGCAGACAAGGCCCTTATGGCAGCGGCAGGGCAGCGCCTACGTTGGGTGCGCGAGGTCCTGGGGATGAGCCAAGCGCAGATCGCCGAGGCAGTCGGCATCACGCAAAGCGCCTGGAGCCTTTACGAGCTAGGGAAGCGGTGGCCCGACCAATTCGAGGCCCCACGGCTGGCATCTAAGCTAAAGATAAGCCTAGATTATATGCTCAATGGCTCCCTCGACGAGGTCGAGCGCGAGCTGGCCATCCGCCTCGCCGCAAGGCATCCAGAGCTTGTATTCCCCAGCGACACGGTAGACTGCACGGACACAATCCCGGCTTAGGGCACACTTTCAGGGGTGTGTTGATGTCCACAAATTCGCCGTGAGCAACAACAGATAGTCTTGCATCGGTCGGACTAAATGTCGTAAGGTGTTCCTCGACATCGAGGAAACCGTCATGTCCCCCCCCAACGAGCCGCAGGCTCCCGACCAATCCCAGCAGCGGCACGATGTGCGAGGCGAGCCCGGCGACGATCGTATGCGGCACGGCGGCGGCTCCCCTGCGGTTGTTGTCGGCACGCTCGGCACGCTGGCCGATTGTGACGCGACGGCTACGCCTCCCGCAAGCGTCGGTACGATACCAAGCATTACCGAACCCAGTATCGCAGAGCTAAATATCGCGCCTTTCCCGCAGGTTGCGGATCACGCGCAACGATCTTGCGTTTTGACGGCGCCCGAAGCGGACAATAGTCCTGACCTATCGGCAATTCCCGTCAGTCGCGAGCCGGTGCCTGCTATTGCCCCGGACGCGGGAATAGATGCGGCGGCTGGCGAGACCTGCGACTGCTGCGGAGGGAGCGGGCGGCACGCCCATCTGCGGCACCTCGTGTGCAGCGAGTGCGGCGGGAGTGGCGTGCTGTGAGAGGCAAGGCCCACATCGAGACGGTCACAAAAGGACCTTCTCAGCGCGTTCGGCGCCCTATCGCATACCGGGTTGTAGCCGATCGTAAAGAGATCGCCCGCTTCGAGATCGACCCGAAAGATATGGACGCCGCGCTGACGAAAGCTCGGCAAGTTCTCAACGCATTCAACTTAACGGTCGTGTCGTGATCGCTACCGCCATCATTGCCGCCGGCCTGCTCATCGTCGCAGCGTGGGTGCTCTCGCATCCCGTGCCGACGCCGCGACCGCCGAGCCGCGCGCCGGACCTGCGGTCGTTCGAACCCACCAGGGACAAGGACTGAGGCCATGGCCATCACCGTATTGCCCTGTCCCTGCTGCGACGGAACCGGGCGCGTTGCCACCTTCCTCGACCCGTATCATCGCCTCTCGCCATGTCCTGAATGCGACGGAAGTTCCGAGGCGCATTGCCACGTCCGAGGCTGCAACTACCTGGCGACCGACGCCGCCGTTGACGCGCTGGGCGGATGTTTCCCGATGTGCCAGCGGCATTTCGCTGAGCACATGGCGGAGGAAATCGAGGAATGAACGCCGAGAACCTGCGCCCCATCCCCTGCGAATACTGCGGCGGCGATGGCGAGTGGGAGGAGATGTACTGGAACGGCCACGAGCCGGCCGCTCGGATGCATCGCTGCACCGCATGCAATGGCTCTGGCGAGGAGTGGATCGAGGTCGCGCCCATCGAGATGGAGGACCTACTGTGAAGCATGGCGAGATACTGGCCGGCGCGAAGTTCTACGCCAGGGCAGCGGCATTTCGCGCTGTCCATGGGGTTATCCCGGAGCGCAATACCGAGGCCGACAACGCTAACTGGAAGCGGACGCGCGTCGATGTCCGCGACGGCTGCATTGAAATGGTCCGCGGCATTCTCGCGGCCTGCGAGGTCAAGACATGAGCCCCGAGAACATCGCCAAGGTTGACGCCTACTGCGCGCAGATCAGCGCGTTGGCCGACAGCTTGAACCACCTCTACGCCGAGCTCTGCGAGATGCGTGACGAGATGCGTGATCTGCTCGGCGACGAACGCCAGGAGCCATTGCCACTCAGGAGGGCCGCATGACCGACTATTGGCAGACGCTACGCAACGCCAGCGTTCAGCCGTTCCGCTTCCCCTGCGTCGAATGTCTTGGCTCGCGTGACGATCAGATCACCGAGACGCTGATGGATGAGGAGGGGCAACCGTTGTGCCGCCGATGCTGGGAGATTGCTTACGGGCAGGAGAGCGGGACCAATGGCTGACATCTCACCTTTCAAGCTGACGGCGGCGATGAGTGCCGTTTCGCAGTTGAAGGCGGAACTTTCCGAGTATGCCAGCGAGGACATCCTGGCCAGCATCGAGTCCGAAACTGACGCTCTGGAGCTAATGGACAAGCTGATCGAGCGCGTCATGGCCGACGAAGCACTGGCCGACAGCGCCAAGCTACGCGCCAAGCGTCTGGAGGAACGCGCCGACGGCAACCGCGTGGTGCTCCGCGCCATGATGGTGGCGATTGCCGAGAAGGTGCAGCGCCCGCTTGCCACCCTGTCGGTCAGCTACCACACGAAGGCTATCGTGACCGATGCCACTGCGCTGCCCGAGGAGCTGATCCGCCGGGCGCCCGACATGAAGTTGATAGAGCGGGCGTTGAAAGATGGCGATGTGCCGGGCGTGACGAAAAGCAACCTCCAGCCACGACTGACGATAAGGAAGACCTGATATGAACGCCATCATTCCTAAGCCACCGGAGCCTAGCTCCCTGTCCTACTCCGAGATTGCACAGCTTGGCGACGCCATTGCCAAGTCTGGCCTGTTCGGCATGAAGACCAAGGAACAGGCAATCGCTCTGATGATGATCGCCCATGCCGAAGGCCGCCACCCGGCGCTGGCCGCCCGTGACTATGACGTGATCCAGGGCAAGCCAGCGAAGAAGTCAGAGGCAATGATGCGTGACTTCATCCAGGCCGGCGGCAAGGTCGAATGGCATGCGCTGTCGGATACGAAGGCCGATGCCACATTCACCCATCCGCAGACTGGCAGCGTCCGCATCGACTGGGATATGGCGCGGGCCACCACGGCGGGCTTCGCCGGCAAGGACAACTGGAGAAAGTTCCCGCGTTCGATGCTGCGCAGCCGTGTCGTATCGGAGGGCGTGCGGACGATCTGGCCACTGGCAACGAGCGGGATGTATGTTCCCGAGGAAGCGGCTGACTTCACCGGCCAGACCATCGACCACACCGAGGAGCCGGAGCCGGATGCCCGCGACGCGCTGAACGCCACGGTGCCCATCCGCCCTGCCGCTGCTGCCACGCCCCGGCCTCCCCGCGTCGCTGAAAAGCCGTCAGGCGAGCGCACCGACGAACAGTGGCGGGTATGGCTGGACAAGCTGCGGGCCGCCTGTGGCGTGCTCTACAGCCGCGCTGAGGTGGTGGAGATCGGCGAGCGGGCATCAGTAGCCGACGCTATCGCCAAGGGGCCGCCATGGGTGCGGCAGGAGACAAGTGCCATCCTGGCCGAAGCGTATGCCAAGCACCCGGAGGCAGACGACGCCGACGCCTCGCACGAGCCGGAGGGGGTGGCGTGATGGCTGACGGTAAATCCAAAACGACCACCAAGCCCTTCTCCTGGCCGACGCTAGGATCATGCGTCAAATCGTGGGAAGGGACGTGCGACCACTGCGGGCAGCCATACCCGCCTGATACGCGCATCACGTCCCGCTGGTCTAAGACGCGGTTCACCATCGCCTGCCAATGCAGCCCGGCGCAGTGGGTCACGATGGAGGTTGGTAGTGGAAGGTAAAAACCAAACCACGGTCAGCTTCCCGCGGGCGCCGTCACCACCAGACCGTTCATAGCCGCGCAGGCTGCCTTCGCAGCCAGATCAGCCTTGGCAATGTTCCCCTGATCCTCGGGCTTGGCGTCGATCACGATCGCGACCGGAACCGCTTGGCTTTCGACGGCACAAGCGACCGTCACCGCATTATGGACCTGCTGGGCCTGCTGCTGGGTGCAGGCAGCGACGAGGATGGCAAGGGTGATGAGGCGGTTCATGTTCATAGCCCCCGCCAATAAGTGCCACCACCGAACAGCAGAAGCACCACTAGGACCACGAGGATTAGGCCCACGATCCCGATGCCACCGCCGCCGTAGTAGCCCGACCGATAGCCGTAGAATCCTCCTCCCCCGAGAAGTAAAACCAGCACGAGGACTATTAATAATAAACTCATAACTAAGTCTCCTCTTCCTCAGTCGCAGACCAGGCGTATCCGACATCGAACGCTACGGTGATGAGCGCAGCCATACCTAGATCGCGGGCCGCGTCGTTGATGCGAGCAACATGGACATGCAACGCATGACGCACCCGTAGGTCATACGGTGTATCTGGCCACATCTCAGCGGCGAGGGCCTGGTATTTCACGACGTGGCCAGCGTGTCGGATCAGCGTCTCGACCAGTCGGAACGCCGACCGTTTGCCGCCTTGGCTTGACAGGGTTATGGCCCCGTAGGGAAAGACCAGACGGTTTCCCTCCAGGTGCGCCATTACCTACCAGCCGCCGGATCGGTTGGGGTGGTGGTCGTGGTCGTCGCGGCGGGAGTGGTGGTAGTGATGGTGGTAGGGATTGCTCCAACTAACGCCGCATCCTTGGCCTGGCTCCCCTTGCTGGAGCCGAAGAAAAACCCCGTGACGCTCCCAAGCCCGGTGCCGACCACAAGGCCGCCGATGGTGTTGCGCATTGCGCTGTCACCGAGCACGAACACCCCGGCCACTGTCCCAGCGGTGATCGCCAGCACCACCATGGCAATGACCACCTGAGGCGACCAAAGGCTGTCTTGCGATACGCTTCCGCTCACTGATGCACCTCGATGACCTGTAGATCAGGTTGGCGCATGGTAAAGCTGATGCCATTGCCCGGAGCGATAACCTGCGTCGTCGGCGTAGCGACCAGCGGATTGCCAAAGGAATAGAGCACGATCTTGCTCTTTGGTCCGGCATTGAAGGCCACGCCGATCTGCGAGGTCGCGCCACTAGCCGCATCCTGCTCGTTCCAGAACGCTACGAGGAACACACCATCGGAACGCTGCATCACGCCGAAACTGCCGCCCGACGAGTTGTTGTATCCGAGCGGCAATCCGGTCACCGTCATATCGAGCCGGCCCGGCACAAAAGAGGCCGCGGTAGCGCCGCTATCTCCACAGATTTTGATCAGGTTCGACATCAAGGTGGCGGCCGGCCGCATCGATGTCGGGTCACAGCCATGGAACAGCCCCACCGGCTTGGCGAAGGTGTTGGCGTAATCCCACAGGCAGAACCAGGTCAGAATTTGCTGCTGCCAGTCGAGCGCGCCGGATAGCTTGGCGAAGGCGGTATAGAGCGCGCCCAGCGTCTCGTCTGCCGTGTTGTTGTAGAGCAGCGGATGGAACTCGCTGGTAGCCGGAGGCAGCCCGCCATAGGTCCTGCTGATCCCCTCGGTCCTGGCCTGTAACTCGTGGTTGGGACTGCCGCGGTTTGGGTAGTTGTGGATATTCGCCAGGTCGGATGCGGCGATGATCGACTGTAGGGTGGACGCAGAGCCGTAGTAGTTCTGGATAAAGTTCGGATCGCCGGTCATGTCGGCCACCGATGGCGACATGGTCGGAATCCCCGCAGCCTGCGCGGCGGCATAGACTTTCTGCTGGGCTGACAGGCATTGTGCCGGGGTAGTCGGGCCAAAGCCAAAGCTGGCGGTGTTATTCGGCTCATTATAACCCTCAGCGCACTTCAACCAGCCCCCATCTGCCTTGGAGGCTTGGATGATCTGTACAAGCCCGTCGGCGCTGGCGAAGTCGCTGACACAAGCCGTAAAGCGTGCGTTGGGAAATCCAGCCAGGACATTTCGACACCAAGCGATCTGCGCGGTAGGGTCGGCCGCGGCGTATATCCGAAGCAACGGAACGATGCCCGAACTACCCCAGATCGCGCGTAGAGCCGCCACATGTGCGTCAGGACCAGCATTGGACCCCGCACCATCCTGGCCGTTCGGAAAGCAGTTGGCGCCGAAACCATTAAGCACATCGACCACGCGATGTGCCATTATTCCGCTCGGATCACTAACGGGTCCCACCGGCTGGGGTGGCACAACTACGGTGGGATCGGATGAGGCCAGCCAGGCCGTGCCGGTCCACTGATACCAGGCCCCCGAGGTCTTCATGAAATACAAGAGGTGGTTGAAGTAGACCGCCTTCACGACCGGCGGCGTAAAGCCGTCCTGGTAGCCATTGATACACAGCACCGCGCTGGCATCGACGGTCCAGCGATCGAGCTGCGCATCGTAAATAACGCCGCTGCCGGCAGAGATCGTCGTTCCGCTGGGCGATTCCCCGGTTATCGGTGGTGGCTTCGGCTGCGCGGCCTCGAGCGCAGCGACACGCGATGACAGCGCGTCGAAGTCGGCAGCAGTCGGAACCTGAACGCTCATTTCCGTCCCTCCGCTGCCAGCACGGCAGCCCGTAGCCTCTGGTAATCGAGCGCGCAGCGATCCCGCTCTGCGATGGCTGCATTCGCGACCTGAGCCGCAGTACGAGCCCATGCCAGAAGTTGCAGAATGCTGCGGTCAGTCGGTGGGGGCTTTGGCAGGGAAGCGGCCGTCTGGCAGAACGGCGGCGCATCCGGCGGCATGATCGCCACGGGCGGCGCTGGGGCGGCAGCACAGCCGGCGAGGACCAGCGCCAGGGCAATCACCTCATCTCGGCCGCGGCCCT
>Ga0247673_1000030_pt1 | contig 14500 bp, 10 predicted proteins | sample CNK14_metaG_FD_182722 | JGI IMG/M metagenome (GOLD analysis project Ga0247673, IMG submission 182722) | Soil microbial communities from Purdue University Martell Research Forest, Indiana, United States - CNK14 | ecosystem: Environmental > Terrestrial > Soil > Temperate forest > Bulk soil...
AGATATTTATTTGAATTAGTAAGAAACTATTGACTAGACCGCACGGCAGATGTAAAGTGCGCTCCATTCTTTGCGGCTTTTGCCCGCTAACCCGATAACCCGGCGGATCAATCATAAGGTTCCGACGATGTTAGCTCGCTCTTATTAGTGGTTAATTAGCTTTTGCGCGTGGCGCTGCTTTCGTGGCGATGTCACTACGCGAGTCCCGGACAGTCGCCCGGCAACTCGGAAAAACTCCCGTGAGCACGGAGGTTAGACCATGGTAATTCTCTCTTTGCTGTTTCTCGCTACTTGCTTCCTCTCTTACTCGAACGGCGCCAATGATAATTTCAAAGGCGTAGCCACGCTCTTTGGGAGCAAGACTACTAACTACAAACGCGCGATTTGGTGGGCCACGACAACAACCTTCGCCGGCTCGGTTGGTTCGATATTTCTCGCGCAATCGTTGGTGGCAAAATTCTCCGGGAAAGGCCTGGTGCCGAACGCGTTAGTGACTTCCCCTGAGTTTCTTCTCGCGGTCGCACTGGGCGCTGGCCTTACCGTTATCCTGGCAACGATCACCGGCCTTCCCGTTTCGACGACGCATGGACTAACCGGCGCGCTGGTTGGCGGCGGATTGATAGCGGTTGGCTCGCAGGTAAATTTTTCCGCGCTCGGCAAATCCTTCTTCTTACCATTGTTGCTCAGTCCGATAATCGCAGTTTGCCTGGGTGTGGTTGCTTATGTCCTGGCGCGTGGAGTTCGGATCAAGTCCGGCGTTTCCAAGGAGTGGTGTGTTTGCATAGGCGAGGCGGAGCAATGTTTTCCAATCACTGAGCCGGCTGCTTTCTTCTCAGTCGCGGCCATTCCAATCCCCAGCATTAGCATCGCGACGCGCGAGAATTGCACGCAGCGATACAGAGGACGAGTCCTGGGCACGAGCCTTCAGAGCATAATTGACTTCGCGCACTTTGTAAGTGCCGGCGCCGTTAGTTTCGCGCGAGGTCTGAACGATACGCCCAAGATCGTAGGGCTCCTGCTGGTAATCAGAGCCTTCGGGATAAAAACAGGAATGTTCGCCGTCGCCATCGGGATGGCTGTCGGCGGATTACTCAACGCCAGGAAAGTCGCGATTACGATGAGCAAGAAGATCACACCCATGAATCATGGGCAGGGCTTTACCGCGAATTTTGTCACCGCGGTTCTGGTGATCTTCGCCAGCCGTTTCGGATTGCCGGTTTCAACCACTCACGTTTCTGTCGGCTCGCTCTTCGGCATCGGGCTGATGACCCGACAAGCCAACCTAAAGGTTGTCTCGGGAATTCTGCTTTCCTGGCTGTTGACGTTGCCGATCGCCGGAATCCTGAGCGCGCTCACCTATTGGATACTGATTCACTTGCCCAGGTGATAAGCATTCTCGTGCGCGATAGCGCGAACAAAAGCTCGTCTTAACCTCTGGCGATTTCACATCTTGGCTCACCCATCAAGCGTAGAAGCCCGTAATCAAGACGGTTGCGCCGGTTGAATATCCTGGACTGCTTGAATAGCATTGCACGCTTTGGTAGAACGAAAGGCAGGGAAGCATGAAGTCTCAGACGTTTGCAAATCACACTCGTTGGCATCCGCTATATCATTTCTTTGTGCTGCCAGTGATGGTGCTTAACATCATCTGGTCAATCGTGCGACTTGTTATTAATCCCGGTTTAGACTCAGGCTGGTCGGTTGTTCTTTCGTTAGCTCTGGTGCTGATCATGGCTTGGGTCCGCACGAATCCATTGAAGGCGCAGGATAGGGTAATCCGCCTCGAAGAAAAAATCCGATATCACGAACTCTTATCACCGGATCTTGCTCGACAGGCTGAGACGCTCGGAATTGCTCAAATCATCGCGCTACGCTTTGCGGGGGACGATGAATTGGAAGAGTTGGTTCGTGCGGCGCTGGCAGGCAAACTGAACAAGCCGATCGAAATCAAGCGCGCCATCAAGCACTGGCGACCGGATCAGTTTCGGATTTAGCTCGCCACATCGCGCTACACCGCTTTCACAGAAGCCCTCTCCCTCTGGGATGCGATTTTTCTTAGGAAAATTGAATTAATTCTCGCGACCGAGAAGTTCTTTCTCGCGAGATCAAAGTTCTAACTCGCGAGAACAAAGTTCTGTCTCGCGTGATCAAAGTTTGAGATCGCGAGAATAAAGTTCTGTTTCGCTTGTTTGAAGTTTGAGGTTGCGAGAATGAAGTTCTAACTCCCGAGAACAAAGTTTAAGATTGTGAACATAAAGTTCTAAGTCGCGAGAATGAAGTTCTAAGTTGCGAGAATGAAGTTTGAGATAGGAAGAATCAATTTCGTATCTGCGAGGCTTTGCCTCAACAGTTCGGTAAAGGTAAGACCCTCGGGAACATGGATTATTGAAAATGGCAGGATCGCAGGCCTGATCCCGGTTCCGGGTCCTCTTCCACCTGAGTGGTTTCGCTCGCCGCGCTTCTTGATGCGGCGGCGTTACGTTTATCTGAAGAAAGTCACCCCTAGATGCAAGCGCGAAATCGAAGCAAGGCCTTGAGCACGTCGGCAGGAGTCTTTTCAATACTTAACGATCGACCTAAATAACCGGCCTTAACGCGCTGATATTCACCAGGAGGTAAGAAAATGAGAGGAGTGAGACTTTGGAGTTTGATTTGCGCGAGTTTGCTCTGCGTGGCTTCCACATACGCGCAACAGACGTTCTCAGTCGGGGCCAACTTGGAGTGCAAAACCGGACAAGTATCTCTGGTCGCATCGACCTACCACACCGACCCGCTCTGCGTGAATTACGCAACTGCGCCAGGTGGCGGTTGCACGCAGTGGCACCTATACCGTGATGGTCAACTCGTAACCTCCAAGTATACAGTCCCCGCGAGTGGAGGCGTCCAGGTGCCTGGGAATCCACCCTTGGCCTACTACAACTCGGGACGGTTCCCGCTGTCTCAGCCGGGAACGTATCAGCTCAAGATGTCCTACTCGAAGGAGACTTGCACCGGCAATTGGCCTTTTCGAAAGTGCACAATCAGTGTTTACGCTAACGAGACGCCAACCATGGCCGTAAGCGCCTTCGATCTTGACCCGGCCAACTGGCAAAATAAATGCCCGATTGGCTCCTTCGACAGCGCGAATTGTTTCGTGATGGTTAAGCCACCGGGTGGTTTCATGTGGGGGCGAGGATTTTACATTCCAGCCACCGCCACGCATAACTGTCCGGTGGGTAGTTTCGACAGCGCTAACTGTTACTTCATGGCTAAGCCCGCGACCGGGTTTATTTGGATGAACGGTTTTTACGTGAAACGCTCGTCAAACGGAAGTTGCTCGCAAGGCACTTTCGATGGAGCAAATTGCTTCATCATGAAGGCGCCGTGGGGAACGAAAGCATTTGAATGGGGAGGCAATTTCTACGTGACCCCCCAGCCGAGCTGTTCTCAGGGATCATACGATGGGGCAAACTGTCTGATTGTGAGCGCGCCGGCAGGCACAAACCCGTTCGAGTGGGGTGGTAACTTTTACTTCACCCCGCGGAAGCCATGTCAGTAGGCAGCGAAGACCACCGGTACCTGACGTGGTTGAGATTGCACCCCGGAGGGGTGCGAGATTATTCAGTCGTTTCTCGCACCCCTCCGGGGTCTGAAAGAATTGGACTACCGAATCCGGTGGTCTATCGACCACCGGCTACTATCTTGTAGCCCTTGCGGACTGTTATTCCTGATTGTCTAACGCGCAGGACTCTTCAAAATCTCGGCTAACGCCTGCAGACGGTTTACATCGGCCGCACTCTTCGCGCTGGTGGCATCCTTTTCCAACGCCGGCGCCATCTTCTTCAGATTTCCAGTATCTCCCTTTTGAATCGCCGCACGCAGCGCTGAGATTCGATCCGCAGACAAAGCTTGCGATCGCTCTAACTGATCCACATAAGCCTTCGCCACGATCAAATTACGCGGCCACACGATCTTCTGCTGGTTCTGCACATTGAGTTCACCAACGCGAATTGTTTTCGCAGCATCGATCTCGTTCTGCGTAAGGTGGTCTGTCGGCGTCAGCTCAAAAATATCCAAACCGCGTTCGATTTCTGAAGCGTAAATCTGGCCGTTGTACCAGTACGCGGACCAGTCGCCGCCGAGCACGAGCAGGTTTGGATCGATCGGACCTCGATCGAAGTATGCAATCTCAGTCGGGTGCTGAGCGTCGGTGAAATCCATGATAGAAATTCCGCCCTGATACCACGCCTGCACTTCGATGTCGCGACCCGGAACGGGAATCAGCGAGCCATTGTGTGCGACGCAGTTTTCGGTGTCGCCCTGCGCGGCAGGCAGCTTGTAGTAGCCGGCGAATTTCAGCTTCTCGTTATCAAGGTTGAAGATCGCATCAGCGCCCCAAACGTTCGGATCGTTCGCACGGCAGCGCGCGCCGAGTCCGCCGCCCCACTCATCGGTGAACACAACCTTCTTCCCATCATTCGAGAAGGAAGCCGAGTGCCAATACGCATAGTTCGGATCATTCACCGCATCGACTCGCTTGGGGTTGGCTGGGTCTTTAATGTCGAGAAGAATTCCATTCCCTGAGCAAGCTCCCGCCGCAAGTCCAATTGCCGAGTAAACCGTAATGTCGTGGCACTGATCGGTAGGCGATGGCTCTCCTTTGCCGTGCACCGCAGCGCTACTCAGACCGGCCACCTCGCCCGACCGTGGATCCACAAAAATTCGAGGACTCGACACGACCTTGGCGTCTTGCGGCCGCGCCACCGGCACCTTGATTACGTCGATGCGAAACAGCGCAGTGTTCGGATTCTTGTCCGGCAAGCCGCTTGAACACCCCGGCAACTCTTCATCCTGGCGGACAAATGAAGTTCCCGAGACGTAGATGTAGACATTGTCTTTGTCGTTCGGATCAAGCACGAGCGTGTGCGTGTGCGAGCCGCGACACGTCTGCACGGCTGCCACCTGTTGCGGCGCTTTGATGTTTGAAATATCGAAGATGCGCACGCCGCGGAAACGATCCTTGCTCGCGGCCGGCAGTTGGTTCTGATTCTGTCCTGCAGGCGGCGGAGGGTTGGGCGGAAATCCCTGCACGCCGCAATCGACGCGACCGTTGGGCATTTCGACTGACATGAACATCAAGTTCTGGTAAACCGAGACGTCGCCCTGGCCGCCCGGGCAAATCATCGAGGTCATCAAGCTGGCTTTCGCGGGATTCGAGATGTCGTAGATATTGACGCCGTAAAAATTTCCGAGGAACAAGCGATTGCCCTGGAAGGCCAGATCAGAGTTCGCGAAGCCAAGCCCCGCCAGCACCAACTTCGTTGCGTTTGGCATCTTCGAAGGATCGGCGACGCCGAGCACAGTTTTCAGAGTCTCGTTAACTTTCGCAGCGTTAGGATCATTGGAACCAAGATCGAACGACTCTGGTTTTTTAAGCAGCGTTAGATGCTTAAGTCCCACAGCCGTCTCGCCGGCATTGAAGAGTCCGGGACTGAGTTTCGCCCGCGGATCATTAGCGTCTGAGCCCGCCATCCCCGCAGGCAATGGCGGCGCCGGTTGAGGAGCAAACGGATTCGCCGGTGGTGCGGCCGGTGTCGGTGTCGGCGTTGGTGTCTGCGCCAGAGTCTTCATTGAAAACCCACAGCATAAAACGAACGAAGCTAATAGCAGCTGGAAAGCAATCCTGTTTAGCCGATTCATCATTTCTCCTCCGAAGATTTACCCTACTGGTTAATGTGTTTGTGAATGAAACGCGAAGCGGGGCAGTAGCCCGACCGTAAGGGAGGGCGCAAAGCGCACGATCACGCCCTCCCTTACGGTCGGGCTACTGCCTCCAACATGCCTTGCATGATCCTGATTTCCGCGCGCTGACCGCTGTCGACATCAGTGGCGAAATTGAAAAGTACAGCGTCCTGACCTGCGCCGGCAGTGTCAAACAGATCCTTTACCATGGTTAATGCGCCGCCGTGGTGCTGCATCATTCCGGTCAAAAACAATCGATCGAATTTTTTGCCCTGCGCGTTTCTGAGCGCGTCCATCTGCGCCTTTGTGAGCATTCCGGGCATCAGCATCTCATGCTTCGACATGTCCATGCCGGACATATCCATCCCAGACATGTTCATGCCTTTCGCCGGCATCTCAGTAGGTTCGCCTCGCGCCTCGAGCCATCGTCTCATGAACTTAATTTCTTCGGATTGCGAGTGACTGATGCGCGCGCCCAGCAAACTGAGATCTTTGTTCGTCGTATGCGATTCGATCAGCGCCGTCATTTCCACTGCTTGAGCGTGATGCATGATCATGCCCTGCATGAACTCGACGTCTTTCGGCGACGCAGGCGGCAGTGTCGCTCGCGTCGATGTGGGCAAAGTGCGCGTGGCCTGGCCTGGCGCGCCGGGCTGCACGATAACAGGCGCACTCGGATCAGCCTGTTGCGCCCAGACCGGCAGCGACACAAACAAGATCAAGATGCCGGCGGCAAAGAGCCCGTCTCGCCGTGTAGTAAGTCTGATTGCTGATCGCTTAGTGGCCCTGAAACCAAAAAACTTCATACGACTTTGGTGATTTTATGGACTCAACATTACCATAAGCTGCGTCTGAATTCAGGTCTTCACTCTACCATCCAATTCCAGAACCGCTGGCCCGGTCTCACCAATCGACCCAAGTCCCCACCGCGCGTTCCTGCGCGACTTTGTAAATGAACGCCGCTGAAGCTAAATCTTCAATCGCCAGTCCCAGCGACTTGAACAAAGTAATTTCATCACGCGAGGTGCGACCCGGATGCTTGTCTGTCAGTACCTCGCCCAGCTCAGCAACCAGCGAATCCTTGGTGATGACTCCGTCCGCTGCTGCCAGCAAATAGTCTCCCGCTTCGTTGAAAAGAGACTCGCGTCGATCGGTGAACAAGGTGGCGGCCGCCATCGTGGCTGAATCGATCTCACGCGCCTTTGGCGAGAACGTACCAATGGCGTTGATGTGCGCGCCGGCTGAGATCCATTCACGCTTGACTACTGGTTCGCGCGTGGTCGTAGCGGTGACAATCAGATCGGCGCCGCTGATCGCTTCTTCGGCAGTTTCCACAGGTTCGATCGGAACAGCGATAGTCGGCTGCATTTCATTCGCGAACAGCTTGGCTCTTTCAAATCGTGAGGCAGTGACGCGAACGCGCTTCAGTTTTCGCACGCAAGCCATCGATTCCAGATGCTTCCGCGCTTGAATGCCCGCGCCAATCAAAGCGAGATCTCCGGCGTCGTCATGCGCCAGAACCTTAGTGGCGAGCGCGCTGACGGCAGCCGTGCGAATCGCAGTGATTGCCGACGCATTCGCGATTGCCAGCAGCTCTCCGGTCGCGCCATTGAATAACATCACGCCGCCCTGGTGCGCGTCTTTGCCAATCGCCGCGTTCCCCGGGAAGACGCAGATTGTCTTCAATCCAAATAGCGGTTGCTCGCCGTGGCGAAACGTCGGCATCATCGCCATCACGCCTTTGACGTTCGGCGGCCGAAAGATTGCGCGTAGAGGTTGCTCGACTTCGCCACGCGCAAGTCCAATGAATGCATCTTCCATGACGGAGATGCATCCGCACATTGGCAGAAGCTGTTCCACCTGGGCGTGGTCAAGAATGAGTATGCTCATTGCACGGGGCAGACAGACTATCACGTTTTATCATGCCGGTTGAGTCTCTTAAACGTCTGTCGGCGCGGCTAGAATTTGATACGACTATGTGATCTGGCACAGAAATTATCATTGACGTGTACCTTCTCGCGTAGTAAGTTTCGCGCCACGTTTAGCGAGCGTTTTCATCCATCGCGCCTTTTGCTACGGCGTGGGCAATCCTCGTAGCCGCGACCGTTTGCCTTTTGAAATTGTCGGGAGTGTTTTGAATTCCGCTCCTTGTTGGCGGCGGCTCCCATAACCGAAAAGAGAAAGAGGAGAAAGAGAAATGCCAAGCAAAAAATCTGCGTCGACGATTTGGCCGATGAAAGTCCAAGTCCGGGCCCACTCAAGGTCGGGACATTATTACAAGAAGAATGCTGGGCTTCCCGGCGCTAACTTACCCAAACCCAAGGCCATAGCTCCAGGCGTAAATCCGTCGCCGCTGCATGACCTGATCTTCCATGGTGGAAAGACGGTCCCACAGATGCAGTACAAGAATTTTTTCATTGGCGGAGCAGCCTCGTGGAAAGCATCCGACATCGCTTCGATTGATACGGCCCTTGCTGGCGCCATGCGCGATCAGAAATTGAACAATATGGTGTCGCAGTATTTTCCTGGCGCTAAAATGAGTTGCGACGTGGTCGAATCGCAGGTCCTCGAAATTCCTAAACCAAAAACGTTCGGAGAACCGGACGTTCAAGGCCTGGTCAAAAAATTATTTACCGACGGAAACCTGCCCAGCTCCGATCTCAGCTCGACTATTTTCAATTTCATGCTTCCGAGTGGCAGCGTACTCAAACTTGGCAAAGATAGCTCGCTGCACGGCCTCGGTGGCTATCATGGCTCGATCCATGTGAAAAAGCCGGGGCAAGGTTCCACAACGCTTTATTACTCGGTTGGAGTTTTTTCTGAGATCCTTCCCAGTGGTAATGAAAACGGGATCGTTGCCTTCGATAAATCATGGAAAAATGTGGTCGGCACGTTCTATCACGAACTCAACGAGTTTCGCACAGATCCGGATGTGGACGACTCGATCATTGGCAATAACAACGACTTTCTTGGGTGGGTGTCGCGACAAGGCGAGGAAATTGGAGACCAACCCATTTTTGCCGCCGGCAATGATCTGTCTAGAGTTTTCAAGCAGGTGAAAGCGGCGGGAACGAAAAAGATTTCGCTGCCGGTCCAGTTCTTGTACTCGAACTTTGTGCACGGGGCCGAGGGGCCGATTTCGAAACCACATCAATAAGAGGCGCAAGCCCCGCCCGGTGCGGAAGCGCGGAGCGCTTCCGCACCTCAGGCGGCAGAGCCGCTGGCGTGAATCACTTTTAGGCAAAGCCCTCCCACTGCGATATTAGACATCGCCAACCGATGGCGATAAGATGCGGCGCACGCTGTTGCAACTCCATTTCAGATAACAAAATCATGTCACAACTGGTTTCGGTAAATCTTTCTGCGCGCTGTGTCGCGTCAATTATTCTTGGTTTCTTTTTGCTGACGTTTGTTCCCCAAACAAGCGCTCAACAATTCAATCCCGATTTATTCAAGTCGCTACACTGGCGCAACATCGGCCCCGGCCGTGGAGGTCGCGTGCGTGCACTTGCGGGCGTGCCTTCGCAGCCGAACGTCTTTTACATGGCCCAAGTGAACGGTGGCGTTTGGAAAACGGATGACTATGGCCGCACCTGGAATCCGATCTTCGACGATCAGCCGACCGGTTCAGTCGGCAGCATCGCGATTGCGCCATCCGATCCGAACATCATCTATGTCGGCAGTGGAGAAGGCTTGCAGCGTCCCGATTTGTCCGTGGGCGACGGCATCTACAAATCAACTGACGCGGGAAAGACCTGGACTCACCTCGGTCTTCGCGATGGCCAACAGATTCCGCAAATCGCAGTCGATCCGCGCAACGCCAATGTGATCCTTGTCGCCGTGGCCGGTCATCCTTATGCGCCCAACGAAGAGCGCGGCATCTTTCGCTCGAGCGATGGTGGCAAGACGTTTGAAAAAGTTTTGTACAAGGACGAGAACGTCGGCGGCGCTGATGTCACATTCGATCCGAAGAACCCTGAGGTCGCCTATGCCGGTTTATGGGAAGCTCGACAAGGGCCATGGGAAAACGGCGCATGGAATGGTACGGCGGGCGGAGTTTTCAAATCAACCGACAACGGCAGGACTTGGAAGCAACTGGGCGGTGGACTGCCCGACGGAATCATTCAAGCGAACGTCGCCGTCGCGCCGAGTTCGCCGTCTCGAGTCTTCGCGTCGATTGCGCTCGCGAATGGTCTGATGATCTACCGATCTGATGACGGAGGCGACAGCTGGACGAGAATCACCACCGATCCGCGACCGGCCGGGAGAATCGGAGGCGGCGATCTCGCAGTGCTGCGCGTCGATCCGAAAAATCCGGACGTCCTTTATTCCGCGTCAGTGGTTTCCTGGAAATCAGTTGATGGCGGCAAAACGTGGTCGGCGTTTCGCGGCGCGCCCGGAGGTGACGACTATCAGAACCTTTGGATTAATCCGAACGATACGAACATCGTCGCGATTGCCAGCGATCAGGGAACTGTGATCACCGTGAACGGCGGCAAGACTTTCAGCAGTTGGTACAACCAATCAACCGCGCAGATGTACCACGTCACCGCCGACAATGCGTTTCCCTATCGCCTGTGCAGCGGCCAGCAGGAGAGCGGCTCGGCATGCGTTTCGAGTCGCGGCAACGACGGCGAGATCACTTTTCGCGACTGGCATCCCGTTTCAGCCGAAGAATACGGCTATGTCGCACCCGATCCGCTCGATCCCGACATCATCTACGGCGGCAAGCTGACCCGTTACGATCGTCGCACGGGCCAGGCACAGAACATCATGCCGAAGCCTTTTCGCTCCGCCGACTTTAGAGTTGTGCGCACGATGCCGGTGCTGTTCTCCCCGATTGATCCGCACGTGCTGTACTTTGCCACCAACACGCTTTGGAAGACGCGCGACGGCGGTCGCACCTGGGAACAGATCAGTCCGGATCTAACGCGCAAGACGTTTGATGTGCCGGAAACGATCGGCAAGTTCAGAAGTCAGCCGACCGCGCAGCCAACACAACGCGGAGTTATCTACGCGGTCGCGCCATCCCCGCTGGACATCAACATCATTTGGGCAGGCACCGATGATGGCTTGATCCATCGCACGACGGATGGCGGCAAGAATTGGACTGAGGTCACACCTAAACAGCTAAAGCCCTGGCAGAAAGTTTCGATTATCGACGCCAGTCACTTCGATAAGAACACTGCTTATGCAGCGATCAATACGCTGCGGCTTGACGATCTTCATCCGCATATCTACCGCACTCGTGATGGTGGCGCGAACTGGACCGAGATCACGAATGGCATTCCGGCGAACGAAAATACCGACGTCGTGCGCGAGGATCCGGAACGAAAGGGTTTGCTGTTTGCCGGCACAGAGCGCGCTGTTCATGTTTCTTTCGATGACGGTGAGCACTGGCAATCGCTGCGGCTGAATATGGGCGCGACTTCGATTCGCGATCTCATTATTAAAGGCGATGACTTGTGCGTGGGGACGCATGGCCGAGGATTTTGGATTCTCGACAACATCACACCGCTGCGACAAGTGCAGGATTCGATCACGAAATCCACGGCGCACTTATTCAAACCACAGACGGCGATGCGCGTGCGCTGGAACACCAATAGCGACACGCCGCTGCCGCCGGATGTCTTTGCGGGAGAGAACCCGCCCGATGGTGCGATCATCGATTACTACGTGGGCAGGGCTACGGGTGGACCGGCGACGCTGGAAATCAGGGACACGAGCGGCGCGGTGGTGCGACGTTATTCCAGCGACGACAAAATGCCGGCGGAAGATGCGCTGCTGAACATTCCGCCGTATTGGATTCGCCCGCCGCAGAGGCTTTCGACTGAGCCGGGCATGCATCGCTTCCTTTGGGACTTTCATTTCACGCCTGTGCCCGGGATAACGCCGCAGTATCCGATCGCCGCCGTTTACAAGAACACGGCCCCTGAAGCAACGTCGCCATGGGCGATGCCCGGAAACTACACCGTGGTGTTGACCGTCGGCGGCAAGAAATATGAACAGTCGTTGAAGGTGGTGATGGATCCGCGGGTGAAGACTGCCCCGGCTGATCTCGCCGAGCAATTCAGGTTGTCGAAACAGCTCTACGATGAGTGGATGACGCTGAGTGCTATTAGTGATCAAGTTAGACGAATTCGCGGACAGCTGACTGACATGAGACCGCGCATCAACGATGCGACTCTGAAGGCCCATGTCGATGCGTTGGCTGAAAAGCTTCAAGCCTTGGCCGGAGCCGGCGGCGGAGGGTTTGGCGGTGGTGGTGGCGCGCAGACTCGACCGACCATAGGGTCTACGTCGGGCCGGGTACGTACGCTCTTTAATTTGATTGAAGAGGTCGATGTCGCGCCGACCCCACAAGTCGCTTCGGCCATTCCTGATGTGCTGAAAGATTCGCTCGGTCTCCAGGAGAATTGGCGGGCGATTAGTTCGCAGGACATTCCCGCGCTGGATCGCGAATTGAAAGCAGCGGGATTGCCGGGATTGAATGGTCGTTAAGCAACCAATCGTTCCGTTGCCCTCTCCCTTTGGGAGAGGGTTAGGGTGAGGGTGCTAGCCCGGAAAACAAAACCAAACTATCACATCCGAGAGATGAGTTCGCTCGAAGGAACTCATCTCTCGCAATCAACAAGTAGTAACTGCTCGCGCTAAAAACCCTCATCCCCGACCCTTCTCCCAGCGGGAGAAGAGAGAAAGTCCAAGAGAGGTTTACCGCAGGGCCTTATCGAAGAACTCGATGACGGGTCGGTCGTAACCTTCTTCCTGTTGACCAGTTGATGTCGGGAGGTTCGCGCCGGTCAGGGGAAGGTCCTTCTTGATTTCTGGTAGCGGACTGAAGCATGGCGCGGTGTCGAGAGTCGTTTTTCGCCATGGATCGCCTTCAGTGCCGGCCAGAATAAGCACACGCGGATTTTTGATCGCGCGGGCGATGTCGCATGAGGGGGTGCTCGCAAATTTGCCCATCGTGTAAGCCCGGAGAGCAGTTCGAGCCAGGAACTGAAGTACGCCGTTATTCATCCCAGTGCGCGAGCTGAGCGCTGCGCGCACCAAATCATCCGGAGATCCAGGAATCGAATCGAGCGCGAGCGCGCGAACCTCCGGAGTTCGCTTTGCAGCATTAAGCGCCGCGTACGCTCCAAGTTCAATTCCGTAAAGCCCGATACGCGGCCCGACCTGCGGCGTGCCGCTCGCGGTCCTTAAAGACTCCAGGTAATCGATCGCTGCCGTAACATCATCACCTTCGACTGTTCCTAACGTCGTGGTATTCACCAGCGGATTCTCACCGTGACCGCGCAGGTCTGGCCACAGCACGGTGAAGTTCGTCGTCTCGTTAGTCTTCACTGCGAGATTAAGGAGCCACGATCGATCGGCGCCATAACTGTGCAGCAGAATGACGGCCGGCGCGCCTTCGGTTCCTCTGATCAGCCATCCGCGTGCTTGAGTGCCGTCGTGGTTCTTCCAGGTCACATCCTGTGCTTGCAGTATTGGGCCAGTGACGCGGGAAAAACTTTGTGGCGTTACCATGTACGCAGCGCGCGGTGGGCGCGTAATCGAACGAACCAGCCAGAAGCAGATCGCCACAAATACAATGACGATTACGAGTACGATCGGAAGAAATGTTTTGAGGATCCGAGGAGCGAGCCTGCTACGAGGTGACATACAAGATCGATTATGAAGGAATGATCCCGAATTGAAAACAGAAAAGTTGAGGCGAATCAAAGCGCCCCCTCACCCTGGGAGAGGGTTGGGTGAGGGCTTAGCAGAACACCGACGAGTTTTTTAGGTGGCGAGAGATGATTTTGCTTGCGCGAATTCATCCCTCGCAACCATTATGTATTGGATTGACATCGCCAGGCCCTCATCCCTGACTCTTGTCCCAAGGGGAGAAGGGAAAGATTAGCTTTCCCGCTCCGCGTACCGACACAACTGCTCCGCGCGTTCGTAGTTCTCCGGCGTGTTGATGTTGAAGAAGAAATTGCTCGCGCCGGTAAGGTCGGCGATCTCCGCAAAGGGAACGTATCGTGTCTTCACCTTGTCGAGCAGCGCGCGCGGACTATGTTCGCCATTCCTAATCGACCGATCGGCGGCATCACGACAAGGAACGCGCCGGTACACGGCGCACAAAGGTTGCGGGTATTCATCAGCCTGGATCGGAACGACAGCGTCAAAGCTTTCGGTCGTATTTGATTTAAGCTCAAACAGCCGTCGCCATAAGTCACCGCTGACGAAAGGCAAGTCGCAGGCTATCGCAATGCACCATTCTGCTTCGGCGGCATGAAGCGCCGCCTGAATCCCGCCCAGCGGTCCCCATGAGTCCGCCAGATCGGGCACAGACTGAAATCGATTTCGGTCGTAGCGTCCACCTGCCGGGCCACCCACCAACCGAACTCGGGTCACAACCTGCGCCATTGATTCAGCGATACGCTCAACCGTCGTCTGGCCGCCGAGCATCAGCCGAGATTTGTCTCGCCCCATTCGGCTCGAGGCGCCGCCAACCAGGATGAATCCTTCGACATCCAACATTCGCGCTACATGCTATTATCTTTCGATTGATTTCGGCTATAGTGACGGATGACGGACCCGGCCCCATTTTCTTCCTGAGTATTGGATTACCTTATGAAGTTCCCAAACAAAATCATCCCGGCGCTGGTGTTCAGCGCGCTGGCCCTGACCCTGACCCCGAATTCATTTGCGCAGACCAAGACGGTGCCGGCGACCAGCCGCCCGACGTCTCGCACCGTGCTCTTCGATCTTGACGAGCTGCGTCCCGGAATGA
>Ga0247673_1000031_pt1 | contig 14374 bp, 13 predicted proteins | sample CNK14_metaG_FD_182722 | JGI IMG/M metagenome (GOLD analysis project Ga0247673, IMG submission 182722) | Soil microbial communities from Purdue University Martell Research Forest, Indiana, United States - CNK14 | ecosystem: Environmental > Terrestrial > Soil > Temperate forest > Bulk soil...
CCTGATCGATCTCTTCAGGCGTCACCAGCGGGCGAACGGCGTCGTGCACGGCAACCACATCGGCTGCCTCGATCGACGCGAGCCCGCATTTTACCGACTGGGCGCGTGTATCACCGCCGGCTACAACCTGCGAAACCTTCTTTAGATTGGATTCTCCAACAGCAGAACGAAAGGTATTCACTTCCTCGGCAGGCACCGCGACTACAACGGCGTCGATCTCCTGCGCATGCTCAAACTGCCTGAGCGTGTACACGATGATCGAGGTTCCGTTGATTTCGAGAAATTGCTTGGGCCGGTGGCCACCGAAGCGCGTACCTTTGCCGCCGGCGACGATAATCGCGACGTTCATCTAGTTAGGCTTCGGTGTCACTAATGCGCGTCATGGCGGGGGCCGTTTTCACTTCGCGAAGCGGCCGGCGCGAGCGCTCGCCGTTGCCACCGTTTTCGGCTTCTTCCCAGATACGACCGAAGATCATTTTGCCGGCCGTCGTTTGCAGGACGCTCGTCACGGCGATGTCAGCGTTCTTGCCAATCAAGCGCCGCGCGTTGTCCACCACGACCATGGTGCCGTCATCAAGGTACGCGACGCCCTGGTTGTACTCTTTGCCTTCTTTGAGGATGAAGACACGCATCGCTTCGCCCGGAAGCACAACAGGCTTTAGGGCGTTCGCAAGTTCGTTGATGTTCAGCACATTCACGCCGCGCAGCTGGGCGACTTTGTTGAGATTGAAATCGTTCGTGACGATAACCGCGTCGCCGAATTGTTTACCTAACTCAATCAGTTTGAGATCGACTTCGCGCACTGCCGGGAAATCTGTCTCAACGATCTGAATGTCGAGCGAGTTGTTGTTCTGCAAGCGATTCAGCATGTCCAGGCCGCGCCGGCCGCGTTGACGTTTCGACGAGTCGGGCGAGTCGGCCACCTGCTGCAGCTCACGCAGGATAAACTGCGGGATGATGAGCGTGCCGGTCAGGAATCCTGTCTCCGCCACATCGGCGATGCGTCCATCGATGATCACCGAAGTGTCGAGAATCTTAAGATCGCGCCGTGCCGCTTTATCGCTGAAGATTCCACCGAGCGCCGACAGATCGAGGTAATCACCTTTCGCCGCGCCGACCATCAGTCCCACATAGGCCATGAAAGAAACCAGGCCAAGCGTAACGAAAGTCCTCATTTCATGGCTCAACGAGTCTTGCCGCATGATTAGTTCACCGATCAAGAAAGCTCCGATGATGCCTAATATCGAGCCGACGGCGGCGCCGATCAGAGTCTTAAGCGTGGCTTGTCGAATTCTGAGTTCGAAAAGAATTATGGAAACGGCAACCAGCAAACCGACACCTGCCGAGGTCCAGGGTTTGTTTTCTACAGGTTGCAGCGATGCGCCGGCCGCCACCAGAGCCCCGGTAAAAATAAACCTGAGTAGGATGACATCAAACCGCATAATGCGGGGCATTCTAACACGCATCCCGGCGCTCGTCACCGATTTTGCTTAAGTGGAGCGTCCTGGCGGATCTGCGGCTTTTGCGTCCGGGCGTGAAAGCGCTTTGTTACCTTTTCTGATTCACGTATGATGCGCGCGCAGGGAGAGATTCGGAGCAATTATCGGAGCAATTATATGAGTGACCGCAAGTACAAACAGCGTGGCTATATGGATCACGACCGCGATCGTGAACAACGGCCCAAACCGCAAGGGCAGCAGCCCCCGCGCGATCGCGAAGGCCCAAGATCACCACGCATGATGGCTTTCAGCGAGAAGATCAAGTGCGCGGCATGTAGCGCCATCGTTCCAGGCAATATCGCATTCGAAAGCACCTGCCCCAAGTGCAACGCCGACCTGCACACCTGTCGACAATGTACTTACTTTGATCCGGGATCGCGCTTCGAATGCCGGAAACCGCTCACCGCACGCATCCTGAACAAGGGCGGACGCAACAAGTGCGAACTATTCGCGGCGCGCACGGTGGTCGAACGCGAAACAGGATCAGGAAAACCAACCGACGCGCGACAAGCCTTTGCGAATCTTTTTAAGAAGTAGTCGTCATCCCGCCGAAGGCGTGAAATTCAATAGCCGTGGGACCGCCCCTGGATCACGCACCCAACACAATACCCCTGAAAGGGCGAAATAGTTCTCTGCTATAATCACGCGCGTGAGCACAGAGAGTCAGGAATTTCTCAAATTGCGCATTAGAATTTCCTGCGCTATTGGTCGAACGTAGGATCGAAGCTCAATTCATGAAGTCGCATTAATCCGATGAGTGCCAACAATCCAATTTCAATTCCAGCTCACTTCGACGGCGAGCAAATCTTGCTTGATGAACCCGTCGAGTTGGAGCGCAATGCCCGTTTGATCGTTACTGTTCTACCAAACGGCGATGCAGACCGCGATGCGTGGCTACGGCTGTCCGCAAATCAACTGAATGCTGCATATGATGGCGATGGCGACGATTACCCGCTCGATTCAATAAAAGAAATGAACCCCGATTACGAAAGAAGTTGACATCGTACTCACTCCGATTCCGCAAGCTGACGGACTTTTCACAATCGAGTTGCCTTCTCCTTTGACAGAACAGTCTGCCTGTGACCGTGAGGCTTCTTCGTCTGAACTACAAAAAAGCATTGGCTTTTACAGTCAAGAATCATCTGATTGTTTTGCGGTTAAGCAAACTGTCAGCGATAGCAGTCACAACTCCAACGTGTACGGCATTACCGAGGGCTTGAAACGTTTTCGCTCGCGATTGAGGTATGGCATGCGTATCTGGAAAGCCTTGTAGTCGGAGTCCTTCAACTCGGGTCAAGAAGCGACGCTCAGGTCCAAGCAAAGGAATTTGAGTGCTCGTCATTGCTACGAGCGACGGACAAGCTGAATATCTCTTGACCCTTAGGCCAGAGGGTCTAAATTGCAAAACATGTCTCCAGAGATCACGCTCTTCGCCCCGACAATTCCACTCTAACTTTCTTAATGACGGTGGAAATTCGCGAAGCTTTTTTAGCCACCGTGTCCCAAAGTACTTTCGATGCTTCTTGAACCATTCCCGATTCTGTCGAATGAAATCCACTTTCCAACGCGGGAACTCTTCGACTTCGTGCCGAGCGTAGTTTGGTAATAGCACAAGTAGTTCTTCGCGCGTAATCCGCGATAGTGCAGCGTGTCCGTTAACCGCTGTCCGCAGTTCTTTTATCGGAGCTATGAACGGAGTGTATGTTTCAAACGGATAAGTAGCTTGGAATTCATCGCCCCAAATCGGAAATGATGGAAGCTCGACCTGTCCTTCCGGCAGCTTGGCTAGCAGTTTGTTCCAATGATCTATGCAATCGCTTTGTTGGGCCGTTAGCTTTGTCTCAATGCGATCTCTCTTGTGCAATTCAAGTTTCTTTTGAATTGTGTCGTCAAGATTCGTTACACACGATCGGTCACCTTTTGGTAAGGATTCACTCGGCAGCTTACCTTGACGAGCAACAATGTAGAATCGCTCACGCGAGTGTGGAAATCCAAAGTGGTGTGGGGATAGAAGCCCGGCGCCTCCACTTGTTACATGTTCTGTCCCCTGAACATCGTAGCTAAGCTTTTCTAAGCTTTCACGAACTATCTTCCACGTACGGCCTTCATCGTGTCTTTCGAAGTTACCTACGTTTTCGAGAATGACATACTCCGGTCGACAACGTTCCAGTACGTCAACAATCTCATGGAACAGGGTCCCGCGCGTCTTATCTTTAAGGCCTTTTTGCGTTCCGGATTTCGAAAATGGTTGACATGGAAATCCGGCGCAAAGAATGTCGTGACTTGGTATCTCATCTTTGCACTTGCGAATGTCGCCCAATATTCGGTTCTTAGAGATATCTGGAAAATTGTCTGCATAAATCTCGCGAAGCTCTGAATCGATCTCAGAGGCAAGGACGCAATCATGCCCTAGCGTATTGAGCGCCTTGTGAAAGCCGCCCAGTCCTGCAAATAAATCCACAAACTTCATTGACTATGAGCCGAGGTTACTTTTAGCTTCTGAAGCGGCGACCGGCGAGAATTGACTACTTTCAGAATAAGCCTCGCAGCGCCGGTTGGATCGCGCTTAACATCCGTTTCCCAAACTCGTACGACCTGCCAACCTTGCATTTTCAATAATCTAGTTTGACGCAAATCCCGTTGCATGTTCGAACGAATCTTGGTTATCCAATAGGCTGAGTTAGTGCCCTTCCTGAGGCTTTGTCGGAGAGTTCTCCAGTTGCGACCGTGCCAGAAATCCCCATCGCAAAAGACAACCACTTTCGCCGACCTGAAAACTATGTCTGGTTTCCCAAGTAAGCCGGGCGCATTCGTGCGGAAATACAATCCGAGCCGCCGCAACTCTTTGCACAACATTTTTTCATGCTCTGTGCCAACTTTTCCATTGCGCCTCTTACTCTTAGACGCATTCTCCGAAGCAGGTCTTAAGCCCTCGTAGGACGGCGTCTTCATCTGTTATTTCTCGGGTTCAATCGTATCTAGGCTGCAAGATCGTCGAGTTGTTCCCGCACCCAACTCTCAAGTTCGGTAGCTAGGCTTGGATCGTTCGTATCTCGAGGGAGCAAATTAATAATTCTGGCACGATCGAACATCATACCTTTTTCTCTAGATCGCTCATGCCAGTCACGATCCATAATAATGCTTGGCACTGCGAATCCTTTGACAGGGTCGCGTGTCCAATGAATATACTGACACCAGTTATCGAGCGGCACGGGCTGTTTTCCTTTCCAATCGCCAGCCGTACATTGTACGAGCAACACGACCTGCCCCGTTCTACGATCATAAAAAGGTATCCAGCCGATCACGTCCACGCCGCGATCATTGAACCGTGCAGGCGGAGCCTCCACGAACCGCTCTTTTAGATCGTCCGCCACCTTCTTTATCTTTCTTTTGATCTGAGGCTCTTCGTCCTCACCTTCAGTTTCGGGTTCGAATGGCCAACCGAAGACGATAGCGTGACCTGACAAATACTCTTCAACTGCCTTCCTAGTTATTCGCTCAAATAGCTTGCCAGGTTGCTGTGTCGTGCCTTGAACACCAACTAATGACCAAATAAGACATGCTAAGTATTCGGGAGAGACGTGAGCATCTAGCACAGGTTCAACAGTTCGATCCATTACTCGGAATGTTGGGTTGCGATATAACCTCTGTCGGTATTCTAGTTGTCGCCAAATGTCAGTCAGAAATGCCTCCGAGGGTTCGCTTCCGGCCGAACTTTCAACAACGGAACCGACCTGCGCCTTCGAAACATGCTCCTGCGTTGTCGCGACTGTGAGTTCAATCCAGTCTGACACTCTTCCTACAGAATTAGGATTCAACAACTGAATCATTCTTACTCTTTTACCGTTTTGACCAAGGTCTTCGCGGTCTGCTCACAGCGTTCCGCTTGTGCGATGACTTCGAATGTGCGATGTCGGTGTGCAATCCCGAGGGCGCCTTCGAGTTTGGAGTTCGCCGCGTTGAGATATTTCAACAGCATCTTCTCTTCGCCATCCGTTCGATCGTAAGCCCCAGTTAAGTCTCGGCGATCCTTCAAGTACTTCACGGCTTCGGAACTGGCTACGACATGGCTAAGATAATTTGTTATGTCGCGAGACTCCTTTATGACGGGTAAACGCTTTGAGTCTCCAAAGATCCAGGATAGAACATCCTTTAGATCTTCTAGTTTCTCTCTCGGTACAGGCTCTTCGATATTCGTGTCCTTTGTTCTCTTTGGCAAGCCCAAGAATTGCTTGATATTTCCTTGACCAAGAGCCAAGAGCAGCAACGAAAAATCCTGTTTCGCCTTTGTCAAATCTAAATCAAACTCCGCCTCGGCCTGATCGAGCAGCTTATACGATAAATACTGTTTGTTTACCGACCCTTGCTTATCTCCGATTAAGTCTCCTACCTCATCGACGGTTCGCCCATCTTTAACCATCATGGCGATATAACGCGCCTTCGCATACGAATCCCATTTCTGGATTCCGATGATATGCCGCACTCCTAAGTACGGAATGATTTCAACTCTTGTTGGGTAAACAATAACCGGAAGCACCGCAAGATCATCGGCGACTTCAGTCGACAAAGTCGGCCACGTTTTGATGCGAAGTTTTTCACGTTCACTGGCGTTTAGAAGCAACCTTATTGTGGCTAGTCTTCTATTGCCTTCTACGATCGTAAACTCGGTGTCTTTCTCTTTTATGAAAGTCAGAAAGTCGCGAGACTGAGGATCTGCGTTTTTAAGTTTTCTGGGTAGCTTCTCTGGTATCCCTACCAATGGCTCTTCATCAAAATAGCCATTTCGCGACATTGACTCGGCAATTTCGTCGAGAAAGAAATCCTGATACAGAGTGCTCAGGATATCAGCCTCCGGTTTGCCTTGTTTGTCTTCCGGTAGCCGTGGATTGTAACTATCTAAGTGAAGCTGTTCGACCTTGAGATCTAGTTGCGGCCTCTTGCGACCTTGACCGGGGAATTTTGCTGCGGGCATTCTTGTCCTCCAGACAATCCTTGGGCCGATATCGCCACAATCTCGCTATTCTAATCTAATCGACCTTCGGCATTAGAACATAAAGCAGTAGGCCATCTCTATCAAGAGCGTACGGGCAAGATCTTCCGCAGTTCTCGCCACGCGCATTCACTTCGCTCGCCACTCATCCTTACGTTCTTTGCTCGCGCTCGACAATGCCTGGCGAACGCCAGCGGCGTCGAAGTCCGCGGCATAGACCGGCGTGCCGGGTTGTTGCCGCCACGATTCGCCCAGCCCGCCTGTATCGACAGCGTCGAATCCAAGTTCGTCGACGAGCTTTAAAACGATCGCCTTCGCTTGCTCATCGTCACCCGCGACCGGCAGCGCGATGCGCCCCGGAGTCCCGGCAGGCTGGCCCTTCCGCAGCAGGTGTTCCGCGTAAATGTTATTGAAGGCCTTGACGACCTGCCGGCCCAACTGTTGTGAAACCCAAACGCTTTCAATTGTGCCTTCTTCGATCGCAGCAATGCGGCCATCACGCTGTTGCGGATAATAGTTGCCGGTGTCGACGATGACCACGCTGGCGGGGACTCCGGCGAACAGGTCCCGCGGCAAGTCCGGAATATTCTTTTCAGGAATAGTCACGATGACGACCTCGCCGTGGCGCGCCGCTTCAGTCACGGTGACGGGTGTCGCGCCGGTCTCCTGCGCCAGAGCTGCGAGAGTGTCCGGCCCTCTCGAATTTGCTACGAAGACCTTATGGCCGAGGGCGGTGAAGCGCCGAGTGAGCGTGCTGCCGATGTGGCCTGCGCCAATAATTCCAATATTCATTTGTGCTCCTTTTGCAGATTATTGTCGGCGATCGATGGGCGAAGGGCAAAGAAGGAGGTCAGTGGCCGGAAATCAGCGATCAGTAAGAAAATCCGCGAACGCATCTGGGTTAGCTGTTTTGACGCGCCAAAGCTGAGCGTCGGTCGTTCTTTATCGATTTTCCTAAGGAAACCTGAAAGATCTGCTCAGACGGATAGCAATCCTGAGCAGCGGATCGCGATCCGGAAGGGTTCTATCGCGATCCGGAAGACTTCTATCGCGATCCGGAAGGCTTCTATCGCGATCCGGAAGACTTCTATCGCGATTCGGAAAAGAAGGACGTGGTTCGCGCGACCATCCGGTGAGATAAGAAACGATCTCACTGGATAGCTCGAGGCCGCGCACAGAAATCAAGGTTGAACTGATTCAGGGTGACGCCTCTCGCGTCTCGAATTATCAATTCACGCTATGCCTTCGCCGCTTTCGTGCGAATGAACGCGTACTGGATCGCCGGCAGCGAGTTGAACTCAGCGGCCTTCTTGCATGAATCTTTCGCTTTATCTGCGTCACCGTTGCCCTGATAGGCCTGGCACAACCGATAGAGGTCATAAGGATTCTGCTGATTCGCTTGCTGCAACTCGCTAATCGCTTTGTCGTAATCTTTTTCTTCGCTCGCGATCATGCCGGCGAGCTGATGAGCTTGCTTCACCTGCAAAGGATTGTTCTTCGTTTCGGTGCCTTTGCGAAAAGCTTCCGCTTCAGTCTTCGCCGTGGCCAAATCCTTCTTGCCTAAAGCGACGCGCGCCAGGTTGTAGTGATGAAAGAGCGCGGTGTTGTCTTTGATTTCCTGCGACAGGGTGGAGTCGTTCGTCATCTTCAGCAGTTTTTCGAACGACGCTTTTGCTTCGTCATACTTGCCCATCTCAAGCAAGACGTTTCCCTTGAGCTGCAGGTCGCCGGTCATGCCGGGAACGTCATTGGTCTTTTCGCCCAGAGCATATTGCTTGTCGACATCCGCGAGAGCTTTGTCCCACTTCCCGCTATCAACATCGACGACAGTCAGCGCAAACAACGCCGTGCGTCGTTCCGCGTCGCTGCGAGCTTTGCCGTTAATCTTGTCGATCTCGGCCGCGGCCTCGTCAGCGTTTCCTTTGTACAGCAACGCCATGCCAATGCCCTGGTGCGCGTTAATGAAGTTGGGTTCGATCGACAGAGCTTTGCGATATTGCGTGATCGAATCATCGAACTTACCCATCTTCAGGAGCAGCTCTGCGTACGAGTCATACGGATTCGGATCGTTGGGAATCAGATCGATGTATTTCTTGAAAGCCTGTTCCGCGTTGGCGTACTCGACGTTCTGCCTGTAGGCATAGCCCAGCAGGTTGAAAGCTGAAGAGAAAGTCGGCGCCACCTCGGTCGCCTTCTTGTAATACTGGACGGCTTTCGGAAAATCCTGCTGCCCGAAGTAATAACCACCGAGCGCAAAGTTGGCGCGTTCATCATTCGGATAAGCAGCCACCAATTGTTCGAAGTATTCTTTCTGCTTCGCGACATTGCCGTTCGCGCCCGCTTCGGTACCAAGAATCAAAAGCTTCTCGCCGTTCGACGACTTGTCTGCGAGGCTAACCGCCTTCTTCAGATGATCGAAGAATTCTTTGCCGGTAGGGCTAACATTTGCCCGGTTCAGCTCGGCTAGGGCGAAGTTCTGATCGAGCGAGATTGCTTTATCGAAATGCGCGATCGAATCCTGGATGAGCAACTTCTCGTTCAGGTCGCGGCCCTGCACGAATTCCTTCCGCGCTTCCTCCGAAGAAGTAGTGATCGGAATCTTGCCGCCGGCATTCGCGTCGGTGTTAGTCGCGACCGGACTCTTCGAGGCGTTTTGGTCCGCGGTTGCGCAACCGGCGAGCGCAAGGATGGCCGCCACCATCATGGCGAGCAAAAACAGCTTGAATGTGTTGCGAGACATAAGTTTTCTCCTTCGGGGTTTGCGCAGGAATCGATCGCGCCTGGCTTTCGCGATCTGGGGAGATCGAACCAGAAACAAAACTGCGATGGTCTTACGAAGTGGCCCGCAGAGTATGTGAGGCGAAGCAGACCGTCAAGAGAGATTGCCCCGATGAGCCGGCGGATTACGAAGAATTTACAAGATTTTACAAATCGATCCGCGCAAACGCTTCGGCTAAATTTCTTCTGAACCCAATCTCAGCTCTGGCGTATTATCAATCGTTCTTCGATGAAGCCGGTCAGATGGTCCCATTGGTCAATGTAACGATGAGAGCAACCAACACAGGCATCAACAGACGCAGCTTCTGCACATTTGCCGGTGGCGCCTTGGCGTCGCTCGCGTTCGGGAGCGCTTGTCGCCACACATGGGCCAGCTTGCCTGGCGATGGAAGAATCACGGCGCAGCCGCACGCGCCCACCAAGTCATCTGCCGATGTAACTCTCGGCAAACCGATCAACCTCGAGCTCGATCGCAAACGTGACGCCATTCTTTATGTGCCGAAATCCGCGACCAACGCGCCACTGCCGTTGTTGATGTTTCTGCATGGCGCAACGCAGAGCGCAGATGATATGGCGTGGTATCTCGACTCAGCGCCGGACGAAACGGGAGTCGCGATCCTCGCTCCGAATTCTCGCGACACAACTTGGGATGCGATTACCGACAGCTTTGGTCCTGACGTGCAGTTTTTGAATCGAGCCCTGGAGCGCGTCTTCGAAATGGTCAACTTCGACGCGTCGCGTTTGGCGATCGGAGGATTCTCAGACGGCGCGACCTACGCAATCTCCCTCGGACTAATCAACGGCGATCTATTCAAGCGCGTCCTGGGCTGCTCACCCGGATTCCTGATCGACGGCGTCACTAGAGGTAAACCAAGCTTCTTCATCTCGCATGGAACTCAGGACAACATCCTGCCGATCGACAGGTGCGGTCGCCAAATCGCCAACGACTTGAAGGCTCGCGCGTATGAAGTGACTTTCCGAGAATTCAACGGCCGCCACGGAATTCCCGGCGACGTGATGCGCGAAGGTCTGCGGTGGGTCGCGAAGCAGTGAACACGGAACAAAAACTGAGGGGCGTCAGTCCGTTGAAAACGTGTTCAGCCAGGTAACGTTTTGTTATAATTCACGCTATGCAAACCGAGCTAACCGAACAAGCAAAAAGACTCAGCATCGCTGACCGAATCCTCCTGGTCGAAGAAATCTGGGACACGATCGCGGAAGAGAATCAGGCTTTTGAGTTAACAGATTCGCAGAAGCGAGAACTCGACCGGCGCTTGGAATCCCTCCAGGCGAATCCGGCGCAAGGTCGAACCTGGGATGAGATCAAAGCTGAATTCATGAACGCGCGTTAACAATGATCATTCGGTTTACTCCCGACGCCGAAAGTGAACTTGCCGAAGCGCGACACCTCTCCAGATTCACAACAGAAAACAAAAAGGCGCGCGAAGCGCGCTCCTTCTGGCTGGCTTTTACGACGCCGCAGGGCGTCTGCTTTGTCCGCAGTTATCTTCTCTTCGCCTTCTTCGCCGATGCCGACCTCACCAGCAGATCGCCCGGTTCGCAGTCAAGCGCTTCGCAGAGGCGATCGATAGTGTCAAGGCTGATGAACGACTGCTGGTCATTCCACATCTTATGGCAGTTCGAATAAGCCAATCCGGTTGCCTTTGACAGTGCATACGGGCTGTCAATTCCTTTAGCTTCGGCAACTTCCCTTACCTTCAAGTCAACCATTTTATTCCTCAGCGGCAATGTTCAATTATTTCCCAATCCGATGAATCTTTGTTCTTGACACCGTATCCTGAGTCAGATAGTATTGCTATCTCAGCTAGGATATGACGCGCATTGGCGGTCAAACGGATTGCGGAGGCGGTCGCTCGCCGCCAGCAATGTGGCCCGTCTCAACCTCTCGAACGGAGGTCGCCGTGAGTATAGCAAAACACCGCGCAAGCGAAGAGAGTCGTGTCGATGAAGGAAACGATTACTTTGATCACGAGGCCTTAGCGCTAACTATCGACTTAGTCTTGAATGCTGACGAGCACGCGCCTCATTTCTTAGGCCAACTCTTTACCAGCTTCCGACAAGCAATCGACAGCGGCTTACAAGGCATCAACGAAACCCGGAGAGCACTCGCCGAAGCGATAGACTTGATCTACTTGCATTCCCCTGAGCACGATGCGGCGATCAATCTATACCGACTGCATCTGGAAGGCGAACTAAAACCCGACGACGAACCCCTCGACCTAATCAACGCCGCCATCAAACGCACCACCCGAGGCCTCAGCATGGCGAAATCCTCCCGCCATAAAAGAAAAACCTGAAGGTGGAAGCCTTATGATTAGTCCGCGTAGCGGACCAGCAAAAATAGCCCAGCGATTCATCGCTGGGACTCGCGTCAAACCGACGACTAACAGTTCGTGAAACGGACGGCTGCATCTGACGCCCGCTAAAGGGGGCTTTGAAATCTTCAACAATGACCGGTAACCCAGCCTTAAAAGGGCGATAACATACTTGACTCATCAACTACGTGGCCCTTTCGGGTGCAAGCGGGAGCTGCGGAGCAGCGGTAGAGCTAAGCCCAAGGCGAGGCTCTGCGAGCCTTGGGTGGTGGTCGTTAGTTATTTCAGAGCCGCGAAGCGGCGACAGAGAGTTAACAGGCAGGCTGATCTATTGATGCCTTCGCCCCTTGCGGGGCTCAATCGCTCTAATTGGTTCGTTAACCCCAAGGCTCGCGGAGCCTCGCCTTGGGCTTAGTTATGAACGCTGCTGACGCAGCTTCAGCTCTAATTCGAGTGACCACGACTAGCTCCATCGATAGCTGAGTCAAATATATGAATGCCCTTAAAAGGCTGGGCTACGATCAAACGTCCGCAAATGCGGACTAATCATTACGGACTTGGCGGCTTTACGACAATCGCCGGAATATTCTGGTCCTTCACCAACTGATTAAATGCCGGCACGTCGGTCTTCATGATCTGCGCCAGCTTCGCTAGTTGCGCATCGATCTGTCTCAGAAAATCGTTGTAGACCTCGATCGATTGATCGTTCGGCGGAGTTTCTGAACGCGCCACGACTCCCATCAGCGCCGCCAACTTGTTATTCAAGCGAATCGGGAAGTTCAACGGATCCTGACTGCTTTGGTTCTTTGTCTGATACAGAGCTTCTTCCACCTCGGTCAACTTTTTGATCAGCGCATTGCCGCCGTCGGCGATCGGTTTCGATTGCGGGCCGACGCGCTTGACGAGATCATCAACCTGCTTCTTTACGTCGCGAATCTGGATGATCGCGTTGTGCGTCTCAGTAAGTTTATCGCGAATCTTCAAAGAGAGATCGAGTTGCTTCGCGTAATCGGCCGCGGTCGTTGACAGACGCGGATCGGGTTTCACTTCAAATGATTCCGTCATCGTCTGACCGTCAACGGTCAACTTCACTTGATAGTTGCCGGGAACAACTTTCGGCCCTTGCGTCTGCCCCGCCCAAAGAATAATTCCCGGAAAACGCGTCGCGTCCGCATAACGCTCATCCCAAACGAAACGATTGAGCCCGGCGTCCATCGTCACGCGCGCAGGCGCGCCGCCAAAGAAGCCTTCATCTTCGCCACCGCCAGCCGGCGCTTGCTCTGGCGCGCCACCTGTCGCACTTGGCCGAGGCAGACGCCCGGTAAATTTGCGAATCGATTTGCCGGTTGCATCGAGAAACTCCAGCACGACATCGCTGGTGGGCTTCGCCTTCAGCGAATAGTAAACAACGACTCCGTTCGCCGGGTTCTTGCCGAGCGTAGTCGTCGGCGGCAGGTTCTGACCGCCCGCGCCGGGCATTCGGTAAGCATCTTTCGGTTTGAAGAGTTTCGTTTGCGCAGCAGCATTGAATCCGCCCGCATCCATCATCTGATGGAGCATCGGCAGATCATCAAAGATCCAGAACGATCGTCCCTGTGTAGCGGCCACCAATTCCTTTTCACGCTTATGAATCGCGAGATCGGTAATCGGCGTCACCGGCAGATTGAACTGCATCGACTGCCAGTTCGCGCCGTCGTCGAATGAGACGTACATGCCCGTCTCAGTTCCGGCGTAAAGCAGGCCGCGCTTGTTCGGATCTTCGCGAATCACGCGCGTGAATGCGCCGTCCGGAATGCCGTTCGTGATTTTCTTCCAGCTCTTGCCGTAGTCAGTCGTCTTGTACAAGTAAGGTTTGTAATCGTCGTACTTGTACATCGTCGCTGCGACGTAAGCTGTGCCCGCGTCGAAGGCGCCGGCCTCGAGCGAATTGATCTGAATCCATTCCGGCATCATGCTGCTCGGCGGAGTGACGTTCGACCAGTTCTTACCGCCATCGCGAGTCACCTGGACCAATCCATCGTCAGTGCCAACCCAAATCGTTCCGGCCTGCACGGGCGATTCCATCACCGTAAAGATCGTGTCGTAGTACTCGATGCTCGTGTTGTCTTTCGTGAGCGGTCCGCCTGAGGGGCCTTGCTTGGATTTATCATTGCGCGTGAGATCAGGACTGATCGGCTGCCAAGTCTGTCCTTCATTGGTCGACTTGAACAAGACATTCGCCGCCGTGTAAAGCGTGTCTCTATCATGCGGAGAGAACACGAGCGGAAAATTCCATTGGAAGCGATACTTGATGTCCGCTGCGCCCCATCCCATCGGATTGTCAGGATAAGGATTCACATCGCGCAGTTGTCCGGTGTGATGATCGTAGCGAGTGATCAATCCGTCATACGATCCGGCGAAAACGATCTCTGAGTCTTTGGGCGAAGGCGCAATCCAGCCGGACTCGCCGCCGCCAACGTCGAACCAATCGCTCGCCGTGATGCCTCCTTCGACTGTCCGGCTCGCGATGCGCACGGTCGAGTTGTCCTGCTGCGCGCCATAGACGTGATACGGAAAATCGTTGTCGAGCGCGACGCGATAAAATTGGGCGGTGGCTTGATCCTGTTCGCTCCAACTGCGGCCGCCGTTGAAGGAAACATTCGCGCCGCCGTCGTTGCTCTCGATCATGCGATTGGGATCTTCAGGAGCGATCCATAGATCGTGATTGTCACCATGCGGCACTCCAATTCCCGCGAAGGTCCGTCCTCCGTCATTCGAGCGATAGAAGCCGG
>Ga0247673_1000032_pt1 | contig 14321 bp, 11 predicted proteins | sample CNK14_metaG_FD_182722 | JGI IMG/M metagenome (GOLD analysis project Ga0247673, IMG submission 182722) | Soil microbial communities from Purdue University Martell Research Forest, Indiana, United States - CNK14 | ecosystem: Environmental > Terrestrial > Soil > Temperate forest > Bulk soil...
CGGTCGTTGTCTCGGTGACGTCGACGCCGGGATCGTTAGAGTTGCAGTTGAGCGAAACCGTATAAGGATTGTTGGCTGCAAAGACATTCAATCCCTTGTCGCCGCTCAGGCTGAACTTCACCGGAACAGCTCGGCCAGCATTGACGGCGTTTAGCGTCGGCGGGTTACCCACCGGCGCGAAGAATCCAGTGAAGTCATAGAGCACCGTGACGGTGAACGCGCAGGTAGAACTGTTGTTCGCGTCGTCGGTGGCCGTGACGGTCACTGTTGTGGTGCCAACCGGGAAAACAGACCCCGAAGCCTGGCTGTACCCGATAGTAACCGAGCTGTCACAGTTGTCCGTGGCCGTGGCCGCTGAATAGCTGACCGGCATGCTTACTGCCGTTGAATTCAGCGGTAGATACACCGTGACGTTCGTCGGGCAGGAAGTGATGACGGGCGCGGTGGTATCCACCACAGTTACCGTGATCGTCTTCGTTGACGTGTTATTGGCTTCATCGGTTGCGGTCAGGTGAATAGTAGTCGTTCCCAATCCGACCGATGTCCCCGCGGCCACGTCCTGAGTAACCACAATGTCATCGCGAGTCTGACAGATCTCAGAGTTATCGTCGCTGGCACAAGCACAATTGTCATTCGCTGCATTGCGATAATCAGGAATCACCGCCTGACAGCTTGCGCCTGCTGAAACGGTCTGGCTGACAGCCGTAATCGTTGGCGGCGTGACGTCAAGGACCGTAACCTGCTGATCGCATGAGTCGCTGCCTGAGCTGTTGCTCGCCACCCAGTGAACAGTCGTAACACCAACTGGGAAGGTAGAATTCAGCGGCTTGCCATCGCTGCGCGTTCCGGTCACCGTGACGCTGTCGCCGGTGGTCGTTGGCGTTCCGAGGGTGACAGTCGCATCGCAATTCGGGCCTGCGTTGGCGTTAACCGCCGCCGGGCACGAAATCGTCACAGCCGATCCCGAAGAAACTACCGTTACCAGAAAGTCGCAACTCGCTCCGTCAGAAGTACTGATGGTTACCGGAGTGGTTCCAAGCGGGAAGAAGGATCCCGACGCCGGGTTTGAAGTAATCGTACCGCAAGTGCCGGAGGTGTTCGGGCTAAAAGTTACATTTGCGCCGGGCACCGTAGTCTGATTTCCGTTTTCGTCTACGCCCGGACCAGTCGTATCGGCCACCGCGGTGATGTTACCGGGACAAGACAATGTACATGATGGCGGCGTTGTGTTAGTCGCGCCTATGCTAGTCCCCCCACTGTTGCTCGCCGCACGAGGATCTTCGGTAGAACTAGAGACGGTGGCGCTCTGAGCATCGGAAAGTTGGGCGCCATTCGGCAGACTATCGCTGATGTGATAGACAGCGGTAAAAGCCGCGGTCTCTCCAGGGGCAATGTCTGCGTCTGCTGTGCACGTTGTAGAGCCGGCGCTGCCTGCCGTCGGAGAAGTGCAGTTGAACGTAGCTGGCGTGTCCTCTGCCAGCAACATGACGCGAGGATCGAAACTCAACCTCATGTCATTCGTCTCGAACATCAGGTTGTCAGGGAGATATGGTCTCAGCAGCGAGCGTGGCGCCAGGTTAGACGCCAGCACAGCCGCGTTTCTGGTAAACGATTGGAACGTCGTATTCGGCAGCGTGAAGTCTGTCAAAGTAACGCTGGTTGCAGGATCCGGGCCCTGGTTGGTTAGAAAGATTTGGAAACTGACATCCTGACCGGCAGTCGGTGGATCACCAGTATCAATTAGAAGCTTTGAAACCTGAAGGTCCGCTACTCTGTCGACCAGCAGGTTCGATTTGTGCACCACGACCGGGATGGCCAAATTCAAATCTGCATCCGGATCAATTAGCGCAACTACCCAAGTCCCTCGATGATCGATTGTTTCGCCTGCAAAAGTTTCGGTACTCGCGAGCGGAATTGCGTAGCTGAAAGTTTGCGAGTTGTCCGTGACATTGAATCGCTGCAGGACGAAGCCGTCAGGTTCGGCCAGCTGCACTCGCCGCTGCGGAAATTCAGTGTTAGTCAAGCCCGAAACTTTGATGCAAATCGTTTGGCCCAAATTGAAGTCGCTCTTGGCCGTCGTACAGTCGCCCGAATAAGTCGCAAGGGTAGGGGCCGCCACCACAGTGAAGCCGGCCGGAGTTTGCGAAGGATCGCCCTCCACATTCGACAGCGAAACCTTATACGAGCCTATCGACGTGGGCGCATAGGTAAAAGTTTGTGGGTTCGTCGTCACGGGAAACACATGATCGCCGCCGCTTACTACAGTAGTTGGGTCAAGACGAATCCAATTAACCCACCAACTACCAGCTAGTGGCGTCACGCTGTCAGTCTTCGCGCAAACCGTCTCGCCGAGATAAAATGTGGTCCTTGCCGTGGTGCAGTCGCCCGCAAATGTGGCGATCGTCTCAGCAACGGGCTGTGATAAACCAAAGCGCGATATCGCGCTGGATCGTCCTGACGTCATCGACGAAGTTATCGATCGCGACGCAGCGGAACCCGCGGCCTTATCGAGCCTCGAACCCCTTCCGGCCAGAGCCGAACGGGCGGAATAAACTGGGACGACGACAATTGCCGAGGCAATGGACAACGCGAATAGGATAAAAAGTGCGTTGCGACGCGTAAGCACGCGCGGGCGAGCGTTCTCGATTTTCATTTATGGACTCCTTATTTAATCGGCGATCCTGTCGCAGCAAATCTAACCATCATTCACTGACCATATACTTGCGAGCTGCGACTCGTTTTGAGAGACTAATTGACCTTGAAGATCATGCGCTTCGCGGAATCTCTGTCCTGGATACGAGGTGTCTTAAAGTTCGGGGTAACCTCATGTGACCTGCGAAGTTGATTTCAGTTGCCTTCTTTCGCCTCCGCTTTTGCAAAAAAGTGGCAACGTTAATACCCCAGTTTTGTAATGCTGTCAATAGGTTTCCTGGCACAGCATTATCGATTTTTTGATAGCAGTTATAACGGTTACCCTCTCTCGCAAATTGGCACGGACACTGGGGCTTGGCCTTACTGGAGACTTCACGTAAGAAGCAGTTCGTAGAGATTTTTATTGCAGCTTATACCGTACAGACGATGAACCTTTCAAAAGAAAAAATCTTTGTTACGGGCGGTGCGGGATTTATCGGCTCAGCCTTTGTCTCGCTGGCCCTCAGCGAGCTTTCGGAATGCTCGGTGATCAATTTTGACGCCCTCACGTATGCTGGAAATTTCAACAATGTCAGAGAGCTCGACAACGGCCGGCACAAATTTGTCCGTGGTGACATTCGAGACAGAGACGCTGTGCTTGAAGCGCTGCGTGACGGGACTGATATTGTCGTGAACTTTGCGGCGGAGTCGCATGTCGATCGCAGTATCGCCTCAGCAAATGAATTCATCACCACGAACGTTCTGGGAACTCAAGTCCTCCTGGATTGCGCCCGCGAGCGCGGCGTCAAACGATTCGTCCAGATCTCCACTGACGAAGTAATGGGCAGCCTGCCTGAAGATGAAGACGCCTATTTCACAGAAAACTCGGCATTCGCGCCAAACAGTCCTTATGCCGCATCAAAAGCGGCGGCGGAACACCTGGTCCGCGCGGCGCATCATACTTTTGCCCTGGATACCGTGATTACGCGATGCGGCAATAACTACGGGCCAAGGCAATTTCCGGAAAAGCTTCTACCATTGTTGATTGCAAACGCGCTCAACAATGAACCAATTCCCGTCTATGGCGACGGCCTGAATGTGCGTGATTGGATTTATGTCGAAGATCACTGTCGAGCAATTCTCAGAATCATCGAGTCCGGTCGCAGCGGCGGCGTTTACAACATCGGCGCGCGGAACGAGCGGAGAAATATCGATGTCGTTAAATCAGTTCTCGACGCACTCGGCAAGCCACACTCACTAATCAGGTTCGTCAAAGATCGTCTCGGCCACGATCGTCGTTATGCGATTGATCCGTCACTAATCGAAAGTGAAATTGGCTGGACGCCGAGCGAGACGTGGGAAAGCGGTTTGCAGAAAACGATCGAGTGGTATCAGAACAATCCACAGTGGATCGAGGACGCGCGCAGCGGCGCCTATCGCGAATATTACGCGAAGCAATACAGCATAGAAGCGGGGGCTGAGTGAAAATAATCGTCACGGGAGCCGGAGGGATGGTCGGGCGCGCCCTGGTTCGTCACTGCACGGAACGCGGCGCACAGGTTGCCGCGTTGGATCACACGGCGTTGGATATCAGCGACGAGGCGACAATCGAACCTACTTTCAATCGCGAACAGCCCGATATCGTCTTCAACTCTGCGGCCTTTACGGACGTCGATGAATGCGAGCGAAGTCCTCAGCAAGCTCAACTGGCAAACGCGCGCGGGCCGGTGCTGCTGGCGGCTGCTTGTCGTCGGCACAACGCACTGCTCGTGACCATCTCAACCGATTATGTCTTTGACGGAGAGAAGGACGGATTTTACACGGAGGTCGATCGACCTAATCCGGTTAGCGTCTATGGACTCACGAAGCTCGAAGGCGAGCGAGGTGCGCAAGGCCAATGGTCCAGAACGATCGTGGTTCGCAGTGGTTATTTGTTTGGATCTGGCGGTACAAATTTTCTCGCCACCTGCCTCGATCGACTTCGACGCGGAGAAAGGCTGCGCGTCATCAATGACATGTTCGGTACGCCAACCTACGCAACCCACCTCGCGGCTCGCTTATTCGACCTGGCTGAAAAAGACTTGCCGGGAATCTATCACGTGGCAAATTCCGGTGACGGCGCAAGCTTTGCTCAGTTCGCATATGAAGCGGCTGAGAAAGCGAACCTGGACAGCAGCCTGTTAACCGAAGTGAGCGTTAACTCGTTGGGATTGCCTGCCCGACGTCCCCGCAATTCACGGCTTCGATGTTTGTTGTCCGAGACGATTGGTCTTTCGCCTCTGCCTGATTGGCAGGATGCGCTGGCTGAGTTCATCGAGACATCCTTAGGGCAATCGTCAGGCGCTGCCAATTAGCAATTTGCCTCAGCCCAAGCCTCTGTTATCATGCTAACTTTCCGAGAAACGCATTACTTGCAAGGCTGAATTACCATGACTCATGACGAACATTTGGTGCCGGCACGTACCGGTCGCGACCTGGACGCAACGCTGGCCGATCTCACACAATCGAAACCGTCAGCGAATCAGTACTCTCGATATGGGTCGGCGCCTGTCGACACCAACATCAAGCAATATCTCTTTATCGTCCTCAAGCGTAAGTGGCTAATCCTGAGCCTTGTGCTGGTCATCACTTCTCTGGCGACCATCCAGGCTTATCGCGACCCTTCAGTTTATGAAGGCGTTACAATGGTCCGAATTGAGGGACGATCACCTGGGGTGCTGAGCACCGGCACGGGCAGCGTGCTCGTCGCTAGTCAACCCGATCCCAATTTCTGGGGAACTCAACTGCGGCTGCTGCGCAATCCATCTCTCGCGCGACAAGTTGTATTGACTCTTGATCTGCCACACAACCCGAAATTCATAAACGGCCAGGCACAGAGCAGCGTCTTTAACTCAATCAAGCGCATCTTTTCCGGGGATAAGCCGGCCGCGTCAGGCCCATCGACGGCGAATGTCATGGAACCGATCAGCGAAGCCGAAATGAATGCGCGCCAATTCACGCCTGAAGAGCTGGCGGCGCTCGAACCATACGAAGATGCTATCGCCAACGGACTGAGTGTCGATGCGATCGAAAAAACGAACCTCGTAAACATCCGTTTCACCCACACCGATCCGCAAATGGCGCAGCAGATCGCGAATACAATGGCGGACGTGTTTGTGAAGAACAACATGGAGGCCATCACCGCGGGTTCGAGCACGGCGGAGATGCAGCTCAGCCAGCAGATCGCCAAGTATCAGGAGAAAATCAGAGGCGAAGAGCGCTCCCGATTCGAGTTCGCGAAAGCTCACAATCTGCCGATCGACGCCAACAAACCTGGCGCGGACCTCGAGGGCATGCGCCTGGCAACTTACAGTTCGCAGCTGTTAGAGGCCGAAAACAATACGAGAACGCAAACGGCAATTTATAATGCGGCGGTTAACGCTCCCGATCCATTTTCCGCGCCGGAAGTGCAGGCCGATCAGCGAATCCAGAAGCTCCGGGACAAGGTTGGAGAATTGGAAGATAAGCTGACCGCCATGAAGGAAACCTACACCGACGAATGGCCCGAAGTTCAGAAAGTCAAGAAGCAATTAAAAGTACTTAAAGCTCAGCTCGACACTGCTCCGAAGGAAGTGCTGGCGGGGTTGAAGTCCAAGCGCGATTCGGCAATTCAAAAACAGAAAAGCCTGATGAAGGCTTACGGAGCTCAGCACGGCACAACTATTCAGCAGACCAAAGACCAGATCGATATGGCGATCATCACGCAGGATCTGGAAACCGACAAGCAGTATTTAGCTACGCTGATGCAGAGGCTCAGAGAGTTGAAAGTAACGTCTGGCAGCGGCACGAACAGCGAGGTCCACATCGCCACCTACAGTCGCCCGGGCGTTTTGACTGGCCCGGCGCGCATGCGCATGATCGCGCTGGCGCTTATCCTGTCGCTGGTCGCGGGAATTGGTCTTGCGTTCCTGCTCGACTTCCTCGATGACACTTTGAAGTCGGTCGACGACGTCGATCGCTATCTGCACTTGCCGGCCCTGGCCCTGATTCCCTCAGTGATGGGTGAGAAGCAGAAGCTTCACGGCGCAACTGAACCGCGGCCCAATACGGCAACGACGGCGTTGGCAATGGTCAAGGACGTTCGTTCACCCGTGGCTGAGTCTTACCGGCACTTGAGAACCTCGCTGCTGCTGTCCAGCGCAGGCATGCAACCGAAAACTATTCTGGTGACGTCGAGTCAGCCGTCCGAGGGCAAGACCACGACGGCCATTAACACTGCGTTCATGCTGGCCCAGACCGGCGCCGACGTTTTGATCATTGATTGCGATCTGCGACGGCCGCGATTGCATTCCCACTTCAATCTGCCGAACACGCGCGGCGTGACGAACTGCCTGTCCGGTGAGACGAAGGATTTCGATGAGCTGATCCAGACCTACGACAAACAGCCGAATCTGAAGCTCTTGACTTCGGGTCCGATTCCCCCAAATCCGGCAGAGCTTTTGGGCTCGGAAGAGATGCGCAGGTTGCTCGCGCGTTTGGCGGAAAGGTTCACGCACATCATCGTCGATTCGCCACCCGCGATTTCGTTTACAGATGCTTCGATTCTCTCGACGTTTGTGGACGGTGTCATCCTGGTGGTCCATGGCGGGCGCAGCTCGCGCGCGGTGGTGCGGCGTGCCAAGCAGAAGCTTCAGGACGTCGGCGCCCACATTTACGGCGTGGTGCTGAATAATGTGAAGGTCGAAGCCAGGAATGACTACTACACCGGTTACTACGCGTATTACAGCGAGTACTACAGCTCGGATGATGATGCTGGCGAAGAAAAAGCGGACGCAGTAACGAGTTAGGATCGTCAGCAATACTTGATCCTCACGTAAAGGATGCCAGGACAATTCTCTGTTATCGCGGCTGACGTAAAACTCGGACGCGATGTAATCATCTATAATTTCGTCAATCTTTACGGCTGCGAAATCGGCGACGGCACCAGCATCGGAACGTTCGTCGAAATCCAGAAGGGGGCACGTGTCGGGCGCAACTGCAAAATCTCTAGTCATAGCTTCATCTGCGAAGGTGTGACGATCGAAGACGAGGTCTTCATTGGACACGGCGTCATTTTTATTAACGACAAGATTCCCCGCGCCACCAATCCTGATGGATCCAGGCAAGCCTCGACTGACTGGTCGATGGTTCCGACCGTCGTAAAGCGCCGCGCGAGTATCGGCAGCGGCGTCACAATTCTTTGCGGCGTAACGATTGGTGAAGGCGCGATGGTCGGCGCCGGCGCGGTCGTAACCAAAGACGTGCCGGCCGGCGCGACAGTGTTTGGAAACCCCGCGGCCGCTCGTTAGCAATGACGTCACAAAACCGAATGCGTCGATTCCCTTTTCCGCGAATGCTCGCTATCCTCTCTGTCCCATGAGTACGATCCGCGTAGGCGTAATCGGATGCGGTTATTGGGGTCCGAATCTGTTGCGCAACTTTGCCGAGAATGACGGCGCCGAGTTGCGATGGATTTGCGACGTCGATCAGGCGCGACTTGCCGCGATGGCCCGGCGCTATCCGGCGGCGCGCACCACGACGGATTACCTTGATCTAATTTCCGACCAAGAGCTTGACGCGATCACGGTGGTTACTCCCGTCGCGACCCATTTCGCGATCGCCAGCGCCGCGCTGCGCGCCGGCAAACACGTGCTGGTGGAAAAGCCTTTGACGGCAACGGCAGCCGAAGCAGAGGAACTGATTGCTTTAGCCGAGCAGGCAGACCTGTCGCTGATGGTGGATCACACCTTCGTCTACACCGGTGCGGTGCGGAAGATGAAAGAGATCCTCGCCAGTGGCGAGTTGGGCGATTTGCTTTACTTCGACTCAGTACGCATCAACCTCGGGCTGTTTCAGCGCGACATCAATGTGCTCTGGGATCTCGCTCCGCATGATCTTTCGATCATGGATTACCTAATCGAGCGGCAACCGATCGGCGTGAGCGCGATCGGCAGTTGTCACATCGAGAGCGGAACAGAGAACATCGCTTACCTCGTGATGCGCTTTGATGATGAGTTCATCGCGCACTTTCATTTCAACTGGCTCGCCCCGGTGAAGATTCGCCGCACGTTGATTGCCGGTCGCGGCAAGATGATTCTGTATGACGATATCGAGCCTACTGAGAAGGTCCGCGTGTATGACAAAGGCGTGACGGCTAATCGCATCGGCGATCGCGAAGCCGACTATCAAACGCTAATTAGCTATCGGACCGGCGATGTGTGGGCGCCCAAGCTCGATCCGACGGAGGCCCTGCGCTATGTCGTGGCAGAGTTCCTCGGATCTATTCGCGAGCGACGCCGCCCCTTAACCGATGGCCACGCCGGCTTGCGCGTCGTTCGCGTATTGGAAGCAGCGAATGAATCGATGAAAGGCAGTGGCCAATTCAAATTGCTCTCGCCAACCACCCAAGCCGCACCTGCCGCATGATGCAAGTTCCACTATTCGATCTGAAATCTCAGTTTGCGCCGATTCGTGCTGAGGTGCGCGCGGCCGTCGATCGCGTATTTGAATCGCAGGGTTTTGTTCTCAGCGAAGAAGTCGCGGCGCTTGAAGCAGAAGTTGCGGCGTACTGTCAAACGAAATATGCGATTGGCTGCGCGTCAGGTTCCGACGCGCTGATTCTCGCTTTGATGTCGCTGGGCATTGGCCCCGGTGACGAAGTTATCACTTCACCGTTCACGTTCTTCGCGACGGGCAGCGCGATCACCCGATTCGGCGCGCGACCGGTGTTCGTCGACATCGATCCGAGCACTTACAACATCGATCCAGCTCTCGCGGCCAAGGCGGTTACCGATAAGACGAGAGCGATCGTGCCGGTACACATCTATGGCCAATGTGCCGAGATGGATTCATTACTCGAGCTGGGACGTGATGCCGGCGTTCCTGTTATTGAAGATGCTGCCCAAGCCATCGGCGCCAAAGATCGCGGCCGTCGCGTGGGATCGATGGGAACGATTGGATGCTTCAGTTTTTATCCGTCAAAGAACCTCGGCGGCGCAGGCGATGGTGGCATGATCGTTACCAACGATCCTGATCACGCCCGCCGTCTGCGCATGCTGCGCGTGCATGGCGAGGGGAAGAGGTACTACCACAGTTGCATCGGCATCAACAGCCGGCTGGATTCTCTGCAGGCCGCCGTGCTGCGCGTGAAGTTGCCGCACCTTGACGAATGGATCGCCGGCCGGCAGCACCGGGCACAACGCTACGAATCGATGTTCGCAGAAGCCGGTTTAGCTGAGTTTATTGAGACGCCTTACGTACGAGCTGACGCGAGCCACGTCTTTCACCTCTTCGTTATTCGCGTGCGCGACGGTCGCCGCGATGCATTGTTGGATCATTTGAAGAACGCCGGTGTCGGTTCGGGAGTTTATTATCCGGTGCCGCTCCACTTGCAGCAGTGCTTCAGCTACCTGGGTTACAAACGCGGCGATTTTCCGATCTCGGAAGCTGCGTCGGCAGAGACGCTTGCGTTGCCGGTTTATCCGGAATTAACCGACGAACAGCAGGATTATGTAGTGGATACGATTACTCAGTTCTTCCGCCGCTAGCGGTTCAAATCGATCCCCAGCGCGTTTTAGCCGTTACCGTTGCGTGCCGCATCTCCTGAGCTTCCGCTTCGTGCTTTGCCAGAGCCAGATCGTGATCGACCATCAATTTCACGAGTTGATCGAAATCGACTTTCGGCTCCCAGCCTAACTTCGTCCTGGCTTTACCGGCATCGCCGAGTAACAAATCAACTTCAGCCGGCCGAAAGTACTTCGGATCAACTTCCACGTATTGCTGCCAATCAAGATCCAGGCAGGCAAAAGTCTTGTCCAGAAAGTCACGCACCGAATGAGTTTCGCCTGTCGCGATCACATAATCATCCGGTTCCTCGACTTGCATCATCAACCACATCGCTTCGACGTAATCGCGCGCATAACCCCAGTCGCGGCGGGCGTCGAGATTCCCAAGATAAAGTTTGTCCTGAAGGCCGACCTTAATTCGGGTGGCTGCGCGGGTGATCTTCCGCGAGACGAAGGTTTCGCCCCGCCGCTCGGATTCATGATTAAAGAGAATGCCGTTGCAGGCAAACATGCCGTATGACTCGCGGTAATTCACCGTGATGTAATAGGCATAGGCTTTCGCGCAACCGTAGGGCGAGCGAGGGTGAAAAGGAGTCGTTTCAGTCTGCGGAGTCTCGACGACCTTCCCATACAATTCCGATGATGACGCCTGGTAGAACTTTGGCTTGATACCCGACTCGCGAATTGCCTCCAGAAACCGGACCGTTCCGAGTCCGGTCACTTCGCCGGTGTATTCAGGAACGTCGAAGCTCACGCGCACGTGCGATTGCGCGCCCAGGTTATAAATTTCGTCAGGCTGCACCTGCCGTAGAATCGTGTTGAGCGAACTCGAATCGTTTAGATCGCCGTAGAGCAGTCGCAGTCGCGTTCCTTTCTCGTGCGGATCCTGGTAGAGATGATCGATACGATCAGTATTGAATGATGATGAGCGGCGAATGATTCCGTAAACGTCGTAACCTTTCTCCAAAAGCAACTCAGTCAGAAACGATCCGTCCTGGCCCGTAATACCAGAGATAAGTGCGGTCTTTGTCATTAGTTAATTGTCAGGCGCCTTGCTGGGTCTTGGCCGCAGGGGCGCTTCGGCGTTCCCAGGGTTTTTGTTACCATAACGAAGCCGTAGCGTCCAGAGCAAGGTCACCACACATCCTTTGAGAAAGCAGCACCTCAGCTTCAATTGAACGACAAATTCCCTTTCAACAAAATCACCGTCACCGGCGGGGCCGGCTTTCTCGGCCGCTTTGTCCTCGAAAGGTTGCGCGCGTACGCAAACGTAGAGCTGTTTGTCCCGCGCAGCGCGGACTACAACCTGATCGAGAGAGACGAGATCGTGCGCATGCTGAACGATGCACAGCCCGATCTCGTGATACATCTGGCGGCGGTGGTTGGCGGCATCGGCTACAACAAAGAGAACCCGGGAAAGTTCTTCTACGACAACTTGATGATGGGCGTCCAGTTGATCGAGCAATCGCGATTGCACGGCGTTAAGAAGTTCGTCGCCACCGGCACCGTCTGCGCCTATCCGAAGTTCACGCCGGTGCCATTTAAGGAAGACGATCTATGGAATGGCTACCCTGAAGAAACGAACGCGCCCTATGGGCTGGCGAAGAAAATGATGCTGGTGCAATCACAGTCTTATCGTGAGCAGTATGGCTTCAATTCGATCTTCCTGCTGCCGGCGAATCTTTACGGCCCGGGTGACAATTTCGATCTGCACACTTCGCACGTCATTCCAGCGCTGATTCGCAAATGCGTCGAAGCGAAACGCCGCGGCGCAGATTACATCGAGGTTTGGGGATCGGGAAAACCTTCGCGCGAGTTTCTCTATGTCGAAGATTGCGCCGCAGGAATTGTCAAAGCTGCGGCTGCTTACAACGAGAGCGATCCGGTAAACCTCGGCAATGGACGCGAAGTAGTCATCAAAGATCTGGTTGAGACGATTGCACGCTTGTCGGGGTTCACAGGTGAAGTGCGATGGCAAACTGACAAACCTGATGGTCAGCCGCGCCGGCAGCTCGACACATCGCGAGCGTTTGAAAAGTTCGGCTTTCGCGCGAGCACCTCGCTCGAGGATGGATTGCGCAAGACGATCGAATGGTACGAAGCCGCTCACTGATTCTCTCGCGCTAGCCAAAGCCAAGACAGCTATAAAGTGAATACTGAGAAGATCGATTTGGCGAAGATAGGCTCGGTTAGCGGAATCCTGATCGCAACTGCGGTGTTCACAACGGTACTATTAGCAATCGCCAGCTATCGCGCGTACCCCTTCAACGACAACGTCAATCCGACACTCTCCGCGGGCAACGACTGGCTCACGTACAAAGAGAATGCCGTCAGCATTCTGCGCAATGGATTGGCGATGCCGAAAGTAGCCAGCAACTACGCGCGCCCTGAGGGGCGCCCCGGGGGATTCCTTTACAACTATTTCGTTGCCGCGGTGTTTGCATTAACGGGCATTAATTCGACTCATGTCTATCTGGTGCAAACGGTTCTGCTCGGATTCTCGGTAGGACTGATGGCGTTAGCCTTCAGGCCTTTCCTGAGTCAAGCGATCGCCGCATTCTATTTTCTTCTGTTGGCCGGATTGTTCTTTCTCGAGGTCTTTTGTATTTACACCTTCAGGCTGTTGAGCGAGAACCTGGTAATCCTTCTGCTGGCGCTTTTCTGTTTCCTTGCGGTGCAGACAATGATCAAAAAGTCGCTTGGGATTGCCGCATTGGCAGGAGTGGCCGCCGGCATGTGTGCCTTGTGCCGCCCTAACCTGGTTCTGCTGCCATTGGTTGTGACGGTACTGTTTGCTATTTATTTGAGCGGCAAAGCGCGACTAGCAATTCCGGCGATATTTCTCATCGGCGCGCTGGTCGTCTTCGCTCTGATGCCTTTGCGAAATTACGTCGCGACCAAACAGCCGAGTCTCTCGGCAATCACGTACACGCGAGATTGGGACAGGCCCGAGATAGATCTTTCGACGCCCATCACTTTTAAAAAGATTGCTGCCGCGATTTCCGCCGCTATCGTCTTTTACGGCAAACGCGTTTTGTTCTGTTTCGGGCTCACCTTTTTCTATCTGCCGATTCACTGGTTGCGCCCCCACTGGATTATCATTTGGGCCGGCGCGTTTCTTTTTTGCCGGCGAGCGTGGCAAAGACGGCGCTTGGAGTTTTGGCAGGCGTTCGCGATTACATTTGTGGCGGTGTATCTCGGGCCATTGATCGCAGTCGCGCAGATCTATAACTACGGAGTGCGAATGATCGTTCCGGTGTTGCCGGTGCTGCTGGTGATGGCGGTTGCCGGGTTTGCTCCTCAACTTGAACGGTTGATGCGTGCCGGCAAACTAACCGAGTCATGAAGAAGAAAAGTTTCCGGACTGAACGCGAATTCGGATTAATCGTTGGCGGCATTTTTGTGCTGCTTAGCTCATGGTGGATCTATCGCGGAAAGTTTCCAAGCGTCCGTCAGGTCACTCTGCCGCTCGGCGCACTGCTGGTCGTGCTCGGGATCTTAATTCCGCGCGCGCTCGTCTATCCGAACAAAGCATGGATGGCGCTGGCTGAGGGTTTGTCCTTCGTCTCGACAAGAATCATTCTGGCGGTTGTTTACTTCCTCGTGCTGACGCCGATCGGAGTTATCAAGCGGTTGTTCGGCTGGGACCCTTTGCATCGCCGCGAGCCGGCGCGCGAATCGTACTGGCGGCCGTATTCTGAACGGCAGCGAGACACCAAGCACTATGAGAAGATGTATTGAGGATTTGATATGTCCAAGGCACGCGTAATCGGCGAACTCTGGCAGTTCATGAAAGAAAACAAGAAGTACTGGCTCGCGCCGATCGTGATCACGCTGGTCGTCTTCGGCGTGCTGCTGGTGTTGGCTAAGAGTTCGGCGGTGGCGCCTTTCATCTACACTCTCTTCTAAAGTTGTAATCGTCAGTGTCGAAACCTACCAGGATCTTAGGCGTCTCTGCGTTCTATCACGACTCAGCCGCGTGCCTCGTCGTCGATGGTGAGATCATGGCCGCGGCCCAGGAAGAACGCTTTACGCGCGTCAAGCATGATCACAATTTTCCCGTCAACGCCGCGCGTTACTGTTTGCAAGAAGCAGGCATTACGGCTG
>Ga0247673_1000033_pt1 | contig 14194 bp, 12 predicted proteins | sample CNK14_metaG_FD_182722 | JGI IMG/M metagenome (GOLD analysis project Ga0247673, IMG submission 182722) | Soil microbial communities from Purdue University Martell Research Forest, Indiana, United States - CNK14 | ecosystem: Environmental > Terrestrial > Soil > Temperate forest > Bulk soil...
CACCAGGGCGAAGAGAACCACAGTCGCTTTGAAATCCATATTGTCATCCAGCAAGAGCAGCAGGTTTTTAAAGCGACTGTGGTTCTCTTCGCCCTGGTGCGGCGTCGCGGTGAGTAAGAGCATCGCTTCGCAGTAATGCTTGTGACGAATCTCTTCGGCGATGCGATAATTCTGCGTCTTGTCCGTCTTCGCGCCGCCATAGCTGACCGCGCTCAGCCGGTGTGCTTCGTCAAAGATGATCAAGTCCCACTTGCGATTTTCTAACAGCGCGCGCTTGTGCTCGGGTCGCTTGAGCGTGTCGATCGACGCGATGGCCGTGGCTTTCAAGTCCCAGATGCGCGGATTGACCGCCTGAAAATCTCGCTTGAATATTTCAAAGTACGCGCCAAACTTGTCCTGCATCTCTTCCTGCCACTGAAGCGTTAGCCCAGCTGGAGTAAGAATCAAAGTGCGACGAGCCTGTCCGCGTTGAGCCAACGCTTGCCAGACCATCCCTGCCTCGATTGTCTTGCCAAGCCCGACTTCATCCGCGAGCAAAAAGCGGCGCTTTGGACTTGAGACTACGCGATGCGCAGCAAAGATCTGATGTGGAAGAATTTCAGTGCGCGCGTTGGAAAGCTGACCGCCTTTGTTGCCGGTGAGAAAGCGAGCCGCCGCCATCTTCAATTCAAAACGCCAGGGCTCCTCCCATTCACCTCGCGCCGCGCGATCAAGCGGCGAATCAACGCGCTCAAGTTCCTTCAGATAAAGGATCTTGTTTTCTGAGCGATACGGCGGCTGCATGAAGACAGAAGGATTGAATTCAACCTTCGCCTGCTCGCCGCGAATCTTTTGGATGTATCCAACGCCGTAGGATGTGTATAGCGAGTTGCTGCTTCTAACCAGTTCGCCTTCTCTCATCTTTGAGCGCTCGAGAGTCTCGTCTACGTCGACGCTGGCTGCAGGTTCCGGTTTCATCGCTGTTTACGATTAGAAGCCTTCGTCCTACGTTTTGATGGGTAGCCTTGGAGAATGATGCCGATCTTCGTTACGTCGTCTGGAGACAGTTTCCATAATGACGAAACAACTTCATCTACTTCAGCTTCTATTCTACTAAGAGCAGCATCTTCAGGGGAAATGGATAACCGGTGCGCGGTTTCTGACAGCTCAGCCAGATGTCGATGAGTTGGATCATCCCGATCAAATATGGGTAACCGTAAGTTCTCAAGAATAGAGGGAGCACCAAAACCTCGGCCAGCCGACGAAAAAGAGTGGACGCCTACTTTGCATGGCGCTGAGTTGAGTATGGCGCATAGATAGTGCGCCTCGGCTAAAAGCTGAAGCGGAATAAAGGAGGTTGTGTCGCCCGGAACTAATACCTTGTCGCCCAACAGTTCATGATCGATCTTGCCAACAACTGCCGCTTTGAATTGATTACCCATTCGCCTCCACACCACTTTATACGGCGCGAATGTGTAAGATCCTATATTAAAGAGAGCGAAGAATGGTCCGTCAGCCACCTCGTAGAGATAGCGGCCGTCTTCCGCCCGACCAGCCCCTCTTGCATAGTTCCCGATCATTCGCAGTTCCTCATCTGCGAGCGCCTTTTCGGAAACATAAGGTCGCGAAAAGAATTGCCAAAATTGTTCACGTTTTAGCGCCAGAGAGCGCATGCCAAAGAGATAGGCATACGTCTTCGGGAGAGCTAGTTTAATCTCCTTCTCAGTAGGAATATCTGCTTTTCTCGTGCTGGAATTGAGTATAATCGCTGAATACACCGGATCAGCTCTCCATCTTTCAATGTCTTTGCCACGCACAATCGGAAATACTCGAGTTGATTCAATCTTCGTCGGAGGCATTTGCGGTACGTTACTTCTTCCGAGCGATGGTTCATTAGTGACGATGATATTCCCATCTGGTTCGCGAGAAAGTACTTTGCAAAGAAACACGGCGTAGGGATCTAGCGATGCACCTCGCCGTCCCTTATAAGAGGATTGCCCCTTAATCTTAGATAGAAGGCTGTCCGTGCCTTCAGTAATAACCTGCCAAGCCGATCTCAAGTCGCTAATTGGCTGAGCCATGTGAGCTGTTCTTATTGTCTTGCTCATTACGTCTTCTAGGGAATCGTCGCTGGATACCACCGCCCCGGGTTTGATTTTCCACTCAACATAAGGTAGCGGATATTCGTTTGCTACTCCCTTAGTGAGGAATATCGCACCTGTTTTGTTTTCGGCCTCAAATGGTTTAATCGCAACCAAATCATGGAATTCTCGAACTTTCAGGGGCGTCATGCTGGGCGCCAAAACGAATGCCCGAAATCCTTGACCCGCAGTCTTAGATCTAACTACTTCTTGGGTGATTAGAAAACCCAAGCTCCCGCCCGGTTCGAGGTAGCGATCAAGACACGCATAGGTAAATAGGAGCGAAAGGTCCACCTCAGCTGTTCCCATCTTTGACTCGAGGCCCTTCTGGGTGAACAACCCATAGCGTCGCCAAAGAAACTTTATGTCTGTCCTGTATTGCTGCGGAAGATATCCCCAACGAACCCATGGCGGATTGCCAGCTATATAGTCGACACAGCCGCTAAATAGTGGCGCGAACGCGTTCTTAATTATTCTCGCCCAGACGCCGTTCTTCCGCGCTCTCTTAAGCTCTAGAAGTTGGACGTAAAGATCCCTATGAATAGCGTCCGAAGAGACCGACAAACCTTCATCGGCTGCCCGTTCCAAGAATTCATCAACTGAGTAATCATCGCGGACGCTAGTCTCTAGGACCTCGGCGTACTTACCAACATTTGTTCGATCACTTGCGATCTCTTCCGGGATTACAAAGCTACCAACCGCAGTCGAGAGTTTTTTGACTTTGCCTAACTCATTTTCGAATAGACTACTCAATTCGAAAGGCGTAGAGATCGAATCGCACAAATAAACTGGTATCTCCACGTTGCCAACAAACGTAATCAAGCCGCGAATGGCGATGAGGTAGTTCGTCCTCGCCGTCATTACAGCCAAGGGGTTAAGATCGAAGCCGACCACATTCGAAAGTATCTTTCTAAGAAGATCGCCTTCATCAAACCTACATTGCTCGCGTTTATCTTCATACCACTTCCGAATCCGATTAATTGCCATCACGAGAAAGGTGCCTGAACCGCAGGCCGGATCGAGTAGGCGTTTGTCGGGGTCACCAACGTACTCAAGCTCGTTCAGCACGTGGTCAGCTAACCAGTCAGGAGTGTAGTACTCGCCAAGATCATGTCGAACACTCTTTGGAAATAGTTGCTGATAGAGTTTCTTTAAGAGGTCCCGCGTTCCGACTGGATCCTCCGAAAGCGTTCCCGGATGATACTCATCAAGGCGCGCGATCATTCCCCTAACAAGTTGCTCAATTGGTTCTGACCAAAGCGACGTATACCACGCGAACAAATCACCTTCTAAAAAATTAGTAATTCCTAACTCGCGGAATATGCTGCCTGCTTCAAGGGTTTCCATCTCCCTGAGGAGTGACTTGCTTGAACCTGCTTGAACCATCCGCTGTAACGGCGTTGTTAACTTGTGAAAGTAGGCAACGATTTCGGAAGCCAACAGCTTGATGAAGAGCGCATAATATGTATGAACCGCAAAGAGTAACTCAGCCGGTCTAAATGCGCGTCGGTGCTCAATGCCGTAGAACTCGGCGAGCAGTTTTATCTTTTCTGATGGATTGTCGACATCGTAGCCACAGACTTCACCAAAAAGAATTCTCCACTGGTTAAAGAACGTCTGAGCCTTTGGATCGTCGGTTTTCGTTATTGCCTCATAGAGCGCCTGAACCCCTCTAACGGCAATGGTGTTTCCTCCCTCAGCACCGAAGTCGCCCGCAAGATACTCCGCAGAGAACGGTTTTCCAGAATCACCGAGATTGTAGAGTGCCCAAAGGAATCGCTCAGCGGAATACTTGTTGACCTCGACCGGTTCCTGTACTTGCCACTTGTCATCACGAAAGCGAATGAAGATAAAGTAGTTCCCGTCGAGTCCGACGCCGAACATCGTGTTGAGTTCATAACGATGCTCGGCGCGCATATCATAAAAGCGACTCTTGATCTGCTCGACGACCTTCTTGCTGCCGGGTGAGTCGGCTTTAGGTCCGATGCGAGCGCCAGGGTTCTTGGGGTTCTTGTATTCAATGATAACGCGGTCATAGACCGAATCCACTCGTCCGCTGGCGACGGTGAACTCATGCTTGCCTTCGAGCTTGATGCCGGTAGCTTTTTCGATGAATGCGAGTTGCCGCTCGGCCTCGATGCGGATCTCTTCTTCTTTGTCCGCCATCACCGCCGCAGCTTTGATCTGATCGGCAAACTCCGCCGCTCTTTCGGCGATCAGTTCATCAAGGCTTTCTGTTTTAGGCATCGTGGGAAGTATTTTCCTTTGGTTGAGCTAACATCCAGTATTTGTTTTTGGATACCCTACTAACGTCAAGCACTCCGTCTTTCTTCAGCTTATTTTGCGAGAAACCTGATCGTCGTATCGTACCTCAGTCGCTTGCTAGGCGTAACGGCAAGATCCGCGAGACTTAGCTTATCCAGTACTCGGTCGAAGACTTGACGAATCGCGTGAATTGGTTGGAGCTTTCCATTGTTCTGCTTGAGTACCTCAATCAGATGCGGCTGATAGAATTCTGCTTTATGAGCCTTATCACTATCCGCCTCCTCGTGGGTTAAAACTTGATTCCATGTGTCGAAATCTTTCAGAAAGAATCGGGCAAGAAAACCGCTTCGCTCTTGCATTTCGACAAGCACAAGAATGGCTTGCTTAATTCGCTCCTTTTTTTCCGCGTTTGCCTCATTGTGCCACGAGCGAATTAAGGCTTGCAGAGTTGGATCTGAAATAGCTGGCAGCGTTACGGTGTGGGGCGGCGCAGACATGTGTTCAGTCCTTTCGCTTGCAATCTTCGAGCAGGATAACTCTTAGGCGATCTAATCGGTTGGAAAAGTTATTCACTCTAATGGATGGCGCAATCATCAATCCGATACTTGAATTGCGCGACAATAACCAACATGCGACATCTGAATCGTGCGAAGGAGCGGATAGTGTTCGGATATAGCGTTCTTGATCATTGGGCCACGGTTGCAAACCTTTCCTCGAATTTCAGCCATCAACTCGTCAATCGACATTATCTTTGCACCGGCAATCGTGTCGCGGCCAGCGGGGTGATTATAGAAGACCGCTATTTGTTCAATGTGCGTGGATTTCGGAAGCCAGTCAAAGACTTCCTTGAACATATACTTCTTGCTTAGTTTGAATTTCTTTTCGTATCGCGGCTCTCGCTTATCCCACGTCAAAGCGTCCAGCGACGGCTCGTAATGAATGATGGTTTGCGTCTTGGGATTCAGACCAACGACGTCCAATTCCATTTCCCAACCTCCGCGATCACGGCGACCGACCTTGAGATTTCTTTTGACTAGACAACCTTGCCATTCGAGATATTCAGCAATGAGAGATTCGAGGTGCGACATGCAGGGTACTCCGAGCTTGAGAGTTGCTACGAACGGCGCAGATTTTGACGCAAGGCGAGCGAAATTGCTAGCAAGCAATTTCGGTTTCAGGTTCTAACGACAGGACTCAGGAGCCGGGAGACAGGGGACAGTGGAGAGATGGCGACAGCATCGTAGCCGCTGGCGAGTGATGAGCCTGCGGAATCGATTGTTTATTTTTGTCCCCAGCCTGCGGAGCTGGCGACAGAATCTTTCGCCCGCTCAAGCGGGCTCCAAATATCTTATCAATCGCGTTTCCCCAGGCTCGCTACGCTCGCCCCGGGGCTAATACTCTGTCGCACTTCGCGCTCAACAAGCCGTGACAGGGTAACGAGTAGAACTTGCCCGCCCACTATGCTTCGCACCCTCACCCAACCTCTTCCAAAGGGAGAGGATGCGGTTCTGACTAATCGTCAGGGGCTACCACCGTGTCGCGCTTCGCGCACGTGTTAGGCCAAGCAAGTTACTCTTTCTTCACCGGCGCGTCTCTAGAAGCTTTGACGCGATCGATGTCAGCGAGGCAGTTGCTTTCGGTCGTATAGCCTTCGCCCGAGTCGGCGATGATGCGGCCGTTCGATGCCTTCAAACGCCAACGCCATTCTCCTTTTGCATCCTTGTAGTAGATGTAAGTCATGATGTGATCCTTTCTTCCGTACGCCAGCTGAAGCTGGTGGTGGAAAAACGGCTTCAAAGGTGATGAGGGAGGAGTCCTGTGCAAGCTACTACGCCCTCACCCTCGCCCTCTCCCAGAGGGAGAGGGGAACAATCACGCTGAGTGTGGCCCAACAGCTATGCTTCGCACCCTCAACCTCTCCCAAAGGGAGAGGGAACAATCAACGCGAGTTCCGGGGGCGGCACCCTGAACTTTTGCGACGCACGCCCCAGCTACTATCGATCAGCCCTTCAGACTGCTCTCTACTGACTCGGTCCGGGTACGCCGCCCGGCTTAGTCTTGGCGCGGGTCAGGCCTGAGCGGCGCTCGCTCTTGCGTGTGTAGCCGAACGCTTCGTACAAGCTGCTGTCCGGACCTTCGCTGGGATCGGCCAGGACGCCGTTGACTACCAGTTGCGCCTTCGCACTGAAAGCTGTGTCCGCAGCGTCACGCTCATTGATCGCAGCCGTCATCTGGCTTTCCAAATCGGCAATGCGTTGCCGCGCAGCAAAAGCGGGCTCGGCTAACGCTTTGAATTGTTCGAGCGTCATGCCGCCGAAAGACTTGGTTGGGGCCAATGTCTCCCAGGCATTAATCATGGTTCTCATTTTCTGTTCGTTACTCTTAGGGTTGTTTGGCATTTGAGAATCTCCTTGCGCTCGAGGCGCGTTGTAAGGTGGAAAGGTAGCGTGCCCGCGTCGGGTGCGCCGTAATGTTTGGTGGCAAAGGGAACTCGCGCAAGAACGTGGGAGCACCGCAATGTCACGCGCCTACAGACCTGGTTCGGCTGAAGGCGAATCCTGCGAAATTGCAGGAATACCGAGCAAAAGCGAGGGATTTAGCTCTGAGTGGCGGCGATTCTGGCCTCCGCAGCAAGCGATCAGAATCGTAGCCGCTGGCGAGTGAAGCGAGCCTTCGGAACCAGGTGTCTATTCTTGGTTGAGCCTGCGAGAGCTGGCGACAGTTCCCCCAGGCTCGCTGCGCTCGCCCGGGGCTAATACTTCTGTCGCGCTTCGCGCTCGATTACCAAGCCTGCGCAGCAGGCGACCAGAATGGTAGCCGCTGGTGAGCGAAGCGAGCCTGCGGAATCGGTCATTCATATTTAATAGAGCCTGCGGAGCTGGCGGCAGAATCTATCGCGCTGCGCGCTCAAAGTGGCAGGTTCAATTCATTTGAGGGACGGATGTCCGCTTCGAGCACGCGTTGCATGTACTTCAACAACATGGCGTTCTCGTTCATGTCCTCAGATACGATGCAATCGCCCGGCAGGATCAGTTGAAAGTCGCGGATGTGCGCATCAATCGCCGTGAACAGAATGCAGATGTCGCCGGTGAAGCCGGCCATGATCAGGGTCTGCGCGCCGAGATGTTTCAGCAACAGATCGAGCGTCGTTGAGTAGAAGCCGGATTGCGTTGGCTTGAGCACGAAGTAGTCTTCGGGTTGCGGTTTCAAAATCTCTGCGATGGGACGGCCGCGCGTGTTGTCATCGATGCAGTGCGAAACCAGCGTGCGGAAATCCGAACGCCACTTGCCAAAGTTGTCGTTGACGTAAATCGTGGGAATGCCCGCGCGTGTTGCCTTGTCTTTCAGCGCGGCGATGTTCTTTGCGGCAGGCAAAGCGTGTTGCGCCAGGACGTCTCCGCCCGGAAATTCCAGGTCGTTGATGACATCGACGAGTAGAAGGACGACGCTCGAGTCATCGGGAGCGTTGCCGTGCAGATCAGAACTCATTAAATCAAGTCGGGAGTTGCGAGTCGGGAGTCGGGAAGCGCGGGTCAAGAGTTGCGAGTCGAGCGTCGATCCTTCCCGACGCCTAACTCGCGACTCTTTACACTCGCGACTCTTTACTGGGGTGTCTTACCCTTTGTTGTCCCAGTGGTCTTCGTATTGGTGTTGGTCGCTTTTGCGGCAACGACCTTCAACTGGTTCGTCACTTTCTTCACGCCGTCTGTTTCTTTCGCGATGCGTTCAGCCTCGGTCTTAGCTTCGGCGGTGTCGACTTGCCCGCGCAAAGTGACGGCGGCCTCCACTACATCAACGTTGATCTTGCGTTCGGGCGTCTGAGTATTGCCGATCAACTTGGCCACGATCTTGGTATGAATCCAGGCATCTTCCAGAGACTGGCCAATCGTTTCCTTGTTGGCCTTGGCCTTTTCGCGTTCCTCGCGCGCCTGTTCCTCGGTGTATTTGGGTGTGGCGGTCGCAGTGGGAGACGGCGGCCCTTCAGTGCGCAGACCCGTATTGCTGTTTGAATTCGCATTCGCGCCGGCGTTGGTATTCGTCTCAGTATTATTGCAAGCAGCGAACGCCATGCTTAACAACACGATCAGCGACAACAAGCAAGCGTTCTTTCTCATTTCATGTCTCCTTTCAAAGAAATCAGAAGCCCGGGCGCCACCGATTCGCTTTGCCAAAATGGTTAAGCTATCGCGCATGCGCTCGAGCTTCCGAAAGTCCAAAAAACTAACCCAGCACTCGCCAACTTCACCATTAGCCGGCGATCTCGTCACCGAGGTCTTCAACGGCCTCGCCGACTTTCCTGCGCGCTCTTCCAACTGTCTCTTGCACCCGGCCTTCTGCACGCTCCTGCTGACCGCGCTCGTGCAGATCCGGATCGTTCAGAGCCTTACCAAGTTTTTCTTTGACCGCTCCGCTGACCTTCTTGCCTTTGCCTTCCAGTTCGTCTTCGTAACGCATAACACGACCCTCCTTCCGCCCGTTGAGCGCCTAGACAGTTCGGCGACCAGTGACTAATTGAAGAATCAATACAATCACGGCAACGACTAAGAGCAGGTGAATCAAGCTACCGCCCACGCCGCCGATGAGTCCTAACAACCAAAGCACGAGCAGCACTAAAAGAATTGTCCACAGCATAAGGTTCATCCATCCTTTCGTGAAACATCCTGTGTTCTGACCTGATGGACGATGAGCAATGGTCATGCCAGCGGGATTTTCGCTGAACAAAAGGCGTAGGAGAACGGCGCTTGAACTAAAAGAGAACGCTGGTTCGCATTGATAGAGATCAGGAGTCGGGAGTCAGTGGTCAGAAGGCAGAAGCAGAAGCAGAAGGCAGAATCGGAACACCTAACTAAACAATGGTCAAGAAGTTTTCTGAAGTTCGGGTCGCCATTACTGCAATCGAAGGTGCCTGTATCCACTAACCACTGACCACTGACCACTGACCACTGACTATCTCACCATCGTTCCAGTTCGGGACCAGCGAGAGTTGGTGAAGAAATCGAGCGGGCTGCTGAAGGGCTTGGTCTCGTCGTAAGACCAATAAACAAACATTGCGCGGCCGATGATCAGATCGCGCGGGACGAATCCCCACGCGCGACTGTCCAGGCTGTTATCGCGATCGTCACCCATCACGAAATAACAGCCACCAAGGTGCAACTGTCCAGTGGAATCCTGACAGCTTTCGGGAACCTTTGCGGGTTTGCCGTTGACCGCGTAATGAAAATCAGCGCTCGCGCTGACGTCCTGCCCCTGGCGCGCATTCGTGACCGTGCGCGGAAAGTAATAGACGTTGTAAAGTTCGCCGGGTTGGTGGGCCGTATCTTCGACAATCTGCAGCGGCGCTTTGTCGCTGGTGCTCTGCGCAACGATGATGTGCTCCGGCAACGCTTCGCCGTTGACATAAACCTTGGTGCCTTTCACTTCCACCGTGTCGCCCGGCACGCCGATAACCCGCTTGACGTAATTAACCTTAAAGGGAATGTTGTCTTCCTCGCGGTCACGCTCAGGGTTGTTAGCATTGCCGGGATACTTGAAGACGATGATGTCGCCGCGTTTGATCTGGCGCTGGGGAAGAATCGGGAACGTCGGCCCCGGCGCAAAGACGAATTTATTGACTAAGAGATGATCGCCGACGGTGATCGTGTTCTCCATCGACGCAGTCGGCACCTTGACGGCTTGCACGATGAAGGTCATGCCGAACAAGGCCATGATGACAGTCACGACGGCCGACTCAAAATATTCACGAATGACGGTCTTCGGCGGTCCGACTTGCTCTTCAACCTTCGCTTCACCTTCGCGTCCATTCGGGCGCACCGACCGCGCGGTGAAGGCGCCGGTCTTCTCTGCGGAAGCTTTCTCGGTCGTGACTGAGTCGTTCATCTCCGTCATCCTAGATGCGCGAAGTGGCGTGGTCAAGCCGCGCTTTCGTCCGCTTGCATCTGCTGTAGCGCCGCTTGCGCCGCGGCCGCTTCAGCAGCCTTGATCGTTTGCCCCTCACCACGCGAAGCGCCGCCATTCCATTTCAACTCAACGTGGAACATTCGTTTGTGCGGAGGGCCCAATGTTTCGACGACCGTGTATTGCGGCGTCGGCTGGTGGTTCGCTTGTAGTTTTTCCTGGAGCATGGTCTTCGGATCAGCAGCCGCCGCCGCGACCGGATTAGCTGTGCGCAGTTCTTCTCCCAAAGAATGCTCGACAAATTTTCGGGCCGCTTCCAATCCGCCATCGAGATAGATGGCGCCGGTGACAGCTTCGAAAACATCGGCGAGCAAAGCATGCTTGCGACGGCCGCCGCTCTTCTCTTCTCCGCGACCGAAACGAACGAACTCGCCGAGGTGAAGCGCGATCGAAGCTCTCGCCAAAGTCGGAGCACTCACCAATCGATGCTTCATGCGCGAGAGTTCGCCTTCGGTGGCGCCTGGGTAAGCCCTGAAGAGATACTCAGCGACGATGAGGCCGAGAATTGAATCGCCCAGGAACTCAAGCGCTTCGTTGTGCAAATTACGCGCGGACGTTCCGGCGCGCGGCGATACTTGCTCGTGCGCCCACGAGCGATGCGTCATCGCCTGCGTCAGCAAACCATCGTCGCGAAAACTATAGTCGACAATCTTTTCAAGCTGCGCGAGATTTTCCAGGCTGGTTTGTTTCACTGTTCTCGGATTCTAACAAAACGCCGAACGCAGCGTCGAAACTGACGATGCATTCGGCGTTGATTGCGCAATGCGCGCGCCGCTCCGGTTCTTCAGTTAGTTGCGGCGGAATTTCAGAGGCTTTCGTTGCGGAGTCGGCGTGGCGGTCGGCTTCGCTGTTCCGGCCGGCGTACTGGTTCCCGTGCCAGTCGTGCCCTTGCCGGTAGTTGACGTGTTGTTGGTCACGCTGCCGGTCGGCTTAGTTCCGTTGTTCGCGCCGCCGTTAGCCGGAGTCCCGTTGCTGCCATTTCCGTTTGTCGCGGGTGTCGAAGAGGGGCTTGGGCCCGGAACGGAAGTAACCGGTGTCGGCACGTCCGGAATCGGCGTCGAAAGAACCTTCGCCACCAGCTCGGTCACGTTCGCATCCGTCGCGGCCTTGTTGCGATATTTATAGTCAACTGCCAGATCGGTGATGAGTTCCTTCTTCTTCGTTGCGTCTGGAGTCAACGCTGCGGCGCGCGCCATCGCATCGATCTGATTGTCGATGACGCGATTCAGATTCTCAAGAATCACCTTGCTTTGATCTGTCTCAGTCTTGTCCGGCTTTAGCGATGCTTGATACTCTGCCGTCAGTTTCTGGCGCGATCCGTTCGCATAAGCCGCGGCTAAGTCCACATACAACGCCGGGTTCTTCTTAACTTCACTTTCAATCTTCGCGGCTTTCAATAGATCAGTAATCGCATCGGCCGGCGCAGAAGTTAGTTTGGATCTGGCAATTGTCCAGTCAAGTTGAGCCAGTGCCTGATCCTTGGTGTAGACCTTGGGCGTCTTTCCAGATTCGATTAGCGAAATTGCCTTGGTCGCATATGTCGCTGCCTCGTTAAGCAGGCTGGCATCTCCCAAGCCAGCAATACCGAGAATCACGTTTAGGTCGACATTGTCCGGATCCTTCTCCAGCAACTGCTTACCAAGCCGCATCTGCTCGGCATACTTGTTACCCTTAACCGCAGCATCAAACAATTTGCCAATGTCGGCCGTCTTGGCGTTCGCATCGACGGGATCGACAAGTACCCTCTTCATATACTTCGCATATTGATCGTCCAAGCCGCAGGCGTTGATGTATTTCATCGCGGCGTCGTAGGCAAGTTTCTGTTGCGCAGCATCGCCCTTGAAGTTCGGAAGAAAAGTCTTCGCGTACCACAAGTCTTTATTCTCGTCAGTACACTGATCGTTCTGTGCCAACGCGGGAACAGCGAACACTGCTAAGGCAGCAGCGAGTGCCAGTAGTTTGATCGTTCGTTTCATTTGGTTGCTAAAAGCCTCCGATCGATTCTTCTTTAAACTCTGTCATTGCCACGTCGGCAATTGCATCGCCTGACGGCGCGAAATTTAAGATGCAATCAGCGAGCCGCTCGTTGTCACCTGGGACAGCACTACCGAGATGCGGGGAACTTCTGCGGCCCAAAACGACAATGAGAGCGGCAATAATCGTGCAAGAGTCGCTACAGTGTCAAGCTTGAAGTGCGCCCAAACCATCGCTGGAGAATTACAGTAAAAATGCCGAACTCTCGCAAGCTGATTACGAGAGTTCGGCACCGTATGATTGTCACGAAATAAGCCGGTAGCCTGCAGCCGCCGTATCACTCCTGATTCGGCTGAATCCGTCGCGGACGACCCTCCTCGGTTGCGTTCGCATTGGGCTTGGCCTGTGTCGCTGGCGTCGTCGGCTTCGTGCCAGTCGTCGCCGGCTTCGTAGTCTTCGGCTTGTTATCGACCGGAAGCGGCATCGACGTCGCCTTCACTTTGCTCTTAGAGTCCACGGCCGCGTCTTTGTTCCCGCCGTCGTCTTTCGCAGCTGCTTTGGCAGCGTCAGTCGTGGCCGCATTATCGTCAGCATTCTCTTCGGCTTCAGCGGCGGCCTTGTTCTCCTTGGCCTCTTCGTCAAGCGCGGCGGCCTTCTTGTCGCGCGCCGGCGTTTCATCGTCCGGACCTTCAGCGACCTGGAAGTTGATATTGGTGCCGAAGCGCGGGCTGAGAGCGCTGTAGATCTTGCCGGCCACAGCGGCGGGCAAATGGTTGTGCGCATCAGTTCCGCGAGTGATCACAACGACGGCGAGACGGGGATTAACGACGGGAGCGTAGGAAGTGAACAAACCGAGCCATGAACCCTGACCAATGCAGGTGCCGGTCTTGCCGGCGACGGTTTGATCTGGCCGATATGCCTTCTTGCCTGAGCCGTAGTTCACCGCGCCAATCATTCCCGGCAACATGCGTTTCCAGGCGTCGCCTTCGATGTTCAGCTTGCGGCGAACTTCAGTCTTGAACTGTGTGTTCTCGTCGACGGTGCGCGGCACGTGCGGTGTCAGCAGCTTGCCGCCATTCGACATGGCCGAAACCAGAGTCGCCAACTGCACGGCGGTCACTTCAAAATCATCGCCGTGCGAACTCATATGGTTCACGGCGTATCCCGTTTTGTAGAGCGGCACACGGCCGGCATATTCGTTGGCGTAGTTGATGCCGGTCCTTTCACCCAATCCCAACTCGCGCGCGTAGCCAACCATCTTGTCGAAGCCAACCTGGCCGCCAACATGCTGGAAATACGAGTTGTTTGAGTAAGCGAGTGCATCCGTAAGGTCGATGCGATAGTTGCCGCCATCGCTGACGGTTTCGATCGGTTGGATTACCTTCTCTTCGATACCGGCGACGCCGGTGACAAGCTTGATGGTCGAACACGGTTTGAATCCGCGGCGCAGTCCCCAATCCTGATTCACAACGGTGTAGATGCGACCGCTCTTCGGATCCATTACGACGACGGTTCCGGCGTGATGACCGAGCGCTTCAACCGCAGCCTTACGCACTTCGAGATCTTCGCCGACGGTATTGTCCTTGGCGATGTTCTCCTGGACTTCACTGCGCATGCCTTCATCGATCGCGCGCTGGCGAGCAATCGCGGCCTGGCGACGTTCCTCGGCGCGGCGGCGAGCTAACTCGAGATCGTGGCGGTGACTGCGTTGGAACTTCCGCATCTCGGCAGCGAGTTCCCGCTTGCTCAGTTTGTGACCTGCGCGCTTCTGCAACTTCGCGATATAGGCCGACTGCTCGCGAGCCTGACGCGCACTCTCTGCGCGTGCTTCTTTCTTCGACATGCGGCGACTACCGCGTCTGTCTGAGCGCGCGAGTTGG
>Ga0247673_1000034_pt1 | contig 13614 bp, 13 predicted proteins | sample CNK14_metaG_FD_182722 | JGI IMG/M metagenome (GOLD analysis project Ga0247673, IMG submission 182722) | Soil microbial communities from Purdue University Martell Research Forest, Indiana, United States - CNK14 | ecosystem: Environmental > Terrestrial > Soil > Temperate forest > Bulk soil...
GGTTCTCTACGTCACGGACAAAAATGAATACCGTGAACGAATGAAGGACATTGGCGAGCGTTATCGCGCACGGATGGGCAGACACTTCCCGGCGATGGTGCTGGTTGAAGTAGCGGGTTTGTTAGAGGATCGTGCGCAGATCGAAATTGAAGGCACTGCGATTATCTGATGTAACGCAAACTGTCAGTTTGCGTCGGCAAGCTAACAGCTTGCGTTACGAATAAGACATGTTAACCATCGAACTCATTCGCGAAGCTGCAGCACGAATTGACGGGCGCGTGCATCGCACGCCGGTAATGACCTCGCGCTCATTCAACGAAGTGGCCGGCTGCGAAGTTTTTTTCAAATGCGAAAACCTCCAGCGCGCGGGCGCATTCAAGGCCCGCGGCGCCACCAACAAGATTCTTTCGCTGAGCGATGATGAGAAAAAATGCGGCGTACTCGCCGTGTCTTCCGGCAATCATGCTCAAGCAGTCGCTTTGGCGGCGCGCGAAGCCGGCGTCAAAGCTGTCGTCTGCATTCCCGACGACGCGCCGAAGATGAAAGTCGCCGGCATGCGATCTTACGGCGCCGACATTCGCGTCTTCGATCGCCACAAAGACGATCGCGACGCGTTCGGGCGCGACATCGCCGATCGCGAGGGGCTCGTGCAGATTCCTGCTTATGACGACTACTTCATCATGGCCGGCCAGGGTACCTGCGGTCTTGAGTTTGTTGAAGAAGTCCCTGACATGGACTCTCTGCTAACGCCTTGCAGCGGTGGCGGATTATTCGCGGGAGTCAGCACTGCCGCAAAAGGTGTGAGGCCTTCGATCAGATGCTTCCCGGTAGAACCTGATACCGCGAACGACACGCAGCAGTCTTTCGCGAAAGGTGAACGTGTGAAGATTTCACCGCCGCCAACCATCGCGGACGGCTTGCGCGTACAAACCCCGGGCGAACTAACATTTCCGATCACGCGTCAGAATACTGAGACTGTCTTGACGGTGACTGATGAGGAAATAATCGAGACGATGCGATTCATGCTGTTCAGAATGAAGCTGCTGGTCGAACCGTCGGGCGCCGCCGCAGCCGCCGCAGTGTTCAAGCGAAAGCTGCCGACCGGATGCAAACGCGCGGGCGTTGTATTGTCCGGCGGCAACGTCGATCCGGACATTTTATTGCGCGCAGTCAATGCGTCAGGAGAAAAGTAATGAATCTAGCTTTCTTGGATGTGCGACCAGATCCGGTTGGGCCAGTCGGTGTTGGCATCGTGGCCGTAGTCCTGCTGATGGTGATCGGATTGGTGATTCTGGCCGCGGCAGGGCTCGTTTTCTTTCTTTGGTATCGCAAACGAAAGCTGGGTACGGTTGAAATGATTCGTGCCGATGCAGCGCCTGTCATGGCCGCCGCTCCGGCTCAGCCAAACAATCCGAACCAGCGATAGGCGTTCAAAACCTCACCGCCCAAAAACGACGCGAGATTAGCAATCACGATCGCGGCGAAGTCTTGCCACATCGATCGCTTGCCGAGTTCTTCGCTTGATCCATAAGCCAGCCAAAACAGTGCGCATTCAGCGACGGGCGCGAACGTCTCAGCCACCGTTAAGTAAACCGCGCGCGACGTGTTCGCAAAAATAATCGGCATCACGAGCACGACAATCGGATAAGTGCACGCCGTCAGCCACACGCCCGCAGCGAATTTTCGTTTAATGGAGTGTCGTCGTGACAGACCGATCAGGAGGATCGGAGTTTCAATGGCAATCGTGAAGAGATAGCCGATCGGAAGAAAGCGCCAGAGTTCGGAAGGGGGCATGTGACAGTAGGCAGTAAGCAGTAGGCAGTAGCAGCCGGTCGGACTTTCGTGCCCGTCAAATCAGTAAAAGGGAAACGAACGAGAACGACACTACCTTTCGAGTAGTTCGCCATACACATCGTCCTCAGGGTTGTCCCAGATTGCTTCGAGCGACGGTTCGCCGGCATTCAGCCAGAAGTTGTCGCCGTTTGAGACGACAGTAACGATGAGTTCTGCCTTCCGGCAGAGAAACGTCATCCAGCGGCTGGATCTTACCGTCGTTGATGATGGCGCGAATTCTTTCTTGCATCAGCCTTATCTTATGCCAATTGCGATGCGGCGTGTAATCTGAGTTTCAGATCATTCTCAACAAGAATGGCGCTTCCGCCAGCACGTGCGCAATCGCCACCGTGAAGTAGATATCGCGCGTGGCCGCGTAGTTAACTGAGAAGCCAGCCCACAACGCCGCGACGATGAATAGGCTGAAGATCAAAATCGCCGCAATCAATTTCGGAAAGCCGCGGGAGTGACTCGCGATCGGAATCGTCTTTACTTTCCAAATTGCGCCCGTCGCGCCAATCAACGGCAGCGCCACGATCCAGACACCGTAGTGAAGCATCTCGAGAAACACATGCGTCGAAACGAGCATGTGGCTTGAAATGTTCGGCAGCAGCTCTGCGCCCGCGTGCTGGGTAATGCGCCAGAACAATCCGTTGTCGTCGGCGAGCGGCGACGTGCGCGAAAGCTGCCAGAGCATGCCGGCGACCAGCAGCGGCAGGAACATCAAGCATCGTCGATAAGTGCTGAGCCATTCCGGTTTAGTCCGGCGCAGGTGTCGATCCAAAAACCAGAGCGCGACCAGCGGATGAACGTAGACGATCGCCAGACTGAACATCTCTGGCGACAGCCAGTTTGCCGCGCACAGAGCAAACGCGATTGGCAGGACCCAAAACCAATCGCCGCTTCGTCTTTGCCGGGCCCGCATTAGCACGAGCGCGCTGATCCACAAGACCATCGCGGTATTCCAGACGGCGATCGCATTTGCCCAGTTCGCGCCCGACCAAACGTTCGCGTAGTACATCGCCGGCAGCGAAACGTATGCGAGAGTCAACGCTCCGATCCCAAGAAACGCGACGATGAAGAAGTTGCGCGAGCGGCCGAACCTGGCGGGCAGACGCATCAGGAAGTAACGAGCTTCGAACCAATTGTGCGGCCCCGCGAACAGGAAGACCGTCACGATCGACATTTGCAGCGGCAACCAACTGGCCATTGCCGCGGACACGATCGCGGTGGCGATCAAAATCGCCGCAAACGTTGTCGCCGAGACACGCAGTCTGTGACGCGCGCTCGTACGCGGCCACGCGGCTATCGAAATGTTTTCAACTCGTTCCATTTTGAGAGCGTCCCTGCTCCCTCTCCCTTTGGGAGAGGGCTGGGGTGAGCGCCTAGCGAACGGAAACTTTTTTTCTCTTCCGACGCGTTGGGGGTAAGAAAGCAGACTCACTAACTTCCTGCTAAACCCTCACCCTAACCCTCTCCCACAGGGAGAGGGAATCCACTGACCTTACTCCTCGCCCTCTCGCTTCGGTCGCAGCGGAATGATCAGCTTCATGTTGTCATCGCCGGGGACTAACTCGATCTGCACGCCGCCGGCCGTTTCTTTTCCATCTTTCAAAGACTGCGGGAGGTTTTGCCAGCGAATGTATCCCGGCGGCCCGGCATTCGCGCGCACGATCACCGTGGCCAAACCGAACATGAATGCGATTGCCACCACGGCCGCGATCGCTTTGGTGTTTCGCTTCTGATTCGATCGAGCCAGCCAGACGCCGGCAAATGAGATCGCCAGGAACATGAACAGCCCGGCCATCATCGTGCGCGTAGAACTGTGCATGATGCTCTGCGACAACGAACTACTGCCGCCTTCACGCGCGGCCGCCTCTTGCAGGCGCTTCAACGTCTCCTGCGAAATCTGCAAACGCGCTTCATAGGATTTCGAATCGGAAACGACGGACAGGCCCGAGTACATGATCACTTTTCCTTCTTTGGGCGAAGGCTTTGGCCGCGCGATATCGCCGAAGGCGTAAATGCCACTTGCCAGTAACGCTCCAACCGCGGCGATGGACAACAGGGTTCTTTTCATAGGGTCCTCCTAAAAATAGCCACCGATGAACACGGATTTTCGCAGATTATAAAAACCAATTCTGATCTGTGCTTGTCCGTGTACATCCGTGGCCTGGTTTCAAATGTGGCGCAGTATAGCGCAAAAGGCTTTGTCAGAACCGCCTGCGGTAGCGGGCGGTTGATCCTTTCAAAATGAGAACGCGGGAAGACTTGAATTTAACCACCCACTACCGCGGGTGGTTCTGACGTTGTGGCTTAGATGCAGATTCTGGAAATCGGATGCTAGAATGTTCCTAATTAGTCGAGGTAAATTTTGGCCCGCGAACTCCGAGTCCTAAACACAAAGCCCCGCCAGCCGAAGCCCGAATGGTTGCGCATTCGTCTGGGCGATCCGACCAACCAGAATCATCTGCTGAAGCTGATTCAAGGGCTGAACTTGCACACGGTTTGTCAGGAAGCGAAGTGCCCAAACATCTTCGAATGTTGGTCGGATCGAACGGCGACGTTCATGTTGGGCGGCGACATCTGCACGCGCCATTGCGGGTTCTGCGCGGTCGGCAAAGGCGCGCCGGGGACACTCGACGCGAACGAGCCGCGCAATGTTGCCGAAGCCGTAAAGCATCTGAATCTCGCACACACGGTGATCACTTCAGTGAATCGCGACGACTTGACGGACGGCGGTGCTGCGCATTGGGCCGAGACGATTCGCGAAGTGCGCCGGGCAAATCCGGATTGCAAGATTGAAGTGCTGATTCCCGACTTCAACGGCGACGAAGACGCGCTGAACACGGTTCTCGATGCGCAACCTGACGTGCTGAATCACAACACTGAAACGATCGCGCGGCTGTATCGTCGGGTGCGACCAGATGCGGATTATCAACAGTCGCTGACCTTGCTGAAGCGTGCGGCTGACCGACGCGATCGCGAACAGCCTGAGTTGCTGACGAAGAGCGGCATCATGGTCGGCCTCGGCGAAGAGTTTGATGAAGTAGTCGAGTTGATGAAGGATCTTCGCGCCGCGTCATGCGACATCATGACGATTGGTCAGTACCTGCAACCGCACGCGCGCCGGCTGCCGGTCGAACGGTACGTTACTCCTGAAGAGTTCACTCGTTGGAGTGAGATCGGGATGGACATGGGATTCAAGCACGTCCAATCCAGTCCGCTCACGCGCTCGTCTTATCACGCGCGCGAACAGGCTTGCTGATACAGAACCGCGAACGGTAGTGAGCGGGTTAATGCGTGAACTACCGAACTCAGCGGCGCGCTCATTCTTCTTGCTCGCGCGTTTATTCCGCTCGCTACCGCTCGCGGTTCTGTAAGGCGACTGTGGATTTCCCTTACCCAGACTGAGGCTCGCACACTGCCGCGACGCCTCTACTTAAACGATACTGCGCGCGACGTATGAAGCTGGCGCAAAAATCATTCGCTCTGTTCAGCGCATCGGTGCTGCTGGCGACGTTGCCCGCGTGCCGGAAGCAATCGCGCAATCGTCTGGACGAAGCCCAGTTTCCGCAGATGGTTTTGTGGGCCTGGGAGCGGCCGGAAGATTTGCGTGCGCTGGATGCGCAGCGATTCGCGGTGGCGTTTCTGGCGCAGACGCTGACGTTGAAAGGCGATGAAGTGATTCAAAGTACGCGCCATCAGCCGCTTCAGGTCACCACGGAAACAAAGCTGATGGCCGTCACGCGAATTGAATCTTCAAAGACAACGGCTGAACACGCAGCGCTGAGCGACACGCAGCGGCAGAAGATAACTTCCCTGGTCCTGAAGACGCTGCAACTCGATCGCGTCGCCGCCATTCAAATCGATTTCGACGCGGCCAGTTCAGAGCGCGACTTTTACCGCTCGCTGCTCCAGGACCTGCGGCGTCAGATACCGGACAAAGTGCCTTTGTCGATGACGGCGCTGGCGTCTTTCTGTGTGGGCGATCGCTGGCTCCGGGATCTGCCGGTCGACGAAGCCGTGCCGATGATCTTTCGCATGGGCGCCGACGATAAGACGATCAGGAACATGCTCTCTGGTGGCGATGATTTTCGCGAGCCCCTCTGCCAAAGAAGCTACGGCGTGGCGATCGATGAACCTCCCGATTTCCAGCGCGACGCTGCGCGACGCGTTTATATCTTCAACAGTCACCCATGGAATGAAACCAGGATCGCGGGATTGCAGCAAAGCTGGCTGAAGTGATCTCCGCACCCTGTCGCCCAGATTCCTTCTTATCAAGTTCACAGCTTTGTGATTAAATCGCCCGCATGAGCGGGGCAAAACAGAAGCGCGAACTCGACCTGAGCGAGTTTCCGCGCGGCAGCGTCACGGAATTCACCACGCTGGTTTGTCTTGCCTGCATCTTCGACATCTTCACCAAGCAACTCGGCCTCGCGCCGCGCACAGCCTTCTCAGAAATCAAACGACACACGCCAACGGTTGAAGAACTGACCAGCCGCCAGACGATGCGGCCTTACTTCGACAGCGATGAGAAGAGTCCGCACTGTCCTTATTGCGGTTCCGCGAAGCGCTGGCTCGCTCGTTTCGATACTTACTGCATCGAGGGTGGCAAGACGACGGATGGTGCGCGCCGCAACTTTCTGAAGAAGCTTCCCACCGCTGCGGATCAGTTTCTGGTGATCGAGAAGAAGTCCGATTCGCGGGCGGTGCTGTTTGAGTGGCTGGACACTTTGGGCGTGAATCTCGATCTCAATGATCCGAGTTGGCTGCTGGAAGTGACGCGCATGTATCTTGAGCGTCGCGATCCAAAAACGAATTGGGATGAAGTATTCGAAGGCGCCACCGCCGTGCGCCGCTCAAGCCGCATCACCGAAGGTTGCGAGCGCGACGGCGCGCGTCTGTTTCTCGCGCCGAATCTTTATGGTGAAGCGATCCTGATTCAATACTTCGTTAGTCGTTCGCATGCGCACGGCGGATTGACGCTGGAAGGGCGGATCACGTTGATGGAATTGATTCGTCGGCTGCGTTACTTCGGATATCTCCAACACGTGGGCATCACCGAGCGCGATCCCGGCGAGGTCATTGAGAAACTGATCGATCATCTGGCCGCAAAGCGCGAATGGTATCTGGTAGAAGCAGAAAAGAAACCGGGGAAGAAGAAAACTGCTAAGAAGTCAGCAGAAAAGGCTGCCAAGAAATCCTCAAAAAAGAAATCGTCAGCGCCGCCTGAGCCTGATGTGATCGAGGCTGAAGCTGTGAAGCTTCATTACGTAATCGATCGTCGTGATTTTCTCGAGAAGGCGAAGAGCGTTTACGCGGCTTACGCTTGAGCGAGAATTGGTACGCACACCTCTGGCGTGCAGCAGGCGAGACGCCTGCGTACCGTCTTACGCGTCCCGGTTCATGATCAAGTCGGCGATCGAGTTGAGCAGTTGAGTCGGTCGATCGATCTGTTCCAGCGCGGTGCACGTCGTCCGATGCACCGTCGCGATCGTCTTACGGGTCACCTCAACTCCGTAAACCGAAGGGAATGTCGCCTTCTTCGAACGCGCGTCTTTGCCCGGAGTCTTGCCTAACTCTTCCGCAGTGGCGGTCACGTCCAGCAAGTCATCCGTGATCTGAAACAACAAACCAAGGTTTATTCCGTATTCAGTTATCGCGTCTAGCTCATCTTTCTTTGCGCCGGCGATCAGCGCCCCGGCTCGCGCGGCAGTGGAAATCAACGCGGCAGTTTTATGGGCATGAATGCGGCTAACTTCGCCACTCGTGACTTCGCGTGACTCGGCTTCGAGATCCAAAGCCTGGCCCGCCACCATGCCTTCCGGCGTACCCGCAGCGTGGGCCAACTCAGCAATCAATTGCACGCGCATCACGGCAGAGAGCCTTTCATCTTCCGCGATTGTTTGAAACGCCAGCGTCTGCAACGCGTCACCGGCGAGGATCGCCGTCGCTTCGCCGAACTTCACGTGACAAGTCGCGCGACCGCGCCGCAGATCATCATCATCCATCGACGGCAGATCGTCGTGAATCAGCGAATACGTGTGAATCATCTCGATGGCGCAAGCCGTGCCGATCAATTGTTCAGTGGGCGCGCCGAATGTCTGACCAACCGCCAGCAGCAGCGCCGGACGAAATCGTTTGCCGCCGGCAAAGACACTCCAGCGAATCGCGGCGTGAAGGCGTTGCGGCTCTGCTGATTCCTGAGGAATAAGTTTATCGAGTTCGGCGTCGATGACGCCGCGGCAGGAAATTAGAAATTCGCGGGCATCAGTTGCGATCGAAGTATTTACCACAGAGGACACAGAGGAATGATTAGGATTCGGCGTCTTCGCGACCGTTACCGGTTTCAGCCTCGAATGGTCGCGCCACCGAACGACCCTGGCTGTCGCGCATCAGGATCTCGATGCGGCGCTCCGCTTGATTCAGACGATCCTGGCATTCGCGCGAAAGCTTCACGCCCTGCTCGAACAACTCCAGGCTGCGTTCGAGCGGCAGCTCACCCTGCTCAAGCTCACGCACTATCCGCTCGAGTTCTTCCAGCGATGATTCGAATGATCGTGAGTTGTCGTTGCTCATGCTACTTATGCAATCGATCGAGTTGCCGCTTAATCTGATCTTCAATCTGCGTTCCGGTTGATGGCGCGCTCTTCATGATCGCCTCTCCAACCATCTTCGCCAGCTTGTCGTCCTTCACGGCGACGATTTTCCAGCCGCCGATTGAACTGCCGGGTAGGCCGTCGGTCTGCATTGTAAGCTGAATCTGCTCATCTTTGATATTGACCGTCGCCTGCGCAGTCTTGTCGGTCTGTTTCACATCGACGTATCGCGGCACCGCGACAGCGATCACGATGAAAGGCTTACCCGCGGCGACGTCGGTGAGGTCTTTAATCTCTTTCACCAGTTGTTCGTGAATCGTATCGTTCAGCTTTTCTGACGCCGACGATTTGATGGCGTCAGCTTGCGACGGCAGAAGCGACGATGGAACTGAAGGCGCCGGCACTCTCTGTCGCACCTGTGCGGTAAAGTCGCTGCCGATCTTCTGAATGTCCAAAAAGCTATCGACGGTCGCGGTGTCATCGCGTTGCGCCGCGTCGGTAAGAAGCGCCAATGCATACGTTGGACTGCTCTGATAACTTCGCCACCAAAACAATCCGCCCGCAGCCAGGCCGCCAACGATCAGTAACAGAATTATGGCGATGATGAGCAGCGGTTTGCCCAGGCCGCGGCCACCACGGCGCTTGCGCACGCCGGGTTGATTAGGATCGAGATTGATTACGATGCGATTACGCGCCATTTCATTCCTGGGTCATTCCTGAGTTTTTTCTACGCGACAATCGAGCGCGCCTTTCCATAAACGTACGTGCAACTTATCGCCGACTACGACGTTACTTGAATCACGCACGACGCTGCCGCGCTCGTCATGCGCAATCGCGTAACCGCGCTCCAAAACTTTCAAAGGCGACATCGCATCAAGCGACGCGGCAGCCATCGCAAACTTCTGCCTCGCCGCGTTCAAACGCCCGAGCATAGCCGCATCATTGCTCATTGCCAACGAATCAAATCGCGCGCGCGCAGCTTTCACTGTCGATCGAAGTTGCGCCGGCGAAAGACTGTGGACCGCGGCATTCAAGCGCCGATGCGCATTCTGCGTCGCCTCGCGCAAAGCAGTCTGCAGGCGGTAGTCGGCGGCGCCGGTGGCCGTCAGAGCATCATGCACCCGCGCCGCAACCGCGTCGAAAGCGTTCGACAGAGCCAGCTCCTGCACATGATTGCGCGCGCCTGCAATGCGATATTGAATCGACCGCGCCAGCGTCGCGGTCAAAGAGGTTAGCCGCGCGCACAACTCCTGTTCATGCGCGGCGACGGTTTCGGCGGCGGCTGAAGGCGTGGGCTCGCGCCGATCTGCGACAAAGTCCGCGATCGTGAAATCCGTTTCGTGTCCGACGGCCGAGATGACGGGAATTGCCGAGTTGCGAATCGCGCGCGCGACTACTTCTTCATTGAACGCCCAGAGATCCTCAATCGATCCGCCGCCGCGTCCGACGATCATGACATCGATCGTCTCGTCGTGTCTGCCGGCACTCAGGGCGCGCGCATGATGTTCGTTAAGAGATTTGATCGCCCGGGCGATCTCATGCTTGGCGTCTTCGCCTTGCACGCGCGCGGACGCCAGCAGGATGTGCACCGTGCGCGTGCGGCGCTTCAGTACGTTGAGAATGTCGCGAATCGCCGCGCCATTCGCCGAAGTGACTACGCCCACGCGACGCGGAAACATGGGGATCGCGCGCTTCAATTCTGCGGCGAATAGTCCTTCAGCTTGCAGCCGGGCTTTCGTTTGCTCGAACGCCAATTGCAAAGCTCCGGCGCCAACCGGTTCGAGCGATTCGGCGATCAATTGGTATTCGCCCTTCGGCTCGTAAACACTCAAACGCCCGCGCGCTCGCACCTGCATGCCATCTTCGAGGCGAAACCGAATCCGTTGATTGCTGCTGCGATAACACGCCGCGCGCACCTGCGCGAATTCATCCTTCAAAGTGAAATACCAATGCCCGGAGTTGTGCGCGCGAAAGTTCGAGACCTCGCCTTCGACCCACACGCCCATGAAGCGATTTTCGAGCGCGGCGCGAATCTGCGTCGTCAGTTCCGAGACGCTGATTGGTCGTCGCTCAGTTTCGTCGAAGAGGGATGCGAGAAGCGGCTGCATTGATCGGTAATCGTTAAGTCACATGCTACACCAGCGGCCCCACAAAGCTACAGCGCTGCATGAAGCGTCAGTTCCGCCAACCGGGAGCCAACAGATTCATAATCTTTGGTGGGTTTTTTATCTGTTGCTTGATCATCCAGCGATTGGTTTTTGCTATCAGTTCACGTCCACGATCGCCGCCGATCATCTCGCCTAAGCGACGCCCGGCGGCCACCGCGTAAAGTCTCATCTTGATCGCTTCGAACTCTTTCAGCGCCTGCTCGGTCAGCTTCACGGCGGTGGCTTCGTCACCGCGCTGATTGGCGACGCCGGCGCGAATCAGCATGGCCATCGGATTCGAATAAGGCATGTTCTCGCGCGTGATCCGTTCAGCCAGGTTCGCAGCAATTTGCAGTCGCCGCTCGCGCTGATCTCCCAGTGCGCTGGCGAGTGCCAACCGCGCGCGCAGTTGCGCCGAGTCGATCCGCAGACCTTGAATTCGCAGCAGCAGAGACTTCTCCAGCGGCTTGATTTGTCCTTCGATGTGTTTCCAGGCGACTTCGTAGTCGCCCGTGTACAACTCGATCTGCGCGAGCGCGACCAGTGCGCTGTAATGCTGCAAATGGAACGCGTCGCGCGGCCAAGTCGTCAGCGCCGCGATCACTTCATCGCGGGCGCGATCGGGATCGTCAGCCGCCAACCAAATCGCGTTCAAGCGCGTGCGCAGATCTGTCGCCGCAAACAGATTTCCCTGATCCAGCGCCGCTGACAAAAGCTGCGGCACGCGCCGCGACACTTCGGCCACTTCGCCGCGATAGAGGAGAGCGCTCAGCATGAACCGGTTCGCGATCGTCATCTCCCACGTCGCGCCGGTGCATTCGTCGCGCAAAATTTCCGCGGCGCGTTCGCAGAACTCCGCAGCTTCGCGCCAATTGCCGAGCAGATAGCTGCTCAGTCCGCGAGCCCACACCGCCATGCCAATCGAGTGTGGATTGGCCGCTCGCTTGGCCAACGCATCGGTCTTTTCGAGCAGTTCCTCGACGTGTTTCTGTGCCCGACCACCACGCGCCGCGGTTTGGCTGACTTCGAATGCCATTGCGCGCGCTATTCGCGAGATCTCACCTGAACGCAGGGCCAACAGGAGATGCAAACTTTGAAAGTCGGCGCCGCGAATCAGATCCACCGCGCCCAGTCCGGCGGCTACCGACCAGCACGCATCGATGCGAAGCAGTTCCGATTCGGGAATCACATCAGCGTCGCGTTCGGTGAAATCCAGACCGCGCAATTTGATCCAAAGTCGACGCAGCGCCAAAGAAACGAGCGCTCGCTTCGGACCTTTCGCTAATTTCAGCCCAACCGCGTCCAGCACGACGCGAAAAACTTCGAGGCCCTCTTCGATGTGACCGCCCATCAGCAACTGGGCCGCAGCACGATGGCGCAACTCGAGCGCGACGCGCGACGAGCTTTGCTTGGCGGCTTCGAGAAATTCGTGCGCAGCTTCAGCGGGCCGACCTGCATTCGCCAACGCATCACCGAGCTCGATTTTCAAATCGGTGAGGTTGCGCGCGTTCGGCTTTAGATCGATCGTGCGACGGAAATACAGGGCGGCGCGATCGAACGCGAGCGCGTTAGCCGCTTTGCGTGCCGCCGCTTCCGCGTGCACGGCGGCGCGATCAGGCTCTCCGGCGCCCAGATAGTCTTCATACAGTCCTTCAGGATCATCGAAGCCGCGCGCTTCAATCGTTTGCGCCAGGCGACGATGAATCTGCCGGCGCGTGTTGTCGTCGAGCGAAGAGACCAGCGTCTCAGCAATGCGATCGTGATAGACCTCGATGCCGTAACCGGTCCCGCTGGTTCGCACAAACTGCGCGTCGCGCAGCGCCGTCATCAATCGCAGCGCATCACTGGTGACGTTCGCGGCGCTTAACGCGATCTCTTCGTTAACCGGACGCCGGGCAACCGCGAGTACGTCGAGGTATTCGCGCGCACCCTCAGGCAATTGACTGATGCGCTCGTCCAGCATGGTCGCGAGCGAAACGCCGGCCGTTGCCGCGCGCTCGTTCATCATGCCGTAGTGCGTAAGTTGTTCGAGGAGAAAGGGACTGCCGGCGGCTTCCTTGACGACAGAATCGATAAACGGCTCGCCCATGACGTTCGCCGCGGCCAAAAGCGATTGAGTCAGCTCGCGCGCCTCGCCACCATCAAGCGGGCCTACGACAACTTCACGGCACGTTTCGCTGCCTGCAGAAAGCATCAGTTGTTTTAGAAACGGTTTCTCGTCGATGTTTTCGGTGCGGAAGCTGACGATGAACAGGAGCCTTGGCGCATCGGGCGGTCGTAATAAATCTTCGAGCAGAAAGATGCTGTCCGCATCCGCCCATTGCAGATCGTCGATGTAAACGATGACTGGTTTTCTTTCGGCGAGCTTCGCCAGAATCTCCCGCAGCGCGCGGAAGGCGCGGCGTCGCAAAGTAAACAGATCGATGGTTTCAGGTTCCTTGGCGCGCGCGTCAAAAACTGCATCGACCTGCAGCATCACCGGAAATACACGCGCGAGCGCGGCCCGATTTCGCGGCATCAGATCTTCCGCTTTCGCGCGACGCAAAGTCGCCAGATGCTTGCTCAGTGAATCAACTACCCCGTCGAGCGCTTTGTAAGGAACGGACTCGCGCTCGTAGCAGCGTCCCTGCAAGACGATTACGTTCTCGGCTTTTTCTTTGACCTGCTCGACAAACGTTCGGATCAGCGTCGACTTACCCATGCCTGAATTGCCGTGGACGTACGCAGTCACCGTTTGCGCCTCGCGCGTTGCGTCAAACGCATCATGCAGCTCGGCGAGCTGACGCTCGCGCCCAATGAATGCGATATCACGAGTCGCTGCTGAGACCTCGCCGAGCGATCGCTTCACCCCCAGCGCCCGCAGAATCTCGCGTCCCGTGGGCCGCGTTTCCGCATCACGCCGCAGCAGTTTCATGCAAAGCTCGTTTAAGTCACGTGGTACTTGTGGATTTATTTCGCGCGGCTGAATCGGATCGCGCGTCTGTTTCCGCATCATCACTTCAAAGAATTTGCCACGAAACGGAAGCCGCCCC
>Ga0247673_1000035_pt1 | contig 13487 bp, 13 predicted proteins | sample CNK14_metaG_FD_182722 | JGI IMG/M metagenome (GOLD analysis project Ga0247673, IMG submission 182722) | Soil microbial communities from Purdue University Martell Research Forest, Indiana, United States - CNK14 | ecosystem: Environmental > Terrestrial > Soil > Temperate forest > Bulk soil...
GCGCTCGATCTTTATGCCAACCTGCGGCCGATTCGGGCGCTGCCTAACATTCCCTGCCGCAATCCGACTCTGGATTTGGTAGTCGTACGCGAAAATACGGAAAGCCTCTATTCCGGATTGGAGCACGAGATCATCCCCGGCGTCGTCGAGAGTTTGAAGATCATTACCGAGAAGGCCTCCACACGCATCGCGCGTTTTGCCTGCGCTTATGCCCGCAATGAAAAACGGAAGAAGATAACCTGCGTGCACAAGGCGAACATTATGAAGCTCTCGGACGGATTGTTCCTCAGGTGCTTTGAAGAAGTAGGCAAGCTTTATCCGGAAATCGAGCGGCAAAACATGATCGTTGATAACGCTTCGATGCAGCTGGTGATGCGGCCTGAGCAATTCGACATTCTGCTGTGCGAAAATCTCTATGGCGATATCGTTTCCGACTTGTGCGCGGGGCTGATTGGTGGGCTGGGTTTAGTGCCTGGCGCGAACATCGGCGAGAAAGGCGCGGTATTTGAAGCGGTGCACGGTTCAGCTCCGGACATTGCCGGAAAGGGAATCGCGAATCCGACGGCACTGCTGCAATCCGCAATCTTGATGCTGACTCACATTGAAGAGCGCGCCGCGGCAACGAAGATCGAATCCGCGATGCTGAAAGTGTTTGAGGACGGCCAGGTTCGCACGCGCGATGTTGGCGGCACCGCGACGACTGACGAGTTCGCGGATGCGATTATCGGCTCTTTAAGGTGAGTTCGAGCCTTGCAACTCCTAAGACAAGATGAATAAGGCCACACTACGCGAACTGAATGTTGAAATAGATAAGCTAGAGAGCGATTCGAAGATCAGTTGGATGGAAGCGGAGGAGCGCCTGTTTCGAATTCTTCTCCCTCTCCTCCATGCGGATGGTTATTCCGCACGGTCGTTACCGCGATCTCTGGACACCGCCTTCGATTACTTAGCCGAAAAACCTGCTGGCGACAGAACTTCATTTACGTTAGGCATCCAGTACAAACACAGATGGAGAAGGCCAATTTCGTTCGATGAAATTGCCTCATTAATCGTAAGGTCACAAGTGCACAAAATAGATCGCGCCCTCCTTATAACCAATTCCAAGTTCAGTAACCGAGTCCTGCAACAAGTGGCCCAAATAGAAAAGACATTTCCAACAGCTGTAGAACTCCTTGATTTAAGCTCTCTAAGAGGTTGGGCTTCAAGGATTGAACGAAAGCTAAAAGGTGGATATTCCAAGATTGTTGCTGCCGTCGTTGATTTGTCCAAACAATGTGCGCGATGGATTGCTGACGACCCAAAAGGTCTAGATGCCCTGGAATGGCGTGATATGGAACGCATGCTCGCCGCGGTATTTGAAAAACTCGGATTTGACGTGACTCTTACCGAAGGAAGCAAAGACCGAGGCAAGGATCTAGTCCTTCTGTGCACGGTGCGCGGCAGGCAGCGAAGTTACATTGTGGAAGTAAAGCACTGGCGTTCTGGAAAACGCGTGGGCAAGCGTTACGTAAGCGACTTCGTTAGTGTGATTGCCCGCGAGCAACATGCGGGAGGGTTGTATCTGGCCACTTATGGCTTTAGTGAGAATGCGTTTGAAGCTCTAACGGAAGTTCAGCGTGAAACGCTCAAACTGGGAGCGGAGAAGAAAATAGTATCGGTCTGTCGCAGCTTTGTGAAAGCCGAGTCAGGGATTTGGTCTGCGCCTTCCCACCTTCCTGATTTGCTGTTTGAAGAAGGCGAACTGCTGCCGCCCAACAATTAATATCAGCTTGGTCTGAACAGGAGTTAGAAATGCGAAGAAATGTGCCAATGAGTGCTCGGCCTAAACCGAACCAAGGGGACGATTTGGCTGACCGCGGACAAGCTGCCTATCGTAAGCGGCTCGCTTCCGTTCTTGAGCCTTCACACGACGGCGAGTTCGTCGCCATCGAACCTGACTCCGGACGTTACTTCCTCGGCAGCACGGCAAGTGCGGCGCTTGTTGCTGCTCACTCGTCTATGGCAAACAATCTCTTCTACCTCACGCGCGTAGGTCGTGAAACCGCGCACACCGTTCGCAACTATTTCGAGGCCCCGGCATTTATCGCGCTCCGCTAAGTACCCAATCGCCCATCATTGCCCCGTTCTTGCCTCGTGCTAGACTCATCAGTCATGCCACGAATCGTCTCTTTTCTTCCGTCAGCCACTGAGATGGTTTGCGCGCTTGGGCTGAGCGACTCACTGGTCGGCATCACGCACGAGTGCGACTATCCCGAATCAATCAAGTCAAAACCTGTCGTCGTTCGCAACGTGCTCCCGATCGAAACGATGAGCCAGAGCGAGATTGATCGCGCCGTTGCTGATCGCATGCGACAAGGGCTGAGCCTCTATCAAATCGACGAGCAACTTCTGGCGGAACTCGCGCCCGATCTAATTCTCACTCAGAACCTTTGCCAAGTGTGCGCGCCGTCGGGAAATGAAGTGTCTCAGGTTTTGAAGGCTCTGCCGCATGAGCCTGAGATTCTCTGGATGACGCCACAGTCCATTGCGGAAATCTTTCAGAACCTGCGCGACCTCGGCGTGGCCACCGGCGAATCGCTCAGGGCAGAAGTCTTAATCGAGGACTGTCAGGCCCGCCTCGAAAAGCTGCGTGCAGCAACGCGCGAGCTGCCTCAACCACGAGTGTTTTGCATGGAATGGCTCGACCCGGTTTATGCGTGCGGCCACTGGGTGCCGGAACTGGTGAAGATTGCCGGCGGCGTTGATGGAGTCGGTCGCGACGGCAGCGAATCAGTGCGCGTCCCCTGGGCGAAAGTCGCGGAATGGGCGCCGGAAATTCTCGTCATTATGCCTTGCGGATTCAACCTCTCGCAGACCATGCGGCAAGTCTGGGAACACTTTGGCCCTTACTCGTCATTTTCTTCAGAGCACGCGACGTTGTTCTTTAATCTGCCCGCCGTTCGTAATGATCGTGTCTATGCCGTCGATGCCAATTCGTACTTCGCGCGGCCAGGGCCTCGCGTGGTCGAAGGCGCAGAGTTGCTCGCACACCTATTTCATCCGAAGGAAATTCCGTGGCACGGTCCAGCTAATGCTTTTCAACAAGTTGACCTCGATCTATTGCGCGGATCTCTCACTGAGCCTCGCGACTATTATCACGAAGGCGACGCCGTAGTATTTACCGAGAGTTACCTGAAGCGGCGCGGCTACTGTTGCGGAAGTGGCTGCCGTCATTGCCCCTACTAAGAGAGTCGTTACTTGAGTTGTGCTTGCGTTTTCTTGGGCAGCTTCCCAAATACTAAATCATAAGACTGGCTCAGCAGCGCCTTAAGTTCTTTATCTCTGAGCACGCCGAATCTCTCAAGCGCGACCCACTTATTACGCGCCATGTAAGGCGCGGGGTCTATTCCATCCTCTTCAATCAACTCGTTGAATTTCTCTTCGGTACACTTGAAGGACATGACATATTTCGCCGGCCCTTCCAGGACCATCACCGCAAACATCTTCCCGGCGATCTTGAAGACCAGGTCGTTGCCCCACTGCACATTCTCAGTCGCATGGGGAAACGAAAGGCAATGCGCGCGCACCGATTCCCTATCCACTTTACATGTCCTCCAAAACCAGCAAAGCGGTCTGGCCTCCGCCCGAAGTTACATTCAAGAGCGTTGAAGACGACAGACGAATCAGAGCGCCTTCGACTTCGTTATTGAACAGAAACGGGTTGAAGTCAATGAACACTTCCTCAGCGTGCACGCGATCGCTGAACAATGTGATCGAATGTTTGGTCATCGGCACACGCTCCTGCACGACGTAGGGACGACCCAGCGCTAAGGCGATTGCGCCATCCCAATCGTCTGCGGAAGTTTCCCATCCGATAAACACGCCATGACCGCCATAATCATCGTTGGGCTTGAGCACAAATCGATCACGTTCGCGTCGAATTAGATCAAGCAAATCGTGTGATGAACCCTCAAACGTCGTTTGGCTGTCAGCTACGCGGCGGGTCCACGGAATGTGCCGGTGAAAGACTTCAATTTCGACTGGCGTGAAAAGATACTCGTAAGCAGAATCGCTGAGAACCGCAAACACGTTCTTTTTGTGAGCGATCTTTGTGCGAAATGAATTTACGATGCAGACGCGACGCTGTTCGTATGCGCGCGCCAGCGGATGATTGTCGTCGCATCGCTCGAGAAACTCGTGAATGACCACGCGCTTGTAAACAATGTCGATGGCCAGGCTGCCGGCTCGCAGACGTTCGCCGTCGAAATCTAATTCGCGGGGATCCGCGATGATGGTCTCGAAGCCCTGAGCTACAAAGTAATCCTGGAGAATGCGAAACTCACTCTCAGTCGAGACGCCTCTCCAATCGACGATCGCGATACGCGGCCGCTCTTCTGCGCCACTCCATTCGCGGTAAGTGTCGAGCAACGCCGACAACAAACGTACGTGCGGCTGCGGCCGCCAGTGAATTTGGTCCCTCAGGAATTCCTGCATGTGCGCGAGCCCAAACAGAACTTTCTCGAGTTGCATCTGATCGCCGACGCCCGCGGGGGTCTCGGCGTTGTATTCGAAAAACTTGAAATCTGAACCGGAGACGTAGGCATCGAGCCGGCTGCTGACGCACAGACGTGAGTAGCCCGGATCGATTCGCGCCATCTGCGTTTCCCGCGCTGTTAGACCAAATGCGCCGAGCAACTCATCGTCCAACAATGCGTAATCGACCAACCGCTCGACAGCCGACGCGATGATTGAAGCGGCGCGCGCGACGGTGTCGTATTGCGTTCGCGAGATTATGTGCGGTCGCAGAAACGGGCAAGTGGGCCGGTCACCGTAAACGAGCCCCAAGTCGCGTTGCAGCGCGACGAGTTTTTCGAACTGCGGTTTGTCTAGCGTTGAGTCGCTGAGGATACGATCGTCGAGAGCTCTAACAAGTGGGTCGAGCATCGGAGGGGATCGATTTGCAGAGTTGGCGCTTCAGTTTGCGCGAGAACCGTTGCCGTTGCTTTGGCCGCCAATTTCGCGCAGGCGTTTGATGACCTGATCGATAAGCCAATTCGGAGTCGATGCTCCGGCGGTGACGCCGACGCGGGTCGCGCCCTTTAAGTCGGCTGGATTGATCTCCGGCGGCGTTTCGATCAGAAAACTCTTCGCGCATTGTTCCTGGCAAACGGCGAGCAGCTTGATGCTGTTCGACGAATGCTTGCCGCCGATGATGTAAAAGACATCAACCAATCCGGCGAGCGCGCGCGCTGCGTCCTGACGATCACGAGTCGCCGAACAGATCGTGTTCACGACCTGAGGCTCGGCATCAGCCTTGGCTTTGACGGCTTCGGCAACTTCCAAAAATGTTTGGAGCTTGAGCGTCGTTTGCGAAACTACGAGCGGCGCATGCAGAGGCGGAAGTCCGGCAACCTCATCCGCATCGCGCACGACGAACGTGTTGTTCGGCGCGTAACCGACCACGCCGATCATTTCCGGGTGATCGGGATTGCCGGCGACCACGACGTGACGACCTTCGGTAGCGGCGCGCTCCGCGAGTCGCTGCACGCGCGTCACGAACGGACAAGTAGCATCGACGACTTGCGCCGCGCGACGCTCTAATTCGGCTTGCACGTTTGGAGTAACGCCGTGCGCACGAATGACCGCGATTTCATCAGGTTTGACTTGCCCCGGATCCTGAATCGTCGCGACGCCTTCACACTCCAGGCGCTGCATTTCCTGGGTGTTGTGAATCAACGGCCCGAGCGTGCGCACCGGCGCGCCGACTCCGAGCGCATCTTCGACCATTTCCACGGCGCGTTCGACGCCGAAACAAAATCCGTATTCGTTAGCTAAAAGGACTTCCATCGGTTTGATTCTAACACACCAGATTGGAGCGCGGGCATCCTGCCCGCATGAGCGCCAAGCGCGAACCCTGCACGGGATTAATGCAAACTTCGTTTGCATTTGCGGACAGGGATGTCCGGGCTCCGTCTGCGCGCGGGTTACCTGATCGGCTCACGCAGAATGATTTCCGCCGTTCTTGCCGCACGATCAGCCGCTTGCGAATGCGTTCCACGCAAACCGGCAATTTGCAGCAAAGCTTCACCGGTCCGCGATAATAGCCGCACGAGGTCGCCTTCTTCCGCGCGTGTTTCGTGCACCAGGTCGGTCCATTCAATCCCGCTGGCCCAATGGGCTGCGGCGGCTGCGGCTGAGAAGTTGATCTCCGGCGCCGCCTCAATGCCTTGCCTCCACTCTTCGTTAGAAACTTCGAATGAGATTTCTTCGAATTGCACGAGCAAGCTAACAATTGCGTCATCCAATTCCAACTCGCCGTAATCTCGATCTTCGTCCGCGGCGAGGGCGGCAACCAAAGCCGCCGCCCGCGTCGCATCGAGCGAAGCAAACAAATTTCGCTGCAAGGCCTCGCCAATCAACAGCGGGCGATCGACGCGCAAGTCAGCCAACCACTTGCCGCGTTTGGTTACTTTCTCGTTTCCGAAATCGAGATAACCAAAATGATCCAGCACGCGCGCGGAGCGTTCGAACGGTTCCCAGATTTCGCGCCGCAGCGATTCGATTTGACGACGCGCCCTTTCAATCTCGGAAGCTTCTGGTTGCAGCGACCACAACGTGCGTACCACGGCTTCACGTTCAGCTTCGCTTATCTCGCATGGAACCAAAGCGTCGATCGCATCATTGATCACTCTAATCGACTCGTCTTCACCGGTCTTCGCATCACGGAGTTTTGGTTCCGGCAGCGCAAGTTGGTCCCCGCGATCGTGAATCTCGTCGAATGCTGCTTCCGCTTTCTCTGGCCGCGTCGAAAACGTCGGAGCGAACACGCGACCGATCCGTTCGAGCGGAAATGAAGCGAAGCGCCCGTCTTCGCGCAGAGCCGTCACGCCGTCTTGAGTACGCGCGATCACCAGCGCGAGTCTTCTGCCGCTGCGCCCAACCGCCACCACGCGTCCAGGTTGGACCACTTTGTTCAGCCAGCGCTGGCGCATCTCGCGACGCGTCTGCGGCGTGCCTTCAAGCAGACGTGATCGCGCGGCCGCCAATCGTTCCAGCGCCAGGACAGTTTCGATTGGCAGATTGATCGATGATTGCGCGAGCGCCTCACGAATTCGATTTCGATTTTCTTCGATTTGCTTTTCCAGTTGATGAATTTGCGGCAGCAGATTGCGATAAGCGAAGCTCCGCTGAGCTATGTTGCACACTTGGGCGAAGCTGCCGAACGCGTCGAGCAGATTGAGCAGCGACGTATATGTTGCGCGAAACTGACTTTCGAGATCGTCCGGTGGTTTGCTGAGCAATTCGGCGATGCGCTGCGGGTTTTGATGAAGACTCGGCGCAGCGATGACGAAGCCAACCTTGTCTTTGCCCCGACGTCCGGCGCGACCAGTCATCTGCTGAAGTTCCGATGCGGTGAGTGACTCCCAACCTCGATTCCCGCGTCGATCGGCGGCAGTGATAACGACAGAGCGCGCCGGGAAATCAACACCGGCGGCGACCGTCGCCGTCGCAAAGATCGCGTCAAGCAAGCCTGCGCTCATCAACTTCTCGATCACCAATTTCCACGCCGGCATGTGACCCGCGTGATGCGATGCGATGCCGCCGCGGATGATCGTGTCCCAATGACGATGGTTGCGAATTTCGGGGTTCTGCTCGACGAAGCTGCGCATAAAATCGCGGCGCGCCTCGCGGCGGTTATCGGCTGAATCCCGTCGACTCAGAGCTGCTTCCGACGCAGCCTCATCGCATCGCCGGCGCGTGGGCAGAAAAATGATTGCCGGCAACAAATTGTAAGAACCAAGCGCCGCCAACAAAGTAGACGGCGGCATTTCCGGTAGGCGAAGTTTCACGGATGGGTTAATAACAGCCGAAAAGTAATATAACTTTCATTCAAATAAGACGACAGAGCCTTACACTTGCATTCCTGAGGAAGTGTTAGGTCATGATAATGCCAGCAGCCCAAGAAAGTTTCCAATCAAGACGTTGGCAGTTCATCCGTCGAAGAGTAATACAAAGATTAGTTGCGATAGTAGTTGGAATTCTATTGCTGTTAGTTCCCGCGTTTCTCTTCGAAGAAGCCGAATCGGCGTTCATTTATTTTTCGATCCAGATCGCGATTTACTCACTTGCAGGTGTCATTCTTGGCTTCACGTGGCCAGACATGGGCTGGCGTTCTGGCGTTTGGCTCTATACAATTTGGCCATTTTTCGTATTAGGAATATTCGCGCTCAGTGATCGTCCTCCTGTTATTCGTTGGAAGGAAGAACTTATTAGCCTGATCGCAATTCTCCTCATTCTGCCGGCTGCGTCGGCCGGAGGTTGGTTCGGCGCCGCGTTGCGAACTCGGATTTCACGGAACCGCACGTTGGAGCCGTAAGTGGTCTCTTTATCGTCTTGAATGCCCGCGGCGTCGTTCACGATCTTCGGAATGCGCCATCTGAGCAATCTCCGAGTTCAGCTTTCCAGTTCGATCAGTTAGCGGCACTAGTCTTTTGTCCGGCATCAGAAACGCCGACCGCAGCGGTACCGGTCGCGCGCCCGGTCGCGTAATCACATCGCAGCGCACCCCGCGCAGCTCCTCAATCCATTTCGCCAGTTCGCGAGCATTGCCAATGGTCGCTGACAATAGCAGCATGCGAATGCGCGGCGGCGTCAGAATGATCGCTTCCTCCCAGACGTGGCCGCGATCTTCGTCGCCGAGGTAATGCGCTTCGTCGAAGATCACGAGATCAACGCTCACGTCCTCGCCGCCACGTAAAGCATCGAACAATTGATTGCGATAGATTTCCGTCGTGCCGACGATCAGCGGCGCGTCAGAGTTTTCTTTGCGGTCTCCGGTAAGAATACCGACACGTTCGGCGCCGAACTCGTCACCGAATTCCTGATACTTTGAATTCGTCAGCGCCTTGAGCGGCGTCGTGTACCACGCTCGCTTTCCCTCGTCGAGCAGCCGCCGAATTTCTTCACGCGCGATCCACGTCTTACCGCTGCCGGTTGGCGCAGTCACCAGGACATCTTCAAACTCGAGCGCCGCCAAAGCTTGTAACTGAAACGGATCCGGCTTGAAGGGCGCCGGCGACGGTGTGCCAATGCCGGCAAGAAGCTCGCTCAGCTCGCGACCATAATTTGCGGGCGTCTGACCCGTCGAAGATTGATCGGCGCGGGAATCTTTTCGCTGCGGCTGATCGTGATGTTGCGAACGGCGATGCCTTTCCGGCTTGTCATGAAACCTGCGTGAGCGTCGCATGCCCTGATTGTAGGGCAGCCCGCGTAAACAGACACGTTGGCAAACGCGTCTTAACGGACAGCTTCTTCGCGTTTTAGTGACGTAGTTGCGACGTTTGTTTGGCTGACTTACTATCTTTTATGAATGACGAACCACGGCAACAAACTGCGGATTCGCAACGTAATGCTCGTGCGGAGCGTCAAAGTGAATCGCTTTTGGGAATGAAAACTTTAGATTTTGCAGATACTGGCGGGCTTTTCGATCACTTCGAAGTGAATCGCGAACCGTTTTGGCCGCACCTTTCCTGGCTGTTGGGCGGCTCAGCCGTGTGGCACATCGTGCTGATCGTAATGATCGTGATGATTCCGCCGTTGCGCGAAGCTTTTCACATCACCGCACTTTTCTCAGGCGCGGGTTTCGTCGACCGGCCTTACAAACACACAGAGATAGGCGACGACGTCGACATCATCGATTTCACGACCGAGAAGTTTCGCTATCCGGATGGTTACTTTGCGATGGATGAGCAAGGATTGACGCCGTTGCCTCCGGCTCCGATGCCCGCGCCATTTACACCGCAGCCGGTCAGCTTGCAGCAGACACCTACGCCCACTCCAACACCGTCGCCGTCGCCGACTCCGACCGCAACGCCATTGATTGCGTCGAACGGTGCGAAACCCGGAGACGGCGCAAAGCCCGCGGATGCCAAAGCGTCCTCGTCACCATCGGCCGAAGACAAAGCTGCCGAGAAAGCGCAGAAGGAACTCGAAGCTGCTTCGAAAAAGACGGGCATCGATCTGCCTGAAGAAGGCGAGATCAACAAAGCACCATTTAAGGATCTGGCGAAGTACGCGACTGAGTTGCGCGATCAGGGTAAGCTCGATTTCAACAAGCCGTTCGAAGTGTCGATTGATACGGCGCTCGGTGCGGATGGCAAGTTCGTCAAGGCAGACGTGACTACTAAGTCGGGCGATGAGACATTGACCGATTTGGGCAAGCACCTGGTCGCGGCGATGAATGATAGCGGCGTGCTTTACTACCTGAAGAAAATCAACCAGGACAAGCCCGGAACTAAAATAGTGTTTACGATCAAGCAGGAAGGCAATGATGTAATAGCGATTGTCGAGTCGGAAGTAAGCTCACCATCGAGCGCGCAAGTTCTTTCCAAAGACTTTGCGATCATGTTGGCCGCCGGCGCCCTGGCGCGTAAAGGTAAAGACGAAGAGGTCCTGTTGAAGAAGACGCAGGTCAACGCCGATGGAAGCAAAGTGGTGTTCAAGTTAACGCTGCCGCATGACGATGCGGTCGAAATTGTGAAGAAGGGAATTGCGCCGCCATCTCCGTCAGTGACGCCTTCAGAACTTGAATGAAAATGCGATTCACAGTCGTTGGATTGCTGCTGCTCCTGGTTGGGTGCGCACGTCAGGCTCCGCCCGGGAAGGTACAGTTGGAAAATGTCAACCTTCCCCAGAGTCGCGAGGCTTCTATGCAAGTTACCAGTACCGCTATCAAAGAAGGACAGCCCATCCCGCGTCAGTACACGTGCGATGGCGTAAACATCTCGCCGCCACTCGAGTGGAACGGCGTGCCGAAGTCTGCCAAGACGATCGCCATCATTGCCGACGACCCGGACGCGCCGGCAGGCACGTGGGTTCATTGGGTTGTCTACAACTTACCGGCTGAGAATATCGGACTGGTTGAGAATCTTCCCCTGACTGAGGACCTGAAGGCCGGCGGTTTTCAGGGTAAGAATGATTTCCAGAAGATTGGCTACGGCGGCCCATGTCCACCGTCCGGCACGCACCGTTATTTGTTCAAAGTCTACGCGCTCGATACTGAGCTTCCCTTGAAAGCCGGCGCGACAAAAGCTGAAGTTGAGAAAGCTATGCAAGGTCACATCGTCGGCCAGGCGCAGCTGATGGGAACGTATAGTCGTTAACTCAGATAGCTAGTTAGAGATCAGCTCCGGCACATGCTCGGCTTCGTATCTTTCGATGAGGACGCCGAGTACTTCCATCAACGATGCCAACTCATGACTTTCATCCTCGCCTACTTCATCAACAAGACTATCGAGCAAAGCGACAATGCGCTCATATTCCGCGTGTGTGTGAGGAACGAAAACGCTCCGCGACAGGGAGGACCAGGCGTTCTCGGTCTTTTTAACATCGAGGTTCTGCATGATCACTCCCTCCACTTGGATTGGTTGTACTCTTCGTGCGTTAGCACGGGCCCTAATATAAAGTCTCCTGCGATTGTAATGAATCGCCGCGATTAGGCGGACCTTATTACCGCCAATATTGAACACCGTAAGTTTACCTACTTGATCGGCTGATGGGAAGAATTCGCGAAGCTCCGCAAACGAATCGAAATTTCTCTTCTTCACAACCTGATACCATCGCGAGAGCGCCGATCCGGTCTCCGGGTGCGTATCCGCGAATTCATTCAGGCGCTTGCGAGTGATTATGTGCATGGTGGGAGAAGACTGAACTGCCCTACGGAATAACGCCGGCTGGTACTTTCCACGGATGCAGATCGATCCTCAGCCGATCGATCTTGATCATCGGGTCAGTCGCCGCCAGGTCTTGCGCTTCTTTCATTGACGCCACGCGAAAGACAAAGATGCCGCGCAACTCGCCGTCATCGCCAAACGGTCCGGCCATCACCATCTTCTTCATGTTAGCCAGGCGAACGATGTTGGCGATGTGATCCTCTTGAAGTTTCTTAATCTCAGGCGTGTCGCCGTCACCTTCTTGGCGATTCGGACCTTTCTTCAGGAAGCCAAAATAAACCGCCTCCATCTTCAGCGGCTCAGTCACCGCTTTCTTGAAGATGTCTTCCGACCACCACGGATGCATCTCGGCAACCATCAATCCGGCCTTCACTCCCGGATCGGTGTCGACCCAGGCCTTAGCCTCATCCGCTGACGCAGTCCGAAAGATGAAGAGGCCCGCGACGTCGCTGCTGTCATTGAACGGTCCGGCGATTACCAGTTTGTCAGAGTCGAGCATCGCCAAAACATTCTTCAAGTGCTGTTGCAGGATCGAGTTTCGATCTTCAGCCTTCGTAGAATCCCACGCCGGCCCTTTCTTCAGGATCGCCATTTGAAACTGAACCAGCTTGTGCGCTTCTTTTGGTTGCGCGTTTGATCGCGCAGCACTGAACAAGGCGCATGCGAATGCAAGCACGATGCATCCCAACGTAGTACGAGTATTTGGCATAGTCATTCGTCGTGTGTGTCAGAAGCCCGATGCGGATGATCGAAAAGTCCATGATTGAGTTCCCATGTCTCGCCGCCGTCCGTTGATTTGAAAAGCGCTGCCGGTTCAACTCCGCAATAGAGCGCATCAGCGTTGTGCGGATCGTTTACGATCTGCCAAATCTGCTTGAGCGATACGTCCGAGCCTTCCGGGAACTTGATGTTGTAGCTTTCCGGATCGCTCCACGTCTTCCCGAAATCGTTTGACGAGCTCAGAAAAGATCCCCAGTAAGGACTGTTCACGGCGGCCCACAACTTCGTTCGGCCGTTACGTCCGTCGTAATCGAAGGCATAGACACTGCGACCCGGAAAGTAGGGGCCAGCTTCTTCCCAGTCTTGACGGCTGGCGTCTGAACGAAAAACGAAAACCGCCTTTCATTGTTCCCACGAGCAAGAGATTGTCGCCGGACTTGACGTCAACTTGAGTTGGATTAGGCATCGACTCTACCTCGCGCACAGTTTGCGAAAATCGCGCGGATTATATCGGAGTGCCGATGCCGACCCAAGTCAGCAGATCAGTAGGTGGTGGATTAGTGGGTGGTGTCCTGATTTGAGTTGTTCTCCGTGTCTCTGTGCGTCCTCTGTGTCTCTGTGGTGAAAATGACTCAGCAAAGACTTCATCACAGAGGCACAAAGAATCCACTGAGACACAGAGAATGAAGAACGGGACACCACCTATCAGTATTGTTCGCCGCGCGATCGTCCGTAGTAGATCACCCCGACCTTGCGTGCCGATCGTCGCGATGAGTAATCCTCATCGTCGCCGAATTCTTCAGCCATATACCTTCCCGCCGCGCGTCGCGCCTGAGTCGTTGACATTCGCGGTCGCGATTTCTCATGCTTAATCGTTGGCTCTGTTATCTCGGCTACTGCCGTGGCCGCCGGCGCGTCCAGCGAACCTATTTGCGCCGAAGCCTCCGCCATGACGGTCGGTGTTTCGGAATTTGTTGTCGACCTTAATGGAATAACGACTGCGGCAATTCCCAGGACAATGCCAACAACAACTGCCGATGCGATTGTTATTAAATA
>Ga0247673_1000036_pt1 | contig 13340 bp, 9 predicted proteins | sample CNK14_metaG_FD_182722 | JGI IMG/M metagenome (GOLD analysis project Ga0247673, IMG submission 182722) | Soil microbial communities from Purdue University Martell Research Forest, Indiana, United States - CNK14 | ecosystem: Environmental > Terrestrial > Soil > Temperate forest > Bulk soil | place...
TGACTGCAAAGCTGCGCGGCGTGTGGGCGATGGCTACCGTGACGCACGCACCTACCGCAGCGGCGGCGGGCGTTTACAAGGTCGTCTTTGACATTTACCAACTCCCGCACCACGCGCAGCATGCCGATGCCGATCCAGTCGAATGGTACAAAGGGGCGATCCGCATCCCCAGAACTGTAGATCCAAACGGTCCGAAAAAAGTGCTCGAAGTGCTCCGCCTGGAACATATCGGCGATGGCCAGCCACTAGAATTAGACGTGCTGGATAATGCTTACGACCCGAACGACCTGAACACACTGATCAGCACCGGCGGACAAGTCGAAGTGAATTACTATCCAGGGTATCGCGTTTATCTTCATGCCGACCCGACGCATAATTTCACGCAAGGGGCGATTCTGCCTGCCGGCGGTGAAGGAAACCGAAAGACATGGCTCGCCGGGCGCTCACGCGACACCACTAAGCAGTATTACTCGCCGGTGGGCATGCCGTCTCCCATTGTTGCGCTTGAATTCATCAAACCATTTCCGCCTGAACAGCCCCATGGCGGCGAATTCGCGACCTGGCCCGACTATTACTATAAGTCGTCATATACCTTCACCATGGGTTTTGCGGCGAACCATAGGCCGTTTGCGGTGGTGATGTATCGCACAAACGACGAAGCGATCTTGCGCGCTTTGTACAAGAACGAGACGTACGATGCGGTCAGGCAACAACTCGGATTATTAGGTGACGACGACCCTTATCGATCCGATCGATGGAGAAACCTGGTTAGTCTTGACTATGTATACAGCAATCCTAGCCATCCTTTTTTTGATCCAACCGGCTCGAGCCCTGACGGTAGTTTCAGAAAGTTTCCGAGTGCAGGTGGGTATGCTTTTCCGATTCCGGATAAGGGCGGCATGCTGGACGGCGTGACCGCGCCGGATCAGGTACTGGACGATTTGCGCGATGCAATCTGCGGCGCATTTACCCCGCTCACGGAGTTGCCATTGATCTATGATCTCATCAAAGGCCCCTCATACGTCCCGGTTCCTAAGCCGCAGAACATTCGCAACGACCAGGGCACACTGTTGGATCCGAACGATCCGGCGTTTGATATGGCCCCGATGGCGAAGAGGACGGGAAACGGAAATGAAATTCAGTTCACTGACTTCACACTCGACGGAACAGGCAACAACATCTTCTTTTATTTAGGACGGGAAATCGGAAACCGCGGCCGCATGGGCGATCCCGGCCGTATTGCCGGACCAGTTCAATTAATTAACACGCGTCCACCAGATGCGCCCGCCATTAAGAAGATGTATGTCGAGGAGGTGAATTTACTTGACGGCGCGGGTCCGGCGGTGAACTTTGAGATCAACGCATACCCTGAAGTCCAAAAAGTTGGGCGCGTGAACATTTATCGCGCTACGGATGCCGCGGACGCCCTCTCAGTGCGGACGATGCGATTGGTGAAGACGGTAGATCTTACGCTGACGAATCAGACTGGTAACTTGAGTCTAATTCTGTCTGACGACTTCGCGGACGGGTCTGTTCCTTATGGCGACATGCTGTTTTATCGAATCGTTGCACTGCGGAAAGTTTCCAATCCCAACGGGGGAATCGATTGGGCCCCCTCACAACCATCGAAGCTTCTCTTAACGACGGTACCCGACACGATCAATCCGGAAGCACCGGAACTCACGTTCACATCCAACGCGCTTTCCGGAAGCCCGGCGGCGCTATCTGGCGTAGTTCTGTCATGGGCCCCCACTGTCCATAACGGAACGTATCATTTGGATAAGATGAGCCCCGCTGGAAACTGGACGAGGATCTATCACATCAAGACAAATGACGCTATCACGGTCGACCTAGCGGCGACCGACCTCGGAACAAACATTCTCGCTAAAGAAACCGAGGACGGGGACGCTTCGGTTTACCATCGATTTCGAGTAATGACGGAAAATTCTTCCGGCCTTTTCAGCCTGACTGACCGCATTCTCATAATTTGATCTGATCGAAGCGAGCAGCCATGGCTTCCTCCTTTCGGTCACACTAACCTGGCATCGAAAAGGAATTACTCAGATGATATTGTCCGGTGAGCGGGTTCAAAAAGGCGTCAATCTCGAAAACCAGAGGCTGTAAATAACAGAACAGGAAGCGCTTATGAGAGTGCTTCCTGTTACTGAGCTAAGAGGGCAGATGCAAAATGGTAGTCCGCGCGATTTCCACTAATTTTAAGCCCGCTAAGAGGAAACAACTTTCAACTTGGACCAAGGCGGCGAAGCACCGCCTTGCCGCAAATAATACGTGATCTATGAGACATGACACACCGTCCCGCAAACGTCCCGCAGCGACACGCAAATCAGGCAATGCATGCACGGTATGCAACGCATGCACGCACATTTTTCCCGAGCGATTTTGTAAGTATTGAAAATAAAGGATCGAAAATCTAGCTTCCCAAGCTGAAAGTTGCGAGTTCGAGCCTCGTCGCCCGCTCCATTTTTCCTCAGTGATTCTTAAACTCAAATTTCAAAAGTTTGAGAAACGTTAAAAACGTTCCCGCAAACGTCCCGCAAATTCTCTCTGCGTGAGTGTCAGCCTCCAAAGATGACACTCGCGAGGGATTGTAAGTCTGTTGGGATGGCATCACCCAATCTTACCAAACGATACAAGTCAACATTCACGGCCGACTGAGTCATGCCGGGGTTGGGGACGCGTACTACCCACCCCAATCGGCGACGAACTGAGGGTAAGGTCAACTCACCATGGCTACAGAAGTTCATTGACATTGACGGACGTTTATCATAATGTCTCGCCCATCTCGTCGAACGCATGCGTTAATCAGTTTGAGCAAAAACCAGCTCAAAGTATCTGGTCCTTCCCGACATGATCAGTCATTGCATTCACCTGTTGGCTTTCGGCGGGTCTGACTTTAGGCAATCGGAGGAGTGCAGCGTTGAAGTTTAGTCGCTGACGACCGTGCTTCACCACGCCGCTTGATCGAAAACGCAAGACTGAATCCACAATCTGGAAACGCTTTAGCAGAAAAGCCTTCTGCTCGTCGTATCTCACTTAGTAGCTTCAAAGACGAACTATTTTTTGGAGTGCTGATGGCTAGACTATACACATCGCCCCGCGACATCGGCTGGATTGAGATCGACAAAGAGTCGCGTGATCACGACTTGCTTCCTGCACTTCGCAGATTAGACCAACGCCTCAAACTTCTGGCGCGAGCGTGGGACAAAAGCGAGTCAGCCCTCGATACACAACCTTATCCCGGACTCACGATCAGCAGGAACGAAATCTCACGGTTGCTTGAACTAGAACCGGGCATGTCGGCTTTCACTTTAGATGACGTCTTGTCGCAAGAGCCGCTCTTCGATCCATCCGACGATGCCAATGCAAATTCCAAACTCGTATGGCTGGCCCGAGAATATAATCTCTCCTCCTTCGACCTCGATGTAATTCTGATTGCTTTCGCAACGGAACTCGATCTGCGCTACGAAAGAGTATTCGCGTACCTCCAGGACGACATCACCTGCAGACATCCGACTGTGGATTTGGCCCTGAACCTGCTCTGCCATTCAACCAGCGCCCGGCAAGCAAGGCTCACACACTTCACGCCGGATGGTCCACTGATCAGGAACAAGCTGCTTCATCTACGCCCCGACCCGGAACACGAGCGCTCGATCCTGGCCCGCCAACTCAGGCTCGACGATGGGGTCATCAATTTATTGTTCTGCGTCAAACGCCTTGACCCGAAGTTGGCAGGCTTTTGTGAGCTAATCGACTCGACCCTTTTTCTGGCGGACGTTCCGATCAACAGCGACTTAAAACGAGCTCTGCAAGTTCATACAACCCGAGCGAGCACCCAAGCACTCAGACTGCACTTTCGGGGACCGGCTGGCACGCCCAAGCGGCAAACGGCGGAAGCGCTGGCGGGGCAGACGAACTCCAGGTTGCTCATCGTTGTTGATATTGAACAAGCGTTGGAGGTTACTAACGACTTTAACGAAAGTTTGAGGATTGTTCTTCGGGAGGCTCGGCTCCGTCAGGCTCTCCTCTATTTTGAAAACCTTGACATCCTGCTCACCGAAGAGCGCGCGGTTAGCTATAGGCAATTGCTAAAGGCCTTAAATGAAACTTCGAGCGCAATCATTATGTCAGGTGAGAAACCACTCGGCAGCTCCCTGAGAATAAGCGAAGCACAGTTTTTGCCGCCGGATTTCGCGCAGCGAAGGACCTGCTGGGAAACCAACCTGCTTAGGCACAACATCGCGCTCGACGCGGAAACCCTTGACGCTTTAGCCGGCAGCTTTCGCTTACCTTTCGGTGAGATCGAAACGGCGGTCACCGCCGCGATTGATCGTGCCGATTGGCGCGCGGCTGCACAGCCAGTTTCCGATCCGCTTTCGGCAACCAGTGCTTTCCCAACCCCGCACGATCTATTTGCTTGCGCTCGCGCGCGTTCAACTCATCACCTGGCGCGCTTCGCGCGCAAGATAGAACCCAGATACAACTGGGCCGATCTTGTACTACCCGCCGATCAGTTATCCCAGCTCAGGGAAATTAGCGCGCGGTACAAGCATCAGCATGTCGTTTACGGCCAATGGGGCTTTGGGCGAAAGCTCTCTCTCGGTAACGGTCTCAATGCGCTCTTCTCCGGTCATCCCGGAACGGGAAAGACCATGGCTGCCGAAGTGATCGCAGGCGAGATTCATCTAGACCTTTACAAGATTGACCTCTCACAGGTAGTCAGCAAATACATCGGAGAGACCGAGAAGAGTTTGAACCGTATCTTCCTCGAGGCTCAGGCCAGCTCCTCGATTCTCTTCTTCGACGAGGCGGACGCCCTTTTTGGCAAGCGCAGCGAAGTCAAAGACTCACATGACCGCTACGCCAACATCGAGGTCAGCTACCTGTTGCAGAAGATGGAAGAATACGACGGTATCGCAATCCTTGCGACCAACCTGCGACAGAATATGGACGAAGCTTTCTTGCGGCGTATGCAGTTCATCGTCGAATTTCCTTTCCCGGACGAAGAATCTCGCAGACGCATCTGGGAAGTCCTCTTTCCGCGTGAAGCGCCCATAGCGAGCGACGTGGATTTCCCATTACTGGCGCGCGAGGTCCGGCTGGCAGGAGGCAACCTCAAGAACATCGCGCTGGCCGCCGCCTTTTATGCCGCCGGTGACGGGCGCGTGATTCGACAGCAACATCTGGTTCGCGCCGTGCGACGTGAGTTTCAAAAAATGGGGCGAAGCTGGAACGAGAGAGATTGGAAGATTGAAGAAACATCCGATTCCTGGTCACGACCCAGAATCACAGAAGCCGTCTCATCAGATGATTGATGATCTGAGCAAAACTTTGAGAGTCATTCTCTCCACTCAGGAAGTGAAGCAGGAGTTTCCGCAGCTTGGCGAGGCGCATATAGAGTTTGCCCGGCCTGTTATCGATTACGCGCCGAAAGCGCCGCAAACCATCTGTCTCTTCCTTTACGACATCAGGGAGAACCGGGAGCTTCGCAGCAACGAGCTTTCTAGAGTGATGGGCGGCAATGGGCAGTCCACGATTGCACCGCCGCCGCTTCGTCTGGATTGTTCCTATCTGGTTACGGCGTGGCCCATTCAGGCGAACCCGAGCGGCACGGATGTGGATCAGGAGACGGGGCAAGACCCGTTCCTGCTTGAGCATCTGCTGTTGAGCGAAGTGCTGCAGGTCCTGGCGCGATACCCGACGATCCCAGCAGATTTCTTGCAGGGAAAGCTCGCCAACCCGCCGCAGGATTTTCCGCCGCCGATGATTACGGCGCGTGCCGAAGGCTTGAACAACATCTCGGAATTCTGGACGGCGATCGGCAGCACCCTGCGTCCCTCGCTCAGCGTGAAAGCCACCGTTTCTGTGCAGGTATCTCCTTCGGAGGTTGAGGCCAAGCCTGTTCTGGAAAGAATTCTCAATGAAGACAATCCCGCACGGCTGGATATTTCAGGACTCGTCAAGGACAACACAGGCACGCCCGTAGCCGGCGCCAGGATAATGATTCAGGAGTTGAATCTGAGCACCACGAGCGACGAAAAAGGACTGTACGGCTTTAGCCAGATTCCAATCGGGAAATACAACCTGCGCGCTAACTGGAAGACAGAAAAGGGCGTCAAGAGCAAGATGGTTGAAATCGATGTTCCGGCGCCTGCCGGAGCTTACGATGTCGAATTAATAGGATAGCTCTCTAATTCCAAAGGAGGAAAACATGCCTCAGTATTTATCGCCGGGTGTCTACGTCGAAGAAGTGCCTCCGGCAGTCAAGCCCATCGCAGGCGTCAGCACCAGCACAGCCGGATTCATCGGAATCGTCCCGGATCAACTGCGCGTTCCCCCGACTCTTGCCAAGACCAAGAACATTCCGAAAGAGCAGGTCAAAAGCTCGATCAGTACCTACGACCTGGACGATTATCCGGTCGTCACCACGCCCGGCTCGTACCAGGTGAGAGTTAACTCGCAGCCGACGGACGCGGCCATTCTCCAGAGCACCAACGATAAATCCAAAGTGGTCTTCCCCGTTCCGGCTCAAGGCAGCACGATCAAGGTGAGCTACAAGTACAAGGACGGTCAAGACGAAGTCCAACAGGTCACAGACGAGGTCATCCCGGTTGCCAAGGTGAACGGCACCACGGGAACGTTCGATCTGGCTAATACAAAAGTGGTGACGGACGCAGGGAGCTATACCGCTAAAGTTAACGACGCTCCGGTGGCGGCCACCCTACAGAATCCTGCAGGGGCGGGAGCCAAAGGGCAGGTCACCATCAACCCCCCGCCCAACGGAGTTCCAATTGATGTGGACTACACGGTCGGCCCCAAGCTCAAAGTGCAGCTTGCAGACAGTTGGGACGGCACAACGAAGGTGTTCACTTTGCGGGATCAGCCGGTCGTGGCCGACCAGAGTTTCAAGATGTGGATCGGGAGCACGCAAGTCGCCGGCGCGACGGCGAAGAACACGACGGACACAAACGGCAACCCGATAGCGCAGGCTGTACTTCCCGACAACGTGACAGGCACCGCCGGGCAGCCTGTCTCTGCGGAATACATCACGTTCCAAATCTTTAGTCCAACGCCCGCTGCCGACCAGTCTGCGCCTCCCGAAGGATCGCCTGTCTTTCAAGGCGCGATGCTCTGCACCAATTTCACGGAGTACACGAACGCCTTCGGCGACTTCTCTCTCGATCCAGGACACCGGCAACTGACGCACGCCGTTTACGGATTTTTCAACAACGGTGGCACGCGCTGCTATGTCGTTCGTCTGACAGACGAGGCGAATATTGACAAGGCGCTCACCGCGTTTGAACTGGTTGACGAGATCGCCATCGTCGCCGCGCCAGGGCTTGGACTGTCGTCGGCGAATCCGGGCACGCGCGACAAAATCGTCTCGCACTGCAAAAACATGGGCGATCGTTTTGCGGTTCTGGACGGGCCTTCGGTTGAAACCGAGTTGATAAAGTTGACCAAGATTGCTGCTGATGGCGGCGAGATGCCCGCGGCTACGGATTACGCGGCGTGGTATTTCCCCTGGATCGAAGTCTTCGACGGGGTCGCCAAAAAATACCAGCCGTCCGATTACCCGGACGGGGTCATCGGCGTAGCTCCGAGCGGACACGTCGCGGGCATCTATGCGCGCGTGGACAACGCGCGCGGCGTTCACAAAGCCCCGGCAAACGAAGCAGTCATGGGCGCCCTCGACGTAACCCAGCGCTTGAGCAAAGCGCATCAGGACGGGTTGAATCCGAAAGGCGTTAACTGCGTTCGCGTGCTCAACGACAACATTCTGCTCTGGGGTGCGCGTACCGTCGGTGGCGACGACAATTTGGACTTGAAGTACATCAACGTGCGCCGCACCTTGCTCTTCATTAGGAAGTCCATTGACGAAGGCACTCAGTGGGTCGTCTTCGAGCCGAACGACGCGGGACTCTGGCAGAAGATTACGCGCAACGTGACGGCCTTTTTGACGGGCGTCTGGCGTTCGGGCGCACTCTTCGGCACGACGCCGCAGGAAGCTTTTTATGTCAAGTGCGACAAGGAGACCAACCCGCCGGACTCTATCAACGAAGGGAAGGTGGTGACGGAGATCGGCGTGGCGATTGTGCGCCCGGCAGAATTTGTCGTCTTCCGCATCAGCCAATGGGCTGGAGCAGGGTCATGATTTGTGAGGACGGATGAGTTCAAACTATCTAACGCCGGGAGTCTATAGAGAAGAGAGCGTTCTCAAGTCCACGACTCAGTTGCAGACTGGCGTTCCCGGATTCGTAGGCTTCGTGAAAAGCAGCCCTTCTGACTTGCTCAAAGAGCCTATCTCGCTGAATCGCCAGAGCGAGTTTTACACTTTGTTTGAAGGTCAACTGGCTGCGGGAAGTTACCTCGGCGATGCGGTCAACGGGTTTTTCTTAAACGGCGGGGCGCGTTGCTACGTGGTCTCGGCCATGATTGCCGACGGCGCAGATGAGGCGACGAAGGAGAGTGCGTTGGTTGAAGCTTTACAAACGCTGTCACCCTTGACCGATCTTGATCTCGTCGCCATTCCGGATGCCATGATGCTTGGGGCAGAGGCCGCCAAGCGCGTCCAAAGCGAGATGCTGAGACATTGCGAAGCAAACGGCAACCGCATGGCGATTCTGGACGCGTTGCCCAAAGGAAACGCCCAAGTGGTGATGGGGCAGCGCCATGACATCATGGTCGGATTGCCTGAGCCGGTGAACGGGGCGCTCTATTATCCCTGGCTCAAGATTAATGGAGACCGTTGGATTCCGCCGAGCGGACACGTCGCGGGAATCTTTTCGCGCAGCGATGCGAGAACCGGAGTCTTCAAAGCTCCTGCTAATGAAGAGGTGCTCGGGACGCTCGACCTTGTGATTCAGGATGAATCCGGCTTATGGAAGGCAATTAATATAGACAACCGACTTCAGGGTCAACTCAACCCGGAGGGCATCAACTGCCTAAGAGCTTTTCCGGGAAGAGGCATCCGCGTGTGGGGCGCGCGCACGCTCAGTTATGACCCAAACTGGCGCTACATCAATGTCCGTCGGCTCGTCCTGACCCTTCGTCGTTGGATAGACGCGAACATGACGTGGGCTAGTTTCGAGCCCAACACGCCCCAGCTATGGATTCAACTCAAACGGGAGTTAACCGTCTACTTAACCGAACTCTGGCAGGCGGGCGCACTCGCCGGGAGCAGCGCCGAACAGGCGTTCTTTATCAAGTGCGACGGGGAAACGAACCCTCCAGATGTGAGAGAGGCCGGACAGATCGTGACGATGATTGGATTGGCTCCGAGCGCGCCGGCAGAGTTTATCATCGTGCGGATTGTTCTTCACACCGGAGTCGAGCCTCGCTGAAGAGTAAAAAAACTGAGAAATTGAATCGGAAGGAGAAACGAAAATGGCTACTGGAACGCGAACCGACCCTTACGGTGGCTACAACTTTCTGGTCGAGATTGACGGCATCACGCAGGCCGGATTTCAGGAGGTCAGCGGGCTGGATTCGACCACAGACCCGATGGATTACCGCGAGGGCAATGATCCCAACCACCCAAGAAAGCTGCCGGGACTGCATAAATTTTCGCCCATCACGCTCAAGCGCGGCATTACGGATTCGGACGAATTATGGAAGTGGCGCGCGACCGTCGTTAACGGAAAGATAGTGCGTAAGAACGGCTCGATTATCCTGCTCGACGACCGGGGGCAAGAGAAACTGCGCTGGAACTTTTTCGATGCGTGGCCTTCTAAATGGACTGGCCCATCACTGAACGCGGCCAGCACGGCGGTCGCCGTCGAGACGCTCGAGATTACTCACGAATCAATGGAGAAGGCTTGAGGTTTGTTATGCTGCAAACAGAATTTCCCTTCACTTTACCGAAGGGCTACGTTGATTCGGAAGGCAATCTTCAAAAAGAAGGCGTGATGCGATTGGCGACGGCCTTTGATGAGATTGCGCCGCTCAAAGATCCGCGCGTGCAGAACAACCCGGCTTACCTGCTGGTCATCCTGCTCTCGCGCGTCGTAAAGCGGCTAGGCTCTCTGGAAGTAATCAATCCGAAAGTCATCGAAGGGCTGTTTGCCGCAGACCTGTCCTACTTGCAAGATTTCTATCGCCGCATCAACGAGAACGGGCAGAGCCGCCTCTCAATCGAATGTCCTCATTGCGACCGGCAGTTTGAGGTGGAGCTAGACAGCCCGGGGGGGTCTGGCGCTACCCCATAGAGCGGCTCTATGAAGAGGTAGCGTACATTGCATATCACTTTCACTGGCCGCACGCGCAGATTCTCGACTTCGAGCATCCGGAGCGTCAAAAGTGGGTGGAGGAAATCGCAAAGATCAATCAGCGTCTAAACGACCAAGCGGAGCGCCGGACATAGAGTCTTGCCGTCGAGAGGCTTTATAACGCTGTTTGGACGAAAAGCGCAGGTCGCGGCTCACGTCCTCAAACAAGTTAACCATGAAGAGATTGGTCGAGAATGTCTCCGACAGTATCAAAACCGACGGGAAAGCGCATTGATCCCTTTCACGCCTTCAACTTCCTTGTAGAGGTAGAAGGAATCGTCATCGGCGGTTTTATGGAGTGCAGCGGCTTGCGTGTGGAAACAGAGATTCAGGAATACGCCGAAGGCGGCCTCAATGATTACATGCACTCTTTCAGAGGCCGGACGAAATATTCGCCGCTCACGCTCAAGCGAGGCATAACCCTCAACGATCAGTTGTGGCAATGGCATCAGGATGTGGTTAAAGGCAAGTTTGAGCGTAAAAACGGAACTATCTATTTAATGGACGAAACGCACGCGGCAGTCGTCTGGTGGAACTTCAAAAATGCTTTTCCCTCAAAATGGACAGGCCCCGACCTGCGCGCGACTTCAACAGAGGTCGCCGTTGAAAGCATAGAGCTTATCCATGAAGGCTTGAGCTGTTCATCTGAACTGAGCCAGCGTGGTCGACTATGAGTGAACAACAAGAACGCGCAAACACACAGGCCCAGGAAGTCCTTCAAGCTTCGGAGTTGACGGCGCGACTCCTACGGCGCCTGATCGTCTCGCCGGGCATCATAGACGTGCGGAAGCTCCGGCAATTCGCCGCGCGCATGACCGTAGGCATCGCGCGAACGTTTTCGCTGCTGGATGATTTGATAGCTCGCTACGGCATTGACAGCGCGACCATTGAGAATACGTCGCTCGTCATGGAGCGGCCCTGGATGGTGAACATCAATGCCTATCTGACGAACTACAACTCTTACTTATCGACGACGAATCACAACGCTTTTCCGTCCACGACCAATCAATTCATTTCGTCCGCTGCTGCGGCTCAACCTCAGTCTTCTAAATCTCTCTCGTCCATATCTCTCCTGTCCGACACTTTCCCTACTGAGCCGCTTTCATCACCGCCGTCGCAGTCATCTACGGATTCGACCGTTTCTTCCGTGCACGTTCCGAGTCGTGATGCGAAGCCGGCTTTAAACGAGACAGCTTCTCTGCCGCTGCCCGCCGGAGAATTTCGCGTCAGTCGAAGCCCGGCGCGCCGTGTCTGGGAAAGGCATTCGGCGGACGCTCAGGATGCAGTGCGAAACGCTGCATTGAAACCGTCCGAGGATTCAACCGGTTCAGCGTCAACTGTCCCAGCGGCGGCGCGTATCGAAGCCGGGAAAATTGAAGACGGGAAAAGTGAATCCGCGAAAGCCAGCACTTCAGCAAACACAACTCCGGCTACGCTTCCTCTCGCCGAAGCGCAAATCGCTCAATCACAGATTCACCGCAAGTCGCTTGAGGAAAGCGCGACTGTTTTGCGGCCCGTAGAACAAATCCGTGAGGGTAAAGATACTCGACAGTCCGCTGAAGCGGTGCGGCCAACCGCGCCCGCCGCTGCTTCTATCAAACTCGGACGGGCCGAACCCACGATAGAAATAAATACAGCGGAATCATCGCATTCTGCGCGCGCAAGAGAAGGCGTCCCGCGTCCGACATCTAAAGCCGGTATTCCGAATCACAAATCTAAAACAGATATCCCGACCTCGGCATCTGCAACGCGGCTTCCGTTAGTCCAAAAGCAGAACGCTTCGCCGCCTATTCAGAAGCGACCGCCTGATTTTATCTGGCGTAAGGGCGCGGACGTTCCGACGATGAAAGATTTCGCGTCTGCCATCTCGAACGCCAGTCCGCTGCAATCACTGAGTCGAACCACTGGCAGGGCTTCATCGGCTCAGCCGCAACAGCAGCACAGTCAGACTTTCACGCCTGAGATAGCGCGCCGGAAAGATGAGACTCAGGCTGTTTCGGGAATCTCGACCGAGCGAATACTTCGCAACATCTCCAGAAAGCTCTTGATCGAGCGCGAACGCAGAGGCTACTGACCATGGCGCTGGCAAAACTAACAATCGCGCCTATCGGCGACTCAAAGATTGCGCCTTTCAAGGTGCTCTTTAATCCCACCTCGTATTCGATCGCGAAATCGGTGTCGTGGGAGACTCCGGCCAGCGAAGACGGCGGCGGCTCGACTCGCAAAAGCAACGTCACCCTAAACGCACCGCTTCTACAGTTCGGCGGCGGCCAGAGCCGCACCCTCTCACTAAAACTCTTTTTCGACGTGACCGATTACCCGCTCATCAGCGGCGAAAAGATCAAGGATGTTCGCAATCTAACCAACCAGCTCGTCAAGCTCACGCTCAAGGAACGCTCCGGCAACAAAGAACAACCGCCGCCCGTATGCAGGATTAGCTGGGGCGAGAGCAACTCGAAGAACATGGACTTCCCGTTTGTCGGCGTGGTGGAAAGTCTGACGCAGGAGTTCACCCTCTTTGACTCAGACGGCAGACCCTTGAGAGCCAATTTGGACGTGAGCTTCAAAGAGTTTCTCAAGCCGGAAGAGGACAAGCGCAAAAACGATCCCGAGTTTACGACGCTCATCGTCAAACGCGGCGACACCTTGAGCAGCATTGCAGCGGAAATGCTCAACGACCCTGCGCGTTGGCGCATCATCGCCGACGCCAACCAACTGGATAATCCGAGAGCGCTCGAAATAGGCAGGTCGCTGAGCATCCCGAAGGTTCAATGAGGAGAAGACGCAGATGCCTGTAGCCGATCTGTTGAATCCGCAGGTCGCGGAATTCGACGCCCTCATTAATGGCAAGCCGCTGCCCTCCGACATGCGCCCCTTAATCAATAGCGTCGTCGTTGACGATAGCCTCGCTGTGCCGAGCATGTTCGCCTTTGAGATTGCCAGCACCTCTGAGATGGAGAATGTGAACGAGTTGATTGATGACACCTTGTTTAGCGTCGGCAATGTCGTCGAGATCAAACTGGGCTATGGAAATCAGACGGAGACTTTGATGAT
>Ga0247673_1000037_pt1 | contig 13256 bp, 9 predicted proteins | sample CNK14_metaG_FD_182722 | JGI IMG/M metagenome (GOLD analysis project Ga0247673, IMG submission 182722) | Soil microbial communities from Purdue University Martell Research Forest, Indiana, United States - CNK14 | ecosystem: Environmental > Terrestrial > Soil > Temperate forest > Bulk soil | place...
CCCATCGGTGTGCAGGGAATTGCGCGCGACATCACTGAACGGAAAAGGGCGCAGCAGACCCTGCAGAATTATTCCCGCCGGCTGGTAGAAGTCCAGGAGGCCGAGCGCCAGAATCTATCCCGTGAACTTCACGATGAAATTGGACAGGCGCTAACCGCCATCCGCATAAATCTTGAGTGGATTCGCCGTTTCAATATCGCCGCGCCCGAAGCCCTGCCACGGATTGATGAGAGCATTGACGCAGTTGATGATGCAGTCAAGCGAGTCCGCGAACTTGCTTTGGAATTGCGCCCGTCATTACTGGACGATCTGGGTCTGGCGTCGGCGCTGCGCTGGTACGTTGACCGGTTTGCTTTTCGAACGGGCATTAATGCGCAGGTTGTGGGCGACATAGAGCGAAAAGATCACATCCCACATGGAATAGAAACCGCTGCCTTTCGGATTGTCCAGGAAGCCTTGACCAATGTCGCGCGGCATTCATTTGCCACTCGGGTCTCTGTCGATATTTCACAGCGCAACGGCGAACTGCATCTGGAAGTCTACGACAATGGGATCGGCTTTGATTCTGATACGATTCTCAATGGTAACGCGTCGGCGGCCGCGCTGGGGTTACGAGGTATGCAGGAACGAGCACTGGCCGTAAACGGCGACATCAACATAATTTCTCAGCCGAGCGCCGGCACTCATATTCTGCTCGCGGTTCCGCTCAAAACCCCTTCAAGAGGTTCGTGTAGTTTCCGCGACTCAGGGTTTTCCTGATGTCGTTTCTCAAACGGCTGCGCTAGACTGCGCCGGCGCAGAAGTCCGATCACACACGCATTCCCCGGCATCCGGGACGGCGCTTTAACCGGAGACGAACTTTCATGCGTGCCCATACCCGGTTCAACCAGCCTCTTTCTTCGAACGATGGAATCGCCTTGAAGCCTACTCGTGTACTGCTCGTGGACGATCACGCACTGGTCCGTGCGGGTATTCGAGCTTTGATCGACACGCTTGACGGAGTTGAAGTCGTTGCCGAAGCCGGCAATGGTCGCGAAGCCCTGCAACAAGTTGAGAAGTTCGCACCCGATCTGGTTCTACTCGACCTGACGATGCCTGAGATGAGTGGCTTTGAAGTGTTGGAGCAGATCGTCAGGCGATCTCCTCAAGCTCGCGTCATCATCTTGACCATGCACGAGGCGCGCGAATACACGATTCGAGCGTTGCGTCTGGGCGCTGCGGGCCTTATTCCGAAGAGCGCGGCCGCCAACGAACTGAAGCAGGGCATCGAGGGCGTTATGCGCGGCGAAACGTACACGTCGAAGGAAACTCCGCAAGAAGTCCGGCCGCGCATCTTTGGTGAATCGCGTGCACAAAGACTGCTGGAAAAGCTCACGCCGCGCCAGCGCGAGATCCTCATTTTGATTGCCGAGGGGCAGACGACAAAAGAGATCGCCCGCAACCTGAACATTAGCGTGAAGACGGTCGAAACACACCGCGCCCAGTTGATGGAACGCCTGGATATTCGCGATGTCGCGGGGTTGGTGCGCTTTGCGATTAAGACCGGTTTGGTGTCGATGAATTAGCGCAGGGGCGGAAATTAAGCCATTGCGGTAGCTAACGATTCTTCCTTTAACTTTTCCGCCTGATAGTGAGTAATCAACGCCTCGATAATCGCGTCGAGCGACCCTTCCATCACTTGATCAAGCTGGTGGATTGTTAGGCCAATTCGGTGATCGGTCACGCGATTCTCTTTGAAGTTATAAGTTCGAATCTTTTCTGAGCGGTCGCCGCTGCCCACCATCGAACGGCGCTCGCCCGCAATCGCTTCGTGCTGCTTCTGCTCTTCGAATTCCTGCAAGCGCGCGCGCAGAACGCGCATCGCTTTTTCGCGATTCTTGATTTGCGACTTCTCATCCTGCATCGACACAACGGTGTTGCTCGGCAGATGGGTGATGCGCACCGCGGAATAGGTCGTGTTTACCGACTGGCCGCCCGGCCCCGATGAGCAGAACGTGTCGATGCGCAGATCCTTGGGGTCGATCTTTACGTCAACTTCTTCAGCTTCCGGCAGAATAGCGACAGTGATCGCGGAAGTATGAATTCGCCCGCTCGCTTCGGTTTGCGGCACGCGCTGCACGCGGTGCACGCCCGATTCATGCTTCAGTTTCGAATAGACCTTGTCACCTTCTATTAGTGCGACAGCTTCTTTCAGGCCACCGATTCCTGACTCAGACGCGTCGAGAATTTCCATCTTCCAACGCTGTCGCTCGGCGTACCGCGCGTACATCCGCAGAATGTCGGCGGCAAATAGCGACGCTTCATCTCCACCGGTGCCGGCGCGAATTTCGAGGATCACGTTCTTCTCATCATTGGGATCTTGCGGAATGAGCAGCAGCTTCAGATCGATCTCAGTCTGTGCGAGCTGCGCCTGCAGCGATTCGATTTCGATTTGGGCCAGCTCGCGCATATCTGCATCTTCAGAGTTTGCAGCGAGATCGCGCGCACCTTTCAGTTGCTCCGTAAGAGATTTGTAGGAACGATATTTCTCGACAACTTCGCCGAGCGAGCGATGCTGCTTGGCGGCCTTGCCGTACGCGGAAGGATTCGACAACAACTCCGGCGAAGAGAGTTCATTGGTCAACTCTTCGTAACGCGTTTCGATTTGTGCAAGTTTGTCGAGCATTATGACAGTGGCGCCAGCTCAGGTGCGCCGGTCGTCGGTTCCAACTTCAAGCTTTCCTTCAAGGCCTCGATCGCAACTTCCAACTGCGAATCATCCGGTTCCTTCGTGGTAACGTTCTGCAACCAAACGCCTGGCCGCGTAATCAATTTGAAGAATGCGCCACTCTCTTTCCTGGCCGACAGGCGAATGATCTCGTACGACAGTCCGGCGACAACTGGAATCAGCACAATGCGCACCAGGAAATTAAATAGCAGAGAGTCGAACCGCACCACTGAAAACAGAATGATTGAAACCAGCATCACCACCATCAGAAAGCTCGTGCCGCAGCGTGGATGCTGACGCGGTTGCGGGCGCGCGTTCGCGACGGTCAAATCCAATCCTTTCTCCCAAGTGAACACGGTCTTGTGTTCGGCGCCGTGATACTCAAAGACGCGGCGTATGTCCTTTATGAGAGAGAAGCTGACGATCATGATGAGAAAGAAAGTCATTCGGATCATGCCGTCGATCAAATTGAAGCCCACCGTCGGACGCACCGGATGCAAATAGCCGCGCACTGAGTTCCAGGTTCGCGTGTACCACGCCTCTTCAGCAGTAGCTGGAGCGTTAGGCTTCGAGACTGTTTTGATCCGTTCGCTATTGCTCGCGGTACTGACACTCGCCGGTGTGTTGGCCCAACCCGCCGCGACAAAAATCGCATTTGTCAGCAGCAGCGGCAACGCGATGAACAGCAGCACCTGGAAGATCAGAGCGAAGACGATTGAACTTGCCGCGGCCGCCGTACTGCCTTTCTTAAGTTCATCTTTCGATCGTTTCTTAGTCGGAATCGGAAACAAACCGGGCACTCCGCCGGTGATGCCCGCAAAGTCGCCTTCTCCTTCGATCACGGCCGGCGTCAAAACCTTCACTTCAGCCGTTTCAGCTTCTTCGGCTTCCACGAATGCTTCGCTGGCTGAATAGTTCAGCGCCTTGATTCCCAAGCTCATGGATTGAATCAGGACCGCTCCGCCACGCAGAATCGGCAGCTTCAGGATCGGCAACTTGTCGCTCCACTTTGGCAGGCGCGCCGCCGTGTTCACGATCGTGCCGTCAGCTTTGCGCACGGCGATCGCGTACGCGTTAGGCGTGCGCATCATCACGCCTTCGATGACGGCCTGGCCGCCGACGATCAAATCTCTTTCGTTAGTGCTCATCAGTTCTCTTCTTGATTCCCTCTCCCTCTGGGAGAGAGCTAGGGTGAGGGCGTAGTGTGCTGGCGTTAACCCCTCACCCCAACCCTCTCCCAGAGGGAGAGGGAGTAATCCATCTACTTACAACAATGCCGGCGATTGAATCTGACCGCCCGTGCTTTGATGCACCTGGAACGACCAGCGTCTTGCGCCGGCATTTATCGAATTGCTTGTCGCTAATGCTTCTGCATCAACTTATTTCGCGGCAGTAGCTTCAGGCGCCTTCTTGGCATACCTTCGATTGAATCGATCGACGCGTCCCGCGGTATCGATCAGTTTCTGCTTGCCCGTAAAGAACGGGTGGCAAGCCGAACAAATCTCGACGTGCAGATCCCCTTTGCGGGTCGAGCGCGTCTTGAAAGTCTCGCCACACGCGCAAGTCACTGTGATTTCGTTATATTCAGGATGAATTCCCGGTTTCATTTCTACTTCACCTTATACAGTTGTCAATTTCTCGTCTCAGCCAAATAACCATGATACGGACACGGGACATGAAGCGTCAAGCGGCGCTTCGGCGTCATCACTTCGCCGTCAGCAACCTGCTCATCGCCAGCAGCACACCGAGGTGATACGAGTTGTGATCCGCCACCAACAGGGCTTCGCGCAGCGCGGTCTGTCCGCTGCCGTGCGGTATCTTCGCGAACAGATCCGTTGCCGGATCGGCAATTGAGTCCTGCATTTCCTTCAGATCCTTTTGAAACTTGGCGACGCTGTCTTTCCACGCGTCTGCGCTGCCGGTTTCGTTCTGAGGCGGCCAATAACCTTCAGGCCATTTTGGAGAGACGTGATTCGCATCGCGCGTGAACTCCAGGATGTCCCATTGCGCGATGCGCATGTGCTCGAGCACCTGCCACGCAGTGTACGGCAGTCCACCAACGCGCTCGCCGCATTTGTCGGCCGGAAAGCCTTTCACGAAATCGTCGAAAATAATGTGCGCGTTGCCACCGTCGAGCAATGACAGCAGATGTTCGCGAAGTGATTTGTCGTGGTCATCCATGAGTCTTTGCGTTCCTTTGCGGCTGTTCCCTCTCCCTCTGGGAGAGGGTAGGGTGAGGGCCTAGCGAGGCAAAAAACCAGGAAATTTTTCTTTCCTTCCTTTTCGTAGCTTCGCCCTCACCCCGGCCCTCTCCCAAAGGGAGAGGGGAAGAAGAATGTAGCAACGCCGAGTCATTTCTTCCTGCTGATTCGATAAGCATCGTACCGGCACACGGCGGAATAATCACAGAACTTGCACGTGGTTTTGCCGAGTGCGGGCTTCACGCGGAAATGCCCACTGCGCATGCCGTCGATGAAATTCCAGATGTGCTCCGTAACTCGCTGGCGGATTCGCTGCCACTCTTCGTCAGTCAATCTGGATTTATGGGCTTGCGGACTGATCAAAGTGCAATCCGCCAACATGGCCCGATAGAGTCCCTGATTAAGCCGCGAGCCCTTCGCGCGCAGGGTGTAGTAACCGCCACCCGCTAACTGAAAGCTGGGCAGAAACAGTTGCTCGAGCGCGGCGAGATAAATTGGCAGCTGAACTTCCCGTCCACTCTCGATGTCCTCGAGCCGCGCGCCTTTCGATAACTTGTAATCGTAAGCAATTGCGGTCTCGCCATCCTGGCTGACGTCCACGCGATCGATTTGACCTTGCACGAGAGCGAGCTCCTTCGCGCCATTTGTCTCTCGCTCGAACTTCAGATAATTGGTGGTCGAATGCGGATCGCTAAACGTGACGGCCCGTCCGAACGCAAGTTCAAAATAAGTAGGGCGCATGCCACGCGGATTTGTCTTCTCTTGCAGCCTGAGCTCGTGCAACAGCACCTGATCGAGAATCAGCTTCCGAATCTCGCAATCGATCTTCCAAATACGATCGTTGAGCGGCGGAACCTTGTCCTCGTGTTCTTTGAACACAGCGTCGGCCGTTGCCGCCAGATCCTTTCGCAGGGCGTCGTAACTTTGAGTGGGCAGGTACTCACCGCGATGCTTTTCAAAAAAGCGCCGCAAAATATCATGCAGGAGTTTTCCGGCATCGATCGCTTGCAGATCGAGCGCTGCTTCCGTGCGCGGCTCAAGTCGCAATACTCGGCTCGCGAAAAAGCGATATGAGCAGTTGCCATAGCTGCTCAAACGGCTGGCGCTGTAAACGTGATCCGGTCCGAAATGACGAGCCAGCATCCGGCGCAAATCAGCATTACTGATCTCGCCATCATAAGGTCCAAACCATTTGCCGTTTCGCTCGCGCTCAATCATCACGCGTTGCCGCGCTGACGGGGAAATATCGCCTTCCGTTGCCGCACGTGTCAGTAATTGCTCAACGACCGTTTGCGAAAGTCGGGTGACGTTCTGTTGTCGAGGCGGCTGTTCGCTCTGTCGGATCAACGCCATCGCCAACTCATTTGGCTTGGAAGCATCGAGCACGTCATGCGCATCAACATCACCGCGAATTTGCTTGAGCTCGATCTGGGCCGGCGCAATCGCGCGGCTCAATTCTTCGACATAGTACGACGCGACGGTTTCGCTGCCGTCGTTCAGCGTCAGCGGCCGCGTCAGATACAAGCGTTCAGTCGCCCGGCAAGCGGTCTGATAAAAATAGTGTTCCTCTTTCAGCAACGTATCGGTCGAAATGTCTTCGAGGAAGATGCCTTGCTTTTGCAGGCGCACGCGCTCCTCGTGCGGGTAGAGCCAATCGCGCGAAGCTCGCAGCGGAAAGCCTCCCTCGATCATTCCGGCGATGAAGACTGCCCGAAAGCGCAACCCGCGAATATCGGTTGCTTCAAGCACGCGCAGTCCATCCCGATTAGCAACATTCAACGTCAGCACCTGCGCGCGCAGCGACGTTTCGACTTCGTCGATGAAATGAGTCAGCAACTCACGGTCCGAGGCCGAATCCGCTTGAGTGGCCCTCGCTAACCGCCCCACCCCAACCGGGCTGCCCGGCTGGGGACCCCGGGGTCGGGCTTCTGACACGATCTCTCGCGCAAACGTGAACGCGCGCACGGCGGCAGCAATTGCTCGCCGCAAACTCTCGCGGCCGCGAACGTCGAGGGTCGCTTGCGGAAGATCGCTTAACTTCGCTCGCTCATTGAACGGCTGGTTGATTTGATTCGCAAACTGTAGTTGCTCCAGCAAGCGCATCAACGCTGCGCGCAGCGCTTCGGGAGTTCCGTCTTCCGGCATTGCCGCGATGGCTTGCTGCAGATGCCTCATCAACAGAATGCCCCACGCGATCGCCGCCGGGTGAATCGGCGTCGGCTTCTTGCGCCGGTCCATCACGGCTCCGTCTTCCGGCGGCGCTTCATCAGCAGCCGAAACGGCTGAGTCGTCTGCATCATCACGTGAGAAAAGCGAGCGGGCGGCTTCCTGAGAAGGGAAGATGTTGATCAATTTTCGCGCGCGATCAATCCAGGCATTGACGCGCAGCTCACTCCCGACGTACGCAATGACATTTTCCAAATCGTCAGGTCGCCACTGGCCGATGCCGAACTTCTGACGCACTCCGGCGTTTGATTCTGCTTCGGTCGCGGTCAATACAAGCGCGGCGTACTTGGCGTCAAAGGCTTTCGCGAGCTCATCGAGCGCTTTCGGCGAGGGCTGAAAATAACCAGTCTTGATCAGATGACCGATGTCCCTGGTCTTGGGATTCGTCACGTGCTCGCGCGGCTCTTTCAGAATCTGAAACAATTTGTCGCAGGCGCGAATCGCCGGCACATCTTCAGCTTCGACGCGACGCTCCAGATTGCACGGGACGGATTCGTCAGCAAATACGCGCGCAATCGTATCGGCGTAAGACGCGCGCTCGCGGACTATCAAGGCAATGTCGGATAAGTTGTAATCGTCGGTTAGGACGAGCCGCTTAATCTCTTTGGCAATCGAACGAATTTCGAGCTCGCGGTCTGCACATTCGAACAACCGGAACGCGGGCATCCCTGCCTGCGGGGCCCCGGCATCCTGCCAGTCGCTCAAGCCCTCCCTTACAGTCGGGCTACTGCCTCGGTCGTCCACATTGAACAACCGCGCGCGCAAATCGTGCTGGCGCGGTGCCTCAGCATCCGTGACAATCTCAAACGGCGCGATTGACTGAAGATGTTCGATTGTCGATTGGAACGGACGAAAGATTTCTTCATTCCGATCGTCATGATTGACGTTGACGATCACCGAGGGGACAAGCGGAATGATGTACTTCAAAATCTCACCCTGCACCGGCGTGAAATCGAAGAAGCCGTCGAGCACGACCAGATCAATTTCACTGAGCCACGACAAATGATCGTGAAAATCGCCGCGGACTACTTGCAATGCCTGAAGCTGATCGGCGTCTTCGTCAGTCAGATTGAACTTGTCGAGGGCCGCCGCATACGTCGAATAGATCTGCGCCACGTCGCGATCGAAATCAATTTGGGACTTCGGCTTCTGGTCTGGGTACTTTGGACTTTGAACTTTGGATGTCGAACTGGCTTCTGCCTCGCGACTCTCGATCGCCTCACGAAATTCGTCCGGCGATTTTCCGGCGCGCTGAATCTCGCCAAGCAACGAAGCCACAGTGTTCACGCAACCGTCGCGGTATGCGAGGGGTCTGATCGCGGTCAGCTTCCCTGCGGAACTTAATTGCTTGATGATTTGCGAAACCAGGCTGTGACGGAGCGGAAGCTCTTCCCGATCGATCGGCGTGCGCGTTGGCTGTGTCAGAAGCCCGCGCGTAAGCAAGGGCTCGGTTGGGTTAGGTGCCCTCCCTAACGGTCGGGCTTCCGACAGGATTCTTCTCACCAATCCGCGAAACAGATAGATCGGAAACTCGCCCCAAACACCTTGGGCGGCCTTCCCGTCGAGCAGCTTCTCTGTCACGAGATCGAGCAGCGGATGTGAGGCCGCGATGTAGAGGAGTCGATCAGTTTCACCGCGCGCGATGTACTCGCGGCATCGCGCCAACAAACGATCGCGATTGTTTCCCCGGACCGGACCTAACCAGATTTGTTTGGACACTTATGACTTGTCGCCTGCGGCGACGCTCTTCGAACTCAATAGGGGAAACGAATCGTCTTCATCCGGTTCCGCTTCAGCCGCGACCAGTTCCGGGAACAAGCCGCCTTCGTCAAGACTCAATGTCCGCGTGGACTTATCGACAGGTTCAATCGTTTCGATCTCTTCACCGGCGATCGCGCCGCGCTCCTTAAATTTGCGCGCCGTCACCAGCACGCGCGCCTCGAGCGAGCCAACGCCCTTGTTGTAAGACTCGAGCGCGCGATCGAGGTTGCGCCCGATGTCTGCAAAGTAATTGACGAAGGTGCGCATGCGATCGTAAAGCTCTTTTCCGAGCTTTCCAACTTCGTCGGCATTCGCGGCGCGTTGCTCCTGCTGCCATCCGTACGAGATCGCTTTGAGCAGAGCGATCAGCGTCGTAGGTGTGGCAATGATCACGCGCTGATTGATCCCGTCTTCGATCAGCTTCGGGTCTTGTTCAAGCGCTGCGCTGTAGAAATTTTCCCCGGGAAGAAACAGCAGGACGAACTCCGGCGTCGGCTGCACAGTCTCCCAATAAGACTTTCGGCTCAAGGCGCCGATATGCGCGCGCACCAGGCGGGCATGCTCTTTCAAACGCTCGACTCGAATCACCTCATCTGAAGTGGTAACCGATTCGTAGAAAGCTTCGAAGGGAACTTTTGCGTCGACGACGATCGTGCGATTGCCGGGCAGCCGAACGATCACGTCAGGTCGGATGCGGCCGTCTTCCGTGGCGACCGTTTCCTGTTCGGTGAAGTCGCAGTACTCAAGCATGCCGGCGAGTTCAACGACCCGGCGCAATTGAATCTCTCCCCAGCGCCCACGTATGTGAGGGGTGCGCAGAGCCTTCACCAGATTCCCAGTTTCGTTGCGAAGTTCCAGTTGTTGGGTCGCGAGCGATTTCACCTGTTCGCGCAATTCCGCGTACGCTCCAGCACGCGACTTTTCCAACTCGCCAATCTTCCCGTCGACTTTTTCGAGCGAATCTTTCAGGGGCTTGACCAACTGATCGATGGCCTGTTGTCGCTGGTCGAGTTCGCCTTTGGCCGTTACCTGAAATTTCTCAAGCGTAGCGCGCGCGAGATTGAGAAATTCCTGATTGTTGTCTTTGAGCGCGTCGCGCGAAAGCGCCTTGAATTTCTCCGCGAGCTCTTCAGTCACGCGTTTGAACGACTCGTTACGCTCTTGCGCTGCGCGGCGCTCGCCCTCGATATTTGCCAGCAGCCGCGCATTATCTTCACGCAAGCGATCGCCGTCGGTAACTTCCGCTTCGAATGTTTGCTGAAGCTTTAGGAGCTCTCGATCTTTTGCGGCGACACGTTCCTGCAAAGCGGCGATCTCTGTTGCGCCGGCGGCCCGCCCATCGTCGAAGCCGCGATGCCACTTGGCGTGGAGCGCGAGCCACACGACGACCGCGCCCACGATCGCGCCGAAGATGAGAGTCAAAACTGGAATTAGCGAGTCCATTTGATTGGCTATTTTATCACGCGTGTCTCAGGAATGAAACGATGTGGCAGAGGCGGGCGGTTGGTACGCACCCCTCCGGGGTGCTTGATTCAGCACGTCGGAGGCGTGCTTACCCGCTACCCAAAGCATGCCACCATGCGTTCGTAAACTTTGCGCGTCACGCGCACGTCATTCAGATTGTATTCGCGAATCTCGGCGAGCTTGCCGGCTTGATACAGGTCGAACACTTTACTGCCTTCTACTTCACCGGTTTTGCTCGATTCAATTCCGAGCGCCCATGCGACATCATCAAGCGCCACGCGATTTCGGCTGCCGAGCCACCACCTGCGCATCGTGTCATAAACACCGCGCACATTGAATTCGCTTAGATCGATGAACGGCTTTACCGCAATGTTATTCGCCAGGCAGCGTTGAAAGATGAAGGGCAGATCAAAGTTGATGATGTTGTGCCCGACTAACAGATCGCATTCAGGATCAAAGTCGGACATCAGCGCGAGAAAATCTTTCAGCGCCTGCGCCTCTTCCTGTTCGTTTCCTTCGGCGTCGATCCCGAAAGCATGTTCGCTTTGATTCCCGGTCAAGCCTTCGATCTCAAGCCCCGGTATCGGCCCGACGTGTACCGCGATCGAAAGCACGCGGCCCGAAGTCGCATTCAAAGAGCCGAGTTGATAAACGCGCTCTTCTTCCGCGGCAATGTCTTCCAGATAACGTTGCTGTTGTTCCAGTCGCATGAAGCCGAGCTTCAATTCCTTCTCAAGCTTCGGCCCGACGCGATCGCGAAATCCCGGAAGCGCCAAAGTCTCGATGTCCAAAGTGAACGCGCGCGGCAAGAGCGGATCGCAACCGAGATACTCGCGATATTGTTCGAGCGTGATTGGCCGGTACTCGCTGACGACGAATTGGTTCCGATCCTGAAACGATTCGAGTTTTCCGGTGACTCCCCAAAGCCCTGGACGCAATTCTTCGCGGCCTTCGAGCACATCCGACCAAACCTTGAGCGGTAAAGTGCCGGTCGAATTGCGTGCGCTGACTTCGCGGAAAGGTTTACCATCCTTGGTGCGACGTTCGCGGACAGAGACCACGGCCACCATCAACCACACCTCTTCGGCGAATGGGAGTTCGGGGATGGGAATGTTGCCTTTCATTAGATAAGTGTCAGAAGCCCGACCGTAAGGGAGGGCAGCTTAATTACCAAGTTCATTTAGATAAGTGTCAGAAGCCCGACCGTGAGGAAGGGCAGCTTAATTACCAAGTCGGCCTCTATTCAACTGAGTCTCCTAACGGTCGGCTTCGGACACGCCCGGCTCCTTCAGCTGACAAATTCGGAAAGATGCTCATCGAAGCCCGGCCGAACAAAATCACGCGCGCGTGGAAACCGCGTTTCCAGGCTTCGGCGCAGGCGCTCCAGTTGCAGCAGCAAAGGCTTAATCGTCTGTGACTTGTCAGGTCGCGAAATCTGTAACGCACGCCACGCTCCGATTGAGCGATCGATCGCGACCAGCGCGATCTTTGCCGATCCATTTGAATCGATTAGGGAACTCCTTGCGAGGATCGCCTCATGATCGAGTTCATCAGCGTCGTCGTCTGAAGAGAAATCGAAGGACAGAATCTCTTCATCGTCAAATGCTTCTTCGTCGATTCCGTCGATGCCGCTTAACGCCCGATGCACTTTCACTGCCACGAAGAATTGGTACCAGCGAATCACTTCGACAGCGTCTGATACGCCCAGATCAGATTCATCTTGCGCGAACACTTGCCGTTCGTCGTAAACAGCCACGCGCGCCTTCATCTCGGTTTTGAACCAATCCTCCACTGCGAGGGCGTAGTCATGTGCGACTTGGGCGAGTTCGTCCTGCTCGACCCGTTGCCTTTCCTGTTCGTTCTTTTCCATTGCCTGAGCGAGGGAGGAATCGAGGTCAACACCGGCTTCTTCTGCCCATTCCCGCAGCATTTCAGCCGTTGATTCGAAGATACTACGCAGCTTTTTCCAAAACTTCTCGTTATTGATGTCGTGGACTTCGGGATCGCTCAGGTCTGCGTCGGCTTCTTCAGTTGCATATAAGAAGCAGCGTGCCGTGAGTGGACACCTTTCGCACCAGCGGTCGCAATAGTTGTAGATGCCGGAAATGAAATCCGGATTCTTGGCGAGGGCGAGCAATTCTTCTTTGTGCATCGTGAAGCTTATTCGCGCGGCTCATTGTAATGTATTATTCGCAGCACGACTACGGAGTATCGACGGCCTCCGAATAAGTCTTGCGTGAACAATCTGCCGTCTGCCCATCTCCCAAAGAGAAGAGTCGTCACAGGTTTGAGCATCAATCGTAACCAAACGATAAGCTTCGCGCGTCAATGATCTACAACACCGCGTTCGCGCGTTGACGTTTTACGTAATCACACCGTGCGCAGAATCGTAAAACCAAAAAATCTCGCCGTCATGGCACTCGTGGCTGTGATCTATTTTGTCGCGGCCAAGATCGGTCTATCACTGGCTTTTGCCAATGCGAGCGTCTCGCCCGTGTGGCCGCCTACCGGCGTAGCCATTGCTGCCCTGCTGTGTTTTGGCTATCGAGCTGCTCCGGGAGTTCTGATTGGAGCCCTGCTCGGCAACTACCTCTTAACCGATGTTCCGCTGATTCCGTCCACGTCGATTGCGATCGGTAACGCCCTCGAAGCCGTCACTGCTCTTTATCTTCTGCGGCAATTTACCGAAGCTCGCAATCCGTTCAATCGTGCCTTCGACGTGTTGAAGTTCGTCATCTTCGCGGCGGTGATCAGCACGACTATTGCAGCGACGATCGGGAACTTAACGCTGTGCATTGCCGGTCACGAACGCTGGCAGGATTTCAGTCATCTCTGGTTGACGTGGTGGTCCGGCGACGCAGTCGGCGCGCTAATGGCCACGCCGCTGATCTTGAGCT
>Ga0247673_1000039_pt1 | contig 13078 bp, 9 predicted proteins | sample CNK14_metaG_FD_182722 | JGI IMG/M metagenome (GOLD analysis project Ga0247673, IMG submission 182722) | Soil microbial communities from Purdue University Martell Research Forest, Indiana, United States - CNK14 | ecosystem: Environmental > Terrestrial > Soil > Temperate forest > Bulk soil | place...
GGTCGGGATCGAAGAGCTTGGCAACGAAGCAGATGCTCTGAATCTCAAGCGGGCCGAGGACAATATGGGTTGGCATCAACACCTCGATGCGCCCGCTCCCGGTCACGGCAAAACCATCCTGGCTCAGCCGTCCCGCCAGACTGAATTCGGCCTCGATCGCGCTTGCCGGAATCGCGTCCCTGAGGAAGCCGTCGCCGCCCGAGAGGGAGAGGATCAACTTCATCCGGTCGAGAGCGATTGTCACCACCGGTGCAATCGCCGCGGTTCCGCTGCCGGTGTCGAGAACGGCTCTGACCGCGATGCCGGCAGTAACCCTGTCGACTTCCAACCGTGTTCCACCCGGCAGCCCGATGATCTGCATTGGGTGGTCGTCGCGGTGGGCGACGAGAGAGACGCCGGCAGTGACGTCCACCGTCCCGGTTGGCGGCCGCACCTGGAAGTCATTGGTTTGGATCAATCCCTTCAAGCCGGCAGCGAACGTGCCCTGGAATGTCGTCAGCAGTGACCACGGACCCACGAGAGGCCAGGTATCGTTCACCGCGACGGTGGCCGGCAGCCGCAGCTCAAAACCAAGGCCGGACGGAACGGGCGGACTCTCGACGGGGTTTGCCTGTAACGCGATGATCAGCGATTCGAGAAGCGGAGGTTGCCCGCCGCCGGGGTCTATGATCACCGCCGGTAACTGATACGAGATGAGGAACGCTTGCAGCTTCAAGAGGAGTGCGCGCCCGTCGAAGGTCGGTTCGCCCCAACCGTAGAGCTCGCGCGCGAGTTCTGCGGGTTCTTCAAACAATTGGACGATACGATCAAGAGCGAGCCCGCGCCGGATGTGCGGCGGCGCAGTCGGATCTCCGGGAACGCCCGGGAGTACCGTCTTGGAGAAGATGCCGGCCAGATCGAGAATCGCCGCGAGCTGCGGCAACTGCCGCTCCAGCGTGCGCACGGCCATGAGCTCGGTCAAACGAGCGAAGAGTTGGTCGACGCTGCTGTTGAAGTGTGCCTGCTGCGCTGGCGAAAGTGTCCCGTCGCTGTTGGCGGCTTGTCTGATCGTGGCGCCAAGCTGAATTGCCGTCGCGGCCAGCTCGCCGATGCGAATGCCGAGCGCTGCACTCCGGGCGATAATGGTCACCGCGCTGCCGCCAGCCGCAGCACTGATCAGCGCCTGGGTGGCAGGCGTCAACGCGCGCGCAGCGGACGACACGTGAGCAAACTCACTCTCCAATTGCGCATTCCACGCCTCCGGAATTCCGATTCCGACGTCCTGCAACAATGCTGGCGATAGTTCGTCCGCCAGTGGCTGCAGCGCTTCGGAGAGATGACGCAGCAGTTGCTCGATCGTGCCGAGTTGATCAGGCATGCTGCAGCTCCTGGCTCGGTTCGAGCTCGTTCACTTCGGATTTCTCGGTCGCTTCGAAAAACTCGACCAACTCGAGGAGAGTCTTCCCCTGTAGTTGCGCGATCAGCGGCAGCGTCTCGTGCAGTGCCTTTATTAGTTCCTTGCTGGAGTAAGTCTCGAGCGCCGTGACCAGCTTCGCGGCGCGCACACTGAGTTCGACCCCGTCCAACTCACGCGGCAGCGGCACGTGTGGCAGCATGGCCGTGCGGGTGGCGTGATGCATTACCAACGGACCATGATTGCGGTGCCAGACCGTCGCCACGCGCTTTTGCGTGTTCACTATTGCCCGCACTTCTTCCCAGTGTTTGACGCCTCGCTCGTACAAACGCTTCCCTTCGGCGGTATTCAACAAACGGAACAGCGGCGTGCCTTCCTCGAGCTGCGGCAATTTCGGCAACTCGGGCGCGACATCTGTCACGGTCTCCGCGCTGGCGCTCGCGGTACTCGACAAGATCGTAGGTCCGGTGCCCTTCACCGTCGGGTGGTTCAAAAGCGCCCGCACATCCAGCTTGCCGAAGCCAAAATCGTTGTTCGGCGTTGTCCCGGTAAAGCTATCGCTTCGCGTGAACGGGTTCGTTGTCAGGATTGTCTTAATTTCCGCATGGCTTAGAGCCGGGTTGCGCTCCAGCATTAGGGCGATCGCGCCGGTCACGTGCGGCGCTGACATGCTGGTGCCGGACAAGGAGGTGTAGGACTCGCAACAGCAATCGCAGCAGCAGCCCATATTGAAGTCTCGCTTGGCCGAGGAGATACGCTCACCGGGAGCGCTTAAATCGGGTTTCAGGCGGCTCGTCGTAACAGTCGGGTCAGGGTTATTCAATAGCGGACCGCGGCTCGACGAGTCGGCGAGCTTCCCTTTGTCTTTTCCAGATGAGGCATAGTTGCCAACGGTGATACCGCTGGTCGAACCGCCTGGCGAGCCGATTGTATTGGCCCGCGACAGGTCGTCCTTGAGTCTGTCTAATTGTTCACCTGCTATCCATGCGTGGTAGGTAATTGCAGCGGCGCCGGCGTTGGTGAGCAGGATGATCCATTCGCCGCCCTGATTCGTATCGCCGGCCACTGAGGTGATCGTAATGCCGATTCGGAAGCTCCCGGCTGGTGCTCCGATAACTGCCGCACCTTCAATCCTGCAGGAACTGTTCTTTCTGCCCTCGACAAAACTGGCAACGGTATTAGGCGCTGCCAGATTAGAGCCACTGCGAATGTTGTTGCCGGGGGGGATGAGCTGGCATCCGAGTCCGTTAGGTGCAGTGAACCGAATCTCAACCATACTGGTGAATTGCTTGCCCGGCGTGGGATTCACGGGCAGCACGTCAAACCGTAACGTCTTCACCACGCCACCCGGAAGAATGGAGCCGGTGGCATGAGTATTCTGATCCGGCAGCATCGTGAGCGGGTCCGCGTTGACGTCGACTTGGTCGCCCATGTTGCCCGCGGCGGCAACGAGAACGACAGGTTGCACCGGCATCGGAAGACGCGAACGAACCAATAGAAAATTATCGATGAGTCGATCCATTGGGTCGGTTCCGTCATGCGGGCCGAGAAAAGTAGCAAAGCTCATATTGATGACGGCCGGCATAGGATTGGGGAGCGCCGTGTCGGCTGTGTGTGCAATGAATTGGATGGCTCTCTGAAGGCTGTCCACGCCCCCGGGAAAGTGATACTTTACGATTACCAATTCTGCATCCGGCGCCACCCCGACGTACTTAAATTCCCCTGTGCAGAATTCGGCCTTCTTGCCGTTGCCGGCTGCTATCCCTGCGACATGAGTCCCGTGCTTGTGGTCATCGCTGTCGGTCTCCACCCGGGTCCCACGGACCATAGTGCCGGGTTGGATAATCTGAGTACTGCTGGCGATGTGCGTTTCGATCTGCGCCTTCTCATAGATAATATCGACCGGCGGGGTTTGAGTCTGGTCCAGCAGCCGTCTGATTCTCGTTTTGGTTTGATCGTTAGGTAGTCGGAAGACTGGGTGAAGAATGTTGATGCCTGAATCGATGATGCCAATAATCACTCCCCGCCCGGTGACCTTGTTCGTTCCTGAAAAAGGATGTTGGGGGTTGCGGACTGTAGCTGCGCGGATCTCCGGGATCGATTTGTCCAGAGTGACCTTGGGAACTCGCTCCTGATGGACCCGGAGAATCGTTTTCAAACCGGCAAGTTCGTCTAACCTACTGAGAGGTACTTGGGCGGAAAAGACCAGCTCAAAAAGGTGCCTGAAATCAATACCCGTACTTTCGAGCTCACTTGTGTCAGGCCCGGTCAGCTCAATCAAGACCTGTACCAGTGGCTCAGTAGCCGGCCCGCTCTCTCTTGTCGATCTTCCTGGTGTCTCCTCTTGCCGGCGTCGCTGCCAGTCCTCGGCCATCGCCCATAGGTAGGGCGACACCTTGGAGCGCCGCAGCAACTCCGGATCGAGGCCGGCCCCTTCGTCTTTTGGCGACGAAGAAGCGTCCGAAGTCTGGTCTCCCCGGTCTTCGGATCCGTCTTTCGGATTGTTTGGATCAATCTGCCCCATGATGGGCCCTCGAATGACAACTTCTGCTCTTCAGTTTTCGATAGGCTAGAGACGGGATCCGAAGAACAGACTTGGTGACGGTGTTTTAGTTGAGACCCCTTCGAACTGGGCCTTTGGCTGTCAGGAGTAGCTCGAAGTAAGGAATCGCGCGGGAGAATATGCTGATCTTGCATCCCTGTCAAGCAAACAAATTGACTCGCAAACCCCAACTTGAAATGCCCCTTCTCCCTCTTGATGGCTTTTTTTGCGCCTGCTTTGGCACACAACAGGGCCCTCGACAAGTCGAACGGGAGTGCCTATTCATGTCGTTAGATTATTCAGCTAGTAGTAACCGGGCACGAGGTTGTCGTCTCTGTCGTTGAGCCTGAGATTCGAATTCTTTCATCGCAGGAATGGGTAAGCTGGCCAGCCGTTAATCTCGTGGGTGTTGGTAATGGACAATTTACTTGTTCAACTTAAGCGGAAAACCTCCCCAAATAAAAGCTGAGAAATATGAACCTGCTTTGAATAGTCCAGAGATTTCGAAAACTACTCGATAGTGAAGTAATGACCGTCTTCGTTTGGAACCACTTACTTGCCGGAACCTACTGGAACCAATTCTTTGCCGCCGCTGGAACCAATTAGTGGAAGTTTAATCAAAACTCAGAGATTTCGCCTCCCAACGTTGTCTACGATCCGTGTTTTGGAACCATTAAGTTGCCGAAAGTACAAATTGGAACTTAAGCCTTGCCGGAAGTTCTCCAAAATCCTATTCGAGAAAAATCTCGGTTCTGGTCATAAAGTGAAATTTGTCGGGCATAAAGTGACGCGGCGTTGGTCAAAATTGAACGTGCGACCAGGGTCTAGCCTCAGCCCAACGCAACGGGTAGGTTTGCGTTAACCTCCTCTGAAAAGAAACTAGACGGGTCGGGTTACGCTGTTTGACGCCGTTACTTTCTGCGGTTACGTCTTTCTTGTATCACTCCGGTATTACTACGAGGCAACATTGACCGGAATTCAGGCTGCAGTCAATCTCTATTGACCAATCTAAGTTATTGAGTCGCGAATCGCGCGATGGCTGTAAGAAGAAGTTGCTACCCACAGCGCATTGTTTTCCCTGGCGTCCTCTTGGGTCACTACTAGGCGAAACAGTCCCGAATTTGGGTGAACACACACGAACGTAGAATGGCGAAAACGCTAATTAAAGCGCATGCACCAGCATCCACCAGAACTCGGGAGAACAGTAATCTTAAGACTGCAAAACCTTTATTCATCGGTTCGATTCCGATCGCCGCCTCCAATAACCTCAATAAATTTAGTAGCTTGCGGTGCTAGCTTGAATTTACCGTTTCCGTTTTGGGTCACTGTTGTGTCACAACCTGGGCAAGACAATGCTGACTTGGGCAAACGAATGCACCAAAAATGTCCAAAAACGCCAGTGAAACTAAACATTCCCACAGACCAAATCGTACCGGACATTTTGCCGAAGTGTAAGAAACCTTTATTCGCTCATAGCGCCTGCTCGCGAGGCGTGCTGCTGGGCAAAGTTCTTTCATCCCTGTCCAGCGTAACTGGCTCCCAATAATAGGATCTTCCACCCATTCTTCCATCCTCTGTCCTTAATGAACATGTGCACAGCAATGAATATGTGCACAGCTCCGCCCCAACTAACATCTGGCGTTCGGAGTGATATGTCAGATTGGGCTGGTTAACGAATAGTAGGCTGTAAGAGGGCGAGGTAAAGGCCTCGTGCACGTAAGAACACCAAGGCCATTTGAGAGCGGGCTTTGAAGCTAGCGGGAAGTATGTTGCGGGCGTTGGCCCGGTGTGGATCACCGGTTGGCAGGCGGTCAGGCCGGAGACGTCACCCGGATAATGAGTGGTTCACATTTTGTGGACGGGGTCTAATGCGCCTGTTCGAACAGTGCGCCCGTTTTCACGAGTTGGGGGTTAGTCTGAGCGGCGCTGCGCCGCAACTCATCCCGAACGGCAACGAGTTGTTCGAGCATCTCGTCAACCGCATTGGCAATGGGTCCGGCATTTGTCGCGAAGATGTCGCCCCACATTGACCAGGAACTCTCAGCCAACCGCGTCATATCGCGATAGCCGGTTCCGGCAATTCGCTTGAGCATGTCCGCGGTTGCCTGCCTGTCAATCGTGGCAGCCAGCACACTGGAGAGGAGCTGAGGAAGATGACTGACGAGCGCCATTGCACGGTCATGCTCTGCGGCTGTCGTTAAGACTACGCGCGCTCCGAGCATTTCAACCAACTCGTTCATGGTCGCCAGCGCTTCATCATTTGTGCTCCGATGTTCCTTAATCAACACATACGGGGCGTTGTCGAAGAAATCCGCGCGTGCGTGTTCGAGCCCGGCCAGATGGCTGCCGGCGACGGGATGTCCACCGACGAAGAGCCGGTCCTCCGGGAGATAATTCAGCGCGGTTTTACACACTTCGGATTTAATACTTCCAGCATCGGTCACGATCGCGCCGCGCGCTACTTGCGCTCCGCGATCTTGAAGGAAACTTCTGATGGCGCCAACAGGCATCGCGAGATAGACGAGGTCGGAAGTGGAAACCTGCTCGCCGGCAATGGCCTCGTCCAGTTCGTCTATGATGCCCTTTTCGAGTGCCCGGTTCAGCACCATCGACGACGAGTCCCAACCTGCGATGCGGACATCGGGAAGACATCGCCTCAACGCCAGTGCAAAGGAAGCCCCGATGAGACCACAGCCGACGACGGTTATTCTTGTCACTTTCATTTCTTCTTCCGGCAATCGTCAAACGTCCCCGGCGTGACTCTTGATCCGTTTCTCGCAGAAACCCATAGTCCTTTTTCTAGGATGTGCTCACACACGAGGACTGATCAACGGCGTGCGCTTCGGCGCGACGCGATTCGCGAATGATGCGTCGGAAGAGTTTAGCGGTGGCCCCTTGGTCGAGGGGACCCGCATTAGCTTGGCAAACTTTCTTCAGCACCTCTTGTTCACGGTCGACATCACAAAGAGGCAGCCTGGCTGTCCTCTTCAGCATCCCCACGTCAATAGCAGCCCGGGCCCTCCGATTTAAGAGTCGGATCAGCGCTTCATCAATATCGTCAATCTCAGTACGCAGATCTTCAATGCGCTCTGTCACACTCCTCGAATCCGTACCTATCATAGAGACAGCCCTCCTACTTTCCGGGTCTCGACCAGGCAATAACGATTTGCGAACAGGGTTCTTCTGCCGCGCTGAATAAAGAGTGACGACGACACTCAGGCGGCCACAGCGTCGGTCCTGGCAAGTTTCGCCGCAGGTTCCTCGAGGTGACGCATTAACGTGGCGAAGCCCTCCAAGTCGAGCGACTGCGGCCCGTCAGAAAGCGCCCGCTCAGGTTCCGGGTGCACCTCAATGATGAGGCCATCGGCACCCACGGCGATGGCCGCCTTTGAAAGGCTCGGCACCAGGCTGCGCCTTCCAGTGGCGTGTGATGGATCGACAATCACAGGTAGATGTGACAGTTCTTTAGCAAGTGCCACCGCCGACAAATCCAGCGTATTGCGAGTTTCGGTCTCGAACGTCTTAATGCCTCGCTCGCAAAGCACCACATCAGAATTGCCGCCTGCCAGCAGGTACTCTGCCGCCAGCAACCACTCCTTAATAGTCGCCGATGGTCCACGCTTTAGGAGTATTGGCCGCTGCAACTTGGCCAGGCAGCGCAACAGCGAAAAGTTTTGCATGTTGCGGGCGCCGACCTGCAACATGTCCGCATACTCCGCCACGATCTCCACGTCTTCCGTGCTCAGCACTTCGGTCACTACGGGCAGTCCGGTTTCTTCGCGTGCCATTTTCAGAAATTGCAGGCCCTCGACACCCAGTCCCTGGAAGTCATAGGGCGAAGTGCGCGGTTTATAGGCGCCGCCTCGGAGCATATTGGCTCCCGCATCACGAACGGCGTGAGCGGTGAGGAGCAGTTGTGCTCGCGACTCGACTGAACAGGGGCCAGCTATGACAACTACTTCACCATCGCCGATGCTAACAGGGCCGACCCTCACAACTGAACGACCCTGCTTGTATTGCCGGCTAACGAGTTTGAACGGGTGGGTAATAGGAATGACATCCTCAACCCCGGGTGCGGCTCGCAGCGCTTCCAACTGGATGCGCATATCCGGGCTGCCCACGGCGCCGATGATAATGTACTCGACTCCACGGCTAATATTAGGCTGACAGCCACATTCTTTGACCCGTTCGACAACATGAGCGATCTCCGCGTCGGAAGCCGCGCTAGACATTTTGATAATCACGGTATTTTCTCCTCTGAATGAAAAGCTATTGCGTAAAGAGTGAGGTTAGCGAACGAAGGGCAATGGCCGGAAGTTTAATAAGCCGCGCCGGAACAGATAGGACATCTTGACGAAGAAGGTCCTGCCGTTGCGGCGAAAAACAACAGCGCCGAATATTCTTTGCTCGATGTAGTGATGAGCCGTGGGAATTGCGCAGCGCTTCGGTGAGAGATTCAAGAGAAGCTGGGAGAAGAAGCTTCCTGCTTAGTCCCAATTCCAACATTTCATACGCCAGTCACGCCCTTCGACGGCCACGGCGGCCACGTATTCCGCTTCTACATCGATGGCCTGTAAAGACCAGCGAAGAACTTCTTGCGGTAGCCGCCGGCAACTTAACAGCGCGGCCGGCTCGCCTGGAAAAAACGAAACGTCAAATTCATCCAGTGGCATCGAGAGACCTTGCCCTATAGCTTTGATGTAAGCCTCCTTGCGTGTCCAGCAATTGAAAAAAGCATCGCGCCGTTGGCTTGCCGGGAGGGTCCGAAGCTGTGCCGCCTCTCGCCTCGAGAAGAATTTCCGAGCAATCTGTTCTCCCGCAAAATCCTCAGGAATAAACTCCAGGTCAACTCCCAGGTCTCGGTCTCGAGCAAATGCATAAAGAGCCTTGCCGTGGGAGTGGGATAGACTAAACCGCAGGCTGCCGCTGTCGAACTTTCGGCGCAAGCTCGGCTTGCCGTGATGACCGTAGTCAAACCGTAGTTGCGCGGGCCGAGTGTTCAGGTAGCGGCCGATTATGGATCGTAGGATTCCTCGCGCAACGATGAAGTGATCGCGGTCCTTTCGGAAATGAAACCGGGACGCTCTTGACTGTTCATCGGGCGCCAGCAGGCGGCCCAATCGTTCTATTTCATCCGGGGGCGGGTGCAAGCTGGCGCGCCAAATATGCACTTCGTCCTGTTCCAGCAGCAGCGTTTTCGCCGGTGGAGGACTCCAAACGGAAGCGCGATTCCCAGAGTGAACTGAACTCAAAGTTTCCTCACTCTTGTGTGGCATCTTAGTGGAGGCGGAGGTCTTATTAGTAATATCCCGCAAGATTAGTAATATCCCGCAAGAATAAACCGCCCCAGCTCCTGCGAATAACCTGCAGCAGCAGTGTTTGTGATATGTGCAGGAAGACGTGATCGCGGCAAGTGTCCGCAGCGAGAGGAACCGGTTGTCCGGTGAACGTCAAGCTTCAAGGCCTTCGCGCCCAATTTCCCGGTGGTGCAGACCACCGAAAGCTGTAAGAAATTAGTTGCTCTAACGAGAAGTGATAAGTCTGGCAAATAGCAAATTCTGCACGCAGTATCGCAAGCGCGAGTTGATCGTAGACCAGTCAGGATTAAGTAGCCCTTAGCTTGCGCTTTGCGATTCCTCCATCTTCTTTCTCAGACTAAGCGGACGCATATCGGTCCACACCTCCTTGATGTAGGCCAAACACTCTTCTTTAGTGCCAACCTTGCCGGCATCGTTCCAACCCAACGCATTCTCGCGGTCGGCAGGCCAGATGGAATATTGTTCTTCGTGGTTCATCACGACTTTGTAGATCGTGTTATCTTCTCTTTCTTCTTGACTCATGATCTCTCCTTTGTTCTTGCATTGAATGACATTCAGCACGATGCTGGTTAGTTCGACATTTTCGCGAGGGCGCGCGGGCGAACGATGGCGTAGCCTAAGTCATTCTGGTTCCACTTGACCACTTTCGCATAGTACTTCGCGGCGGCGAGCTTGTCACCTGTCTGTTCGTAAGCTAGGGCCCGGTAGTACCAGATATAAGGAGCATCCTGGTTCGCGCCCGCGAAATAATCGAGCGCCTTACGGGGATTTCCTTGCCGCAGCTCCAGCAGCGCGAAGTATTCGTTGAGTGCTCTCTCGTCACTGGGCTTTTTAGCGGCGGCGGTCAGGCGGCGCGCCTCTTCGAGTTGCGCCCTGGCGGCGTCGAACTCGTGCCGCTCAGCCAGGATGCGCGCCTGCGTCAGCATCAGGGCGAAGCGGATACTGTCCTTCACCGAAGCCGGCAAAGACGCCTCTGCCCCCACCTTGTTCCCTGCCTCGATCTGCTTCATAGCGTCGTCAAGCCTGCCGGATTCCAGCAGAATCAGCGCCCCGTTCTGGTAGGCCCTGATGATGGTCGGGAGGTCTCGGGCCTCTTGCGCCAGCGCGAGAAGCTGCTCGTTGACCTTCAAGGCCTCCTCGACCTTCCCTTCATGAAGGTACGAGGCGACTATTAAATCCAGGGCTTGAATCTTCGCTCCGGCGCCGGGGGCTTTGGCGAGTAGTTGTTGATAAGCTTCACGCGCTTTGGCGTAGTCCCCCTTGAAGATGTAGTTGTTGCCGATGCCGGCCAGCGAGCCGACGAAAGACGGGTCCCTTTCCATGGCTTTTCTATATTGCGCAATCGACTCGTCGTAGCGCCCAAGCTTGAAGAGGAGTTCCGCGTAAGAGTCGTAAGGGTTCGCGTTGTTCGGGAGCAGCGCAATGTAAGTCTTAAACGCCTCTTCGGCTGCCGCGAACTCGTCCAACGCGGACCGCGCATAGCCGAGCGCGTTATAGGCAGGCGCAAATTTCTTGTCGAGCAGGATGGCCTTTTCAAACTCCGCCGCTGCCGTACGTGCGTCGCCGCTGTTGAGGTAGTAGTTACCCGCCAGTTGGTGAACCCGCTTGTCGGAGGGGAAGCCCCGCAATAACTGATCTAAGTGCTCTTTCAGCTTCGCCTGATTACGCTCCGCCTCCGCCTGCACAGCCAATATCCAGTTTCTCTCGCCCGGCGTCACTTTGTCGGCAAGGCTGGCGGCCTTGTCTATATTTTGCCGGGCGCCTGCGAACCCGCCACCGATGCGTGCGCGCAGCAGGTACGCCATCGCGAAGTCAGGGTCGATCTTGACGGCGCGTTCCAGGAACGCTGCGGCATCAGTCGTCTCGAAATTATCGATTTGGTCTCTGCTCTCCCGGAAGAGCTTCAGGGCCTCTTTCGACGAAGACGTGACCGGTATTTCCAGGGCTTGCGCGGACAGGATCCGCGGCGAAATAAGTAGTAGTAAGAGTAACGCCGACGCCGACGCCGCCCGTGTTAAGAACTGTTTTCGTTTCATCTCTGGCCTCCATCTGGTTTTAGGTTGCGGGCGACTGACGGGAACTGAGGTAGTCCGTCCGTCCCGCCTTTGCAGATCAGGTATTATTCGGCGACGGCGTGCGAAGATTATTCCGCGTGTGGCCCGCGGCCTTCCCGCTACACGAGACAGGCCAGTCGGCCGCGCCGCCGCATAACTCAAGGCCGTGTGCCGCACGACCGTCGGACACGAGAATTCAACTCGACGAGCTTTGCCCAAAACGCGGCCTGTGGCGGGAGGAGACAAGCTAATACTGGGAGCGCGGGCACCCTCGCCCGCATGGCGTGCGCCACACGCTCAATCCCGAAGTCTTTGACGCTGCAAGTTTTTCGCGCTTCGCGCTCATAGCGGGCGAGGGCACCCGCGTTCCCAGTACGCCCGGGCTCGTTTCACTTCGATCGACTTTGGGCAAAGCCGCGCCGATAGTGTGTGCTCTGGAAAACGCGCCGGCAGTTCGGCCGCATTCAATGCGGCGCCGTTTAGGCGCCCGGCAGGGATCAGGGGAGTGAGGCGGCGCGGGCTTCGTACCTCATGGCATACGACCCGCGCCTCACGCAAATGAAAACAACCATCCTCAGGGGTCCGCGCTCAAATGCAGGCTCGGCCCTACTTCAGCGCGGCGAAGTGAACAGACCCGGTTACTTTGCGCCCGCGCTCGCACGTGCGCCGCCGATGAGACGCAGGGTAAGCGTTCCGGAATTAATACGCAGCTTGAAGAGGGGGCCGCCCGTCCCCAGTTTGAGGCGTCGCACCTCTCTCGTTGAAGTAGGCTCCTCCGTGGGGTTCAGCCCTTCGTTGACGACGTTGCGCGTGTTCGCCTCGATGTTGGCGTTAACGTCCGCCGGGAGCGCGAGTGAGATGGGCCCGCCACCGGTCAGGGCCTTCAGTTGAGCGAAACGCCCTTCGAGGACTATGCCGTCGCGTCCCATTTCGCTCGCATCCACCTCGCCTTCAAAGTTGACGATGCTGACGAGGCCGTTGTTGGTGAAGGCCGACAGGCGACCTCTCCCGTCATTCACGTCAATGGGACCGTGCTCGGTGCGTAGATTCACCTCGCCGTTGACCCCCGCCACGGAGAGAATGCCGTTGCCGCTCGTGACGCGCAAGTTTGCGTTATGCGGGACGACGATCTCCAACTCGACGTAAGCTCCTTTGGTGTGCATGTGGGTCCCGCCGAGACGTATCACCCGGAGAGGCTGTGTGAATTTGGTCTCGACGGTCACGCCCCCGCCTCGCTGCGCGGCGCTGAACCGTATGCCGGCGAGCGCCTGCTTGTCGATGGCGGTCTTGACGGCGTTGACGGTCACCTCGGGCTTGTCCCAGGTGCTCACCTTCACGGAACCCTCGAAGTTCTCGATGTTGATCTGCGGCGTGCCGCTAACCGTAAAGGACTGCGACTCCCGCTCGATCTCATTGAATACTGTTTTCATATCTTCCCCCTGGCCGGTGTAACTGTCACGCGGCCCTGTAACTTCACTTCTCGATGTGTCGTGCGCAGCTGACGGATGATCAGCCGCCTGCGAAGCTCTGCGCCAACCGCCGGCGCACGCGACGCCGAAAACCCCTAGCAGAACCAGGAGTGTGACTGTTGTGTTCTTCTTTTTCATATTTAAACTTCTCCTTAATAAATTGAATCTGCCCCCTCGGGACGGGAGTCGCCGGCCGGCGTCGGAGCTCGTGCCCGGCGCCGGCTGTGGGCGACTCTCCCGCCCTGTGATGAATGAACGCGCGCTCATAGTGAGCGCGGAAACCGAAGCCGCTCTAGAAACCG
>Ga0247673_1000040_pt1 | contig 13011 bp, 4 predicted proteins | sample CNK14_metaG_FD_182722 | JGI IMG/M metagenome (GOLD analysis project Ga0247673, IMG submission 182722) | Soil microbial communities from Purdue University Martell Research Forest, Indiana, United States - CNK14 | ecosystem: Environmental > Terrestrial > Soil > Temperate forest > Bulk soil | place...
TGCGAATGAAGCCATCCGCTTCATTCACGGTGTAGGTCGCCGCGCTCAGGCTAATCAACGGCTGATTGTTTACCGTCTGTCCGCCTGACAACGTTCCGGTGCTTGTGGCGAAGTTCACATCGCCACTGTAGTCCGCGGTGATCGTGTGCGCCCCAGCCGTCAACGTCGAAGTTGTAAGCGTGGCTACGCCGCTGCCGTTCAGAGTCACCGGCGAACCTGAGTTAGTGCCATCGATCTTGAACTGCACGGTGCCAGTCGGCGTCGTAGTGTTCGCGGCTGGCGTCACTGTCGCTGTAAATGTCACGCTCTGCGTCAACTGCGAGGGATTCGCAGATGACCCGACCGCAGTCGTCGTGGCCGCCTTCGCAATCGAGAATGATTGTGGTACGTCGGGAGCCATGTTGTAGTTTCCGTCACCAGCCTGATGCGCCGTGATGGTGCAACTACCTGCGCCAGTCAGGTGAACCGTATTTGTTGAGATGGTGCAGTTACCACTTGCGGTGAACGTCACGGTCAAACCTGAGCTCGCCGTCGCGCTCACGCCGAAGTCCACATCACCAAACGTCTTATTGGCCAGACCACCGAACATGATCGTTTGATTCGCTGCTGTATTGGTCAAAGCGAAATTGGCCGAAGCGACATTGCCGGCCAGACTCGCCACCACGTTATAGGGACCTCCAGCCGTGCCGTTGGCCGTGAATGTCGGAGCGGTCGCAATGCCGCCGGCATTTGTGTTCACCGTCGCCGAGCTTGAGAACGCACCGCTGGCGCCGCTGGCCGGAGGAGTGAAGGTCACCGGAATATTGTTCTGAACGACGTTCGACTCTTTGACCGTCGCTTGCATTGCCGTCGCAAACGCAGTGTTGATAGTTGCGCTTTGCGGCGTGCCGGCAGTCGCTGTGACTGTGTAGTTGGCCTCCACTGCGCCGATATCGACCGTTGTATTGACGATGCGACTAAATCCGACACCGCGCTGATCGACCGGTAGCGTCTCGGCGGTATTACTGTCGCCATCGAGATCGAAACTGTCCGCAGGCAACAAAGCATTGCTGCCGGCATTGATGGCCGGACTGCCAGGAAGAATGAGGTGCGTCTGCGTCGCGCCGCCGTGATTGGCTAGCACGCCAAGCATCGCGTCGATCGGCGAGCCGGAACTGCCAACCTTGTTACTATTGGCGTCAGCATTGCTGATGCCGGTCATGTTGGTACCGTCACCAATCAGGTTGAATGAACCGCTTGAATCCAGCGCGCCACTGATATCGTCACGCGTTGAGCCGGTGCCCCGGAAATTCGCGGCCACGATCGTATTCTTCAACGTTACCGTGCCGCCGCTGACAAAGATCCCGCCGCCCTGTTCCGCGCCGCTGTTGTCGTTGTCCGAACGGTTGTTGGTGACGGTGACGTTCGTCGAAGTCAGCGTTCCGCTTGAGTTGTAGACACCTCCGCCGCTCGTAATACTGTTGTTGCCGCTGATAGTGGTGTTGATTAGCGTGACCGCGCCGTTGGCATAGATGCCGCCACCATTACCGATCCCGCAGCTATTTCCGCTGATTGTGCTGTTCAGGACAGTGAGTGTGCCACCGCCGTAGATGCCCCCGCCACTCGATGGGCCTCCGTTGTTTGTCACCACACTGCTCTGCAATGTGAGAGTGCCAATATTGTAAAGGCCGCCGCCGCTGCCTGTTAACGGAAACGCGTTGTTGCCGTTGACGACAACGCTTGTCAAAGTGAGCGTGCCGGCGTTAAGTACTCCGCCGCCGTTGTTAGGGCTGGTGGCCTTGCCATTCGCGATCGTCAGATTCGAAATTGCCACCGTGCCTGATTGAATGTTGAAGATCCGGCTCGCATTGTTGCCGCTGATCGTCAACACGTTCGCACCCGCTCCCGTGATCGTAAAGTTTTGACTAATCGCCAGTTCGCCGCTCGTCAGAGTGATCGTGTAGGCCGAGCCATCGAAGAAATTCGTCGCGCCGCCAGCCGTACTGTTTGAGAAAGTAATTGTGCCGCCGACACAGAGATCTAGGATCGCCTGGCGCAAACTACCTGCTCCGCTGTCGTTTGTGTTCGTAACCGTGGCCGAAGTAGGACACACAGTTACCGTGGTCGCCGCCGATGGTGCGCTGCTGCAACCGCTCGTTGTAACGACAACTGTGTAGCTGCCCGAAGCCGTGGCGACATAATCTTGGTTCGTAGCGCCTCCGATTGGGTTTCCGTTCAGATACCACTGATTGCCTGATGCGCTACTGGAACTCAGGGTCACTGAGCCTCCACTGGCGAAAGTGGTTGGGCCGCCCGGCGTGATCGTCGGAGTCGGCGGAATCGGATTGATAGTAACCGGCTGCGTGCCCGCAGCGATGCATCCATTCGGCGCGGTCACGGTTAGGTTCAACGTCACGCTGCCTGATGCTCCGGCCGTGTAAGTGATGCTTTGGGTGTTCGTGGCCGAAGTGATCGTGCCGTTGGTGATTCCCCACGCGTACGAGGTCATGCCCGCGGGGCCGGACGCCGTGTTGCCAGTCGAATTCTCGCAGACTGCGGCTGGTGTGGGCGTAATTGTGGCGACGGTGCTGCTGCAATCGACATCGTTGAAGCAGAACGTCGCGTCGTTGAGAGTCGGCGTGACAGCGCTGTCGGTTGTAGCCAGGAACGCCTTGTACTCCAGGTAGCGAAGATTGTAGAACTGCGGCTGGAGACTTGCGGGCGAAGTGGTAAAGAATGTCGCCGCTGTCCCATCAGGACCGACAAAGTTGAATGGACCGTTGACATTGTTCGACCCGGCGACTTGGAACTTCAGCGAAGTATTCGCAGGCGTACTGCCGTTCCACGATAGGGTCGACCAGATCGGCGTGAAGCCAGGCGATGGGTTGGCGTCCTTCGGCGAAGAGATCAGATTGCCGGACGCCGTGTACCCAGTCTGCATATAGGTCTTGAAGTTGTAGTCTCTGGTCGTATCAGTGGACCACGTCCCGCCGCTATCGGCCGAAAGAACGCGCGAACCGTTGGCATAGGTGCTTGGGCTGGAGCGGATCCAGAAATAGCCGCTACCTGCCGGCGCCGACACCGGACGCAGAATCAGAGCGTATTGTGTTCCGGAAGTCAGCGTTGTCGGCGAGCCAAAGGTCGCCGTAAAGAGAGTGGTCGCACCGCTCGCAAAAGCTGAACCCGGGATTGTCACGCTGGCGAGGTCAGCACCAGTGGGCAGACCGGCGCTCGTGGCGCGAACCGAAAGCGTCAGGTTGGGCGGAGTACCACCGCACCCATTACAAAACAGTTGGATATCGGCTTTGACCAGAAGGCCGGTGACTGCCGGAATGAAGGTCTGGCCGGTCCAAGCCGGAGTGCCAAAGCCCGTCCCTGTCGTTGTTCCAGCCGTATTCTGCTGATCAATGGTAGGCGCATTCGACAGCGTCACGTCGCCTGGGCTTGTATTCAAATCGACATTCGTGAAAACGCCTGTCAAGAAGTCAGCCTGCGTAGTGTCGGTTAAGCAGGCTGAGTCCGGTGCGTCTGTGAGCGAGAAGTTCTGCGTGGTTGTATTGCCGTCTGTGACTACGATTGATGACGCCGAGGCTGAGCCGAATCCCGGATAACTCGCAGTCATCGAGGGATAAGTACCCGCCGGAATATTAGTGAAAGAGTAATTGCCTGACCCGTCGGTCGTTGTCGACCGCGCGCCGAGCATTACCGTTGCGCCAACGATCGGCGCGCCGCCCGGATTGACCGTAACTGCACCGCTCACGGTGCCGCCGGCTCCGACGGGCGTGCAGCCCGGGAAAGCACCGATGTTGCCGAACTTAGTCAACCAGCGATGGTTGAAGGTCTGATCCGCAGGATTCGCGTACTCAGTCGTGTACCAGAATGTGCAGCCGTCCGGATCAAGCGTCATGGCGCTGTAATCTCCCCAGCGCGTGGTGCCGGTTTGCGAAGCGGTTCCGGTAAAAAAGTTTTGCTCAGTCTGGCTGAAGGTGTTGGCCGGGTCGCTAACCAGACGGCCGGCGTACCGAATGGAGGGAAAGGTATCCACGCACGTGGTGCAGTTCGTCGCAGGGCTTGTTCCAAGCGCCTCATTGACGGCGCTTGACACGCTATAGCCCATGGCCAGATTGCCAGTGCGATCAAGCGCGAGACTCGGCATGAAACGGTTTGTGTTATTCGCGCCGTCAGGATCCCATGTCGCTGCCTGCGGGATACTGGCGGCGACTGTACCGCCGGTGACGTTCACCTGGTACCAGCGCGGCGCGGCGACGCCATTGGGCTGGCCTGTACCGGTGACGCCCGGTCTGCGGACAGTGTGTGGCAACCACAACGACTCGGTGCCGCCGAAGTTCGTGTACTGGTTCTGCACCATGGCCCGGATCTGCAGAGCGTCAAGGAGCGTTGCGGTTCCGGGCTGCCCGGGGTTTTGGACGGCCGCGTTGGGCCAACTCGTCGCCGCAATGGGAGTGTTGGGTCCGGTGAACGTCGAAAGCGAGATGTTGTTCCAATCGACGTGGAACTTGTAGACGGTCAGTGCATTGGTAAAGAGCCAGCTCGATACGAACAGATTCGGCCGACCTGGCGGCGGCGTGCCAGTCTGCAAACGGGCATTGCTGGGGATTACAGTGAAGTCGCCACCGCCGATATCGAATGAGACGATCTTGACCGTTGGACTACCGGCATACATCTGCGCTTTATTGAAGGCCCACACCCGCGCATTCTTGAAGGCCGCGCCCGCAGTGTACCCAAACACATTCGACGACATGTAAAGGCCGTCAGTCCAGATGCCCAACTTCGGATAGTCGTTCAAACCGTCCGTTACCGCAATTGAGTAGAAGTTCCATCCGCCCGCCACCGGATCACCGGTCTTCGAGACGGCAAAGCACTGATACGCAATTGCCGGATTGACGTTACCGCCGCCATCAAGTGTGAAAGCGAAATCCGAAATAACCCAGCGATCCTCGAACGTGTCGTAAAGCACGACAGGGTCGCCGAAATTGTTCGTATCACACTGGTTGCCGAAATTGCCCTGGCTCATGAACGTGTTGAAGGTAAAGGCCGCTTCCTGGAATCCGTCAGACTTGCGAAAGACACCTATAGAAGTGTTCACCGTCTGAATGTAATGGGTTGGCCCAACATCGCCATTAGTGTCGGGCGGGCTACCGGCGCCCCAGTTAAAACGATCAAGCCCTTCGAATACATTCACCGGCGTCGGCGCAGGCGCTGCCAACTGAGGCGCGATGGACGGAGCTGATTGCGTGTCCGATGGCTGACCTTGAGGTGATAGACCACCTGGTGGAACGTAGAAACTTGGATTCGGTTCCGGCCCCTCAAGCTCGGGACGCTCTTGTTGAACTGGCCGGCGGCGAGGCAGGTTGCGCAGATCTCCATTGAAGTCCTTCCCCGCCTTGGTGAGGTGCCACTCTTTCGGTTTTCGATCGGTACTTCGCTCCAGATCCTGACCCGGCGCAGCCGATTCACCCGGCTGAATGCTTCCTGCTTCCGGCTTTTGGAAGGTATTAGAATCGCGGCCACCATTACTTCCGACCGCAGATGAATACGGAACTCGGACCGATCTTGAGAGCGGCGAGTTCTGACTTGTCAGGAGTTCTTCCGTGTCCTGACCGTTGTTCATCTCAACGACTTGTGGAATTTTGTGAGACTGTTGCGCCAGTGTCGGCGGCGAAGTGGGCCCGACGACGTTGCTGGACGAGTAGATCTTCTTCTCGACGCCGACTGAATTTCCAAAACCTATCAGTCCGCCAGTTCCACTGGGGAATACGTCGGCCTTCGGCTGTGCCGCCGGCTTTAGCCCACCAACCTTAACCGCTGCGTTTCGATGCTGATCAGCGACGCGGGACCCTTCAAACTTAGGCCGCCAATTGCCGAACGTCAGCCCCGCGGCAATGATTGCGCTGACCATCGTCAGCACAAGCACGAAGGGTAATCGTGTGCTCAACCAGGGCCTCTTTGAACTGTAAGCCAAACGACTCTTATTTTGGCTTCGATTCCGGGAACTGTTTTGATCGCACGCAGTGGTATCAGGTTGATTCGGTGTGAGCCTTTTCATTTTCAGGGGTACTCCAAATGTATTCGATTAGTTTCGACAATGGTCTACAAAACTATTGTCGCTGGTTGCTGGCTGCAACTCGAGAGTGACATTCTTGAACGTTGACACGAAATCACTAGCGATTGGAATTCTGTTAAGGGCGAGCTGTTAATGCGGACTGAAGGCGATTTTCAAAGCAGCCCGGTTACCAAATTACTGACTAAGATCTCAGTACATTCGTCTAAGAACTGGGCAAGCATACGGCTTGCACGCACTCCCGTCAATTAGGAATTTCATTACGAGCGACAAAAGATTCGCTCTCATCGCGTGGGATTCGCCGATGCTTGTGGGCTCCTGACTCTACTTGCACTTGAAGAGTCTTGGTTCGGCGCCATACACGACGGTGAAGTTACCGATCAATTCCCTGGTCGTGCTGTTCTCAACCCTAAGGGCCATCGCGTTGCCCTTGACCTGGCCACTGAAACGCGCCGGATGACCCTCTTCGTCTTCTTGTCGCACCGGGCCCCCATGTTCCGGGAACTGCTTTCCGGAAACACTGAACCGGCCCTGACGATCCAGAATGATCGGTTGATCTATTGTCGCGTGGGCACAGTCGTACTCGATCGTTGTGTGTCGGGCAGTAACCTCCAGACGGATGTGTGGCCCGCCCCACGTACCTGTAGGCAATGGTTTGGTTCGAGGCTTTTCGCTCACCGGTGCATCCGCTCGCGTATATGAAAGCTGACGAAGCCTCGCATGCGAGTTTGCAGAGCCGCTGAAAACTAATGCAGCAGTGAAACAGATCGCGCTAACAGTCCTTTGAGTACATCTCACAATGGGCCACCCTTTTTTTCGAACGACGTTTCGTCTCCTTCAAGCTTACCGCGTTGTGCTCTCTGAAAGAAAATGGCCTGCCGGGAAATAACCAGCAGGCCTAATAAGTGAGACTTCGTTCCTCAACCGCCTTAGTGACTAGTCTTGCCCCTGGCGACATTCGAGTAAGCCGAGTCTCCAGCCGCATTGAAAGCCCGAACTCGATAGCGGTAGAACGTATTGTTCGTCAGTCCGCCATCTGGATAACTGGTGGTATTCGCACCTACCTGCGTGATTTCCACAAAGTTCGTGCAGTTGTTGCCCTGACAGCGCTCAATCTTGAAGCCGGTTTCGTTGCCCGAGTTGTCCGTCCACGACAAATTGATTTGGCTGGCGGACACACCGGTCGCGGTTAAGTTGCTTGGTGCATTTGGAACCGGATTTGGAGTCGGCGTTGGTGTCGGTGTAGGCGTAGGTGTGGGCGTCGGAGTTGGAGTGCCGCTCGGTGTGGGCGTCGGAGTCGGGGTCGGCGAACCACCACAACCTGGGAATTTGAACGAGCCGATGCGTGTGCGCCAGTTGAAACTGGTTGTCGTCGAGTAGTATTCGGTCGTGTACCAGAAGGTGCAGTCGTCACTTGGATCTACAGTTATGTCACTGTAATCGCCCCAGCGACTACTGGTTCCTGTCTGACTGCCCGTGCCGGAGAATAGAGTCGATTCAGCTTGAGCCAGCGTGTTGAGCGGATCGCTCGCCAAACGTCCCGCGTATCTTATCTGGGGAAAGATGGTACCGCTCGAGGCGCTATATCCAATGGCGATGTTTCCCTGTTGATCCATCGCTGCGCTGCCCATCCAGCGCCAAGTAGAATCGGGCTGATAGGTGCTCTCCTGGAACTTCGTCACCGGGCCGTTCGTCACATTTCGCAACTCAAACCACCGAATTCCGGCGACGCTGTTCGCGCTAACGCTGTAGTTCCCTACTACTGAATCGTGATCGCCAAAGTTTCTGTACGTCAGTCTAAACATCAGCCGATCGCCGATCCCATCCAATCTCGAGGTGGTGTTGGCTTCGGGCACACAAGATCGGGTCCCGGGACATAAGCTCGTGAAACCCGCCGCGGCCGGGCTTCCGAACAGAGTGAACGACGAATTTGCCGGCGTGGCAAAGTCAACATGAAAATGGAACGTGCGATAGCTTCCTCCGCCGGGAAATTCGACGAACGTCGCGGGCGCCCCAGCCGGCGGTAAATTCGATCCATCCAGGTCCGCGGGTAAATAGACCTCTTCCGACGATCCGCCGGTGACACCGGTGGTGATGAACGTGCCAGGTAATCCTGCGAGCATCTTGGAACGATCGAACGCAAAAGGTTGCGGGCCGAGAAACAACGTGCCCGACGAATTGAAGACGTTCATGCTCATGTAGTACGCGTCTGGCCACACCCCAAGGTGCGGGTAGTCGAAAAAGTTCGAACCGAGGTGATAGTCATAGCGGAAATACGAACCCGTCGCGTTACTGGACGTCGAGACGGCTATGCACTCGTCAGTAGGCACACTGGAACCCGCGAACTGACTTATCAACCAACGATTCGCGAGCTGATCGTAAAGCACCACCGGATCACCGTTGCCGGCGGTCTCGCAAACTCCGCCAAAACCTTGCCACAAAGTTGAAATGCCCGCAGGGCCCAACTGCGACGCTCCCGAAGTCTTATCAAAAACTTGATAGCCTTCGTTAACGATTTGCACGTATTGTGTCGCGCCTACTTCTCCATTCGTATCGGGCGGAGCACAGTTGCACGCTACACCCGGGAACGGAACACCGTCGAAGTTCAGCATCGTCCCCGGCATGTTTGCCGTTGGCGCTAGAGTCGATTGCACAACCTCGTCCTTACTGTCCCTGTGCGAGTGCGTAACTTTCGGATTTGCGTTCGCTTCGCGCTCGGGCTTGAACACAAGCGGCAACTGCCTCATGTCGCGCAGCGGCGGCGAAGTGTCGTTCCGAACGGATTGACCAACTGTGACGCTGTTTCCCTGCCCCTGGACCACGTAATTCGTCACCGTTGCCGACTTCTTTTCAACGGCAGAATTTCGCGCAGCTTCAATCACGCTGGGCGTTACTACTATCGCCGTTAGTATTAAGGTTGCTAGCAGCGCCACGATCAATCCCGCATATTTCCTCATTTTTGTGCCTCCTGATTTGTTTGTGACTACCAGCTAAAATGGTTGGAGGAAATTAGCGTCGGGAAGGGGGACTCGACTTCTAGGGCGACGGGATAATAATTCGGCTCGCGCGTATGCGCAAGGAAAATCTTACCGATGCGAGGTTTAGGCGGTTTTTTGCGGCGAGTTGATTAGTAGCGAGGCGCGCCCGATCGAGACTTGAAAGCACAAAACCGCCGGCAAGGTGTGGCTCACCGGTGGTTCTGTTTCTTTTGAGGCTTACGACCGCCTGACGCGCTACTGAGTGTTCACAGCAGTGTCGTCAATCACGAACGACGTTTGTAGTGAGCTGTCCTCAGTCCCAAGGAAATAAACGCGAATCGTTTGTCCTCGATACGCCGACAGGTCGAAGGTCTTCAGCACGTACGTCGAGTTCGCATTCAAATTAGAATACGTTGCCAGCGTGGCTAACACCGTGTTCGACGAATTGCGAATCTGCACTTGTAGCTTGTCGAACTGCGTGGTCGTGGTCGTCTCGGCAGTGTCGATTCTCACCCAGAAGCTCAACGTTGCGGACGTAACGCCTGCCGGAATCGAGATCTGCTGATAGCACGAATCAGTGTGCGTCGTGCCGTAACCATCGAGCCAGGCCTTCCACGAACCGGTACGCGCTGGGCGACCGGTCGAGCTATCGATGACGCCCGCCGTCGCAACCCAGTTTACGTTACCTGATTCGAATCCAGGATTCAGCAGCAACTGTGATCCGCCGGGAGTCGGTGTTGGTGAAGGTGTCGGGGTCGGAGTTGGTGTCGGCGGTGGCGCCCCCGTCAACAATGAATAGAGCAGACGGTTTGGTGATCCAGTGCCCGCACTGGTGACGTGATTCAACGTTGCGCCATTGATAATCGCCGAGGCCACTTGCGATGGCAACGCGCTTCGATTCGTTTCCAGGTAAAGCGCGGCGACGCCGGTGACGTGGGGCGTGGCCATCGAAGTTCCGGAGATCGTGTTGGTTGCCGTGTCGCTGGTGTTCCACGAAGAAGTGATGCTCGATCCGGGCGCAAAGATATCGACGCACGTTCCAAAATTCGAGAATGACGATCGCGCGTCGGTACTGGTTGTCGAACCCACGGTCAAGGCATCTGCGACGCGCGCCGGCGATTGTGTGCAAGCGTCGGTGTTGCTGTTGCCGGCGGCGATGGCATAGGTAACGCCATCATTGATTGAATTGTTAACCGCGGTATCGAGCGCCGATGAAACGCCGCCGCCTAAGCTCATGTTGGCAACCGCGGGCTGCCCGGCGGGATGATTCGAAGTCACAAAATCGACGCCCGCGATGACGCCTGAGTTGCTGCCCGAGCCGCTGCAATCCAACACGCGCACCGCAACCAGGGTCACGTTCTTGGCAACTCCATAGGTCGAACCTCCAACGGTTCCCGACACGTGCGTGCCGTGACCGTTGCAGTCGTTCGTGCCGTTACCGTCGTTGATCGCAGTGAAGCCGGAAATCACTCGGCCACCAAACTGAGTGTGAGTTGCGCGGATTCCCGTGTCGATGATGTACGCGGTTACGCCCGTGCCCGTCGCGTTGTAGTTATAGTTTCCATCGAGCGGCAGATTTCGCTGATCGATTCGATCGAGTCCCCAGGTCGCGCCTGTTTGGGTGGCTGAGGCAGTCACCTCGCCATCTTCTTCGACAAATTCCACCCCCGGATCTTCAGCCATGCGCATGGCCTGTTGTTCCGACATCCTTACTGAGAAACCTTTCAGCGCGCGGTAAAACGTATAGCCGCCGTTCCGATCGCCTGAGTAATCTCGGGACAGGCGAATAGCTTCCGCATCCGGATCGGTGTTGTCCTTGAGAACCACGATGTATTGGTTGTGGATCTTTCTGTCCGAGCGGCGAAATTTGTTTGGGTTCTGGCCGCGCACCGTAATCAAACTGGGAACCGACGCGCCGGCAACCAGTGCAACTACGACTGCTAACGTAATGACAAATCTTTTCATATGGGCTCCTCCTGACAACTTTTGCAGAGAAAGTTAAGCTTTTAAGAACTGCGAGGTTATCGGTCGGGCAAGCGCGGGGGAGTATAGCCGCAGCGATTCAAAAGAGGTGTTGTTTTTTAGTTGCAAGGCTCGCGCTGACGACGAATCACTTGCCGCGAGCGCAGTATGGATTGATGGCACAATCATTGGGTACCTCCTTTGTTCGCTACCATGAAAGCCGAAGCCAATTCCGGGTTCGTTATCTCAAAAAGCAAAGGGTGAATATCGTTAGATATTCACCCTCGGGTTTGGACGAAGGTAAGGCCCGATTATGGGCAAGTGCTGAGCTTGAAGGTATAGATGTAAGTGTTCCAGTTGAAGGTTCCATTAGCCGGCAAATACTCGGTAGTGAAAACCATCGTGCAACCATCAACCGGGTCAACATTGATCGTGCTGTAATCGCCCCAACGAGCGAGGTTGGTCAACTGCGAACCACTTCCCACGAGAACTGTCGTCTCGTTGCCCATCGTGCCCAACGGATCCAAAGGACCCCGATAAGCATAACGAATGCTCGGCTTGATCGTGTTGCTATTCGAGATGCTATATCCGACCGCGATGCCGCCCGTCTGATCCATCGCCGCGCTGCCCATCCAACGGTAGTCCGCGCTGGGAGCAAATGTTCCCTGTTGGCGAATCACCGGGGTAGCACTCGCCATGGTCTGACCTATCGCATTCTGTAGTTCGTACCAACGAATTCCCGATCCGCCGCCGCTGGCCACTGAGTGGTTGATAACCAGCGCCTCGCGAGTACCCAGGTTGCGATAGCTAAGCCGGTACATCAACCGGTCGGCTAATGAATCAAGCTGTTGCGAAGTTCCAGGCTGAGGAACACACACGCCGCCGCCACAGGTGCGACTGAAGGCGGCGACCCCGGCTATCGGCGTCGGCCCCGTCAATGTGCCCGTGCCCGCGGTCCAATTGACAGCGAACCTCCAAAAGTTCACCGCCGTCGACGTTATACTGAGTAACAGATTAGGAGTTCCGGCAGGCGGTAAAATCGTGCCTTCTAGATCTGATGGCTCGAGACTGTGATGGCTGCTGCTGGTCTGAGCACAAAGCTGCCGAGCCGATGCGCCAATCAACATCTTGTCTCGCTCCAGGGCGCACACCTTATTGCCGGAGAACGTGCGTCCGTTCCGAAACATGTTATAGGTGATGTAATACGCGTCGGTCCAGACACTCAACTTCGGATAATCATTAAAATCCTTGTTGAAGGAATATGAATACCGATTGTAGGTGCCGGTTGGATCCGGACCAGTCGAGACTGCCACACACTGTGTATAAGGCGTCGCCGATACGGCGAACTGAGTCAGTATCCATCGATCAGCCAACTGATCGTATTGCACAATTGGGTCGCCATCGTTGTCGGATTCACAGCGGCCGCCGAAACCCTGCCAAATCACATTCCCGTTTTTTGGAAAGCCGGGAACCAAGGTGAACCCGGTAATGTTGTTGGTCACGTCTCGTGTCAGGGTGTAGACCGCATAGCGCAGGTTGACCCATTGCACATAATGATTCGGTCCGACGTCGCCTGTTGTATCCGGCGGAGCAACGCGAAAGCTCGGATCAACCGGGGTGCCTCCCGTAGAGGCCTTGGGTTCGCCAAAAGTCGAGGGCGCGCCAACCCCACGTTCAGCAAGTGGATCAATGGTGGTCGGATTCGTATTGCCTACCGGCTCCGGTTTTCCCGGCTCGAAATCTCGGCCGCCACGTGCGACTGAAGGCCGCTCGCCGCGTTCGAACATTTCCCTTAGCGGACGCGTTGTCCGATCGTGATGAGTTGCATCGCTTATTTCGGCGGTCTGCTGCTCGACCGGCGATTGCGCGGCGCTGCCTCCTTTATTACCCGGCTGCTGTTGACCGAGGACCATGCCCGGCAGAAACGCGGCCACACACAAGGAAATTAATGTAATAACGGCAAAGCTCTTTCTCATTTCTTCTCCTTCTTTTCTTACTGACGAACATCAA
>Ga0247673_1000041_pt1 | contig 12694 bp, 7 predicted proteins | sample CNK14_metaG_FD_182722 | JGI IMG/M metagenome (GOLD analysis project Ga0247673, IMG submission 182722) | Soil microbial communities from Purdue University Martell Research Forest, Indiana, United States - CNK14 | ecosystem: Environmental > Terrestrial > Soil > Temperate forest > Bulk soil | place...
GAATTCGAAATTCAATGCCTCTGACAAACATGGCTGACCTCAAGTCGGAAGTCGATGCCCAAGTTAAACCTTACAAGCGTCACATGGACAAAGAAGTGTTCGCGCAAACCCGCGAGAACCTCTTGAAGAAACGGTTGCGCGAACATTTTGGCGTGCCGCGCCTGAGCCTGTTTTTCCTGCACACCTGATAAAGTGGTGTCAGAAGCCCGACGGTGGGAGAGGGCACTTTCTTTGTCAGCGGCCCTCCCTCACGGTCGGGCTTCTGAAACAAGATGGAAGTCACAATCGAACGAATCCTGCCGGGCGGACTCGGCCTGGCGCATGCCGATGGCCGGACGGTGATGGTGGCGCTCGCTGCGCCCGGCGATCGCTTGCGCGTTCGCGTCGAACGAGTGAAGGGCAGCGTCGCGTTCGCTTCGATCGAAGAGATCATCGAACCATCGCCTGATCGGAGCGCACCGCCTTGTCCCTACTTTGGCCGGTGTGGCGGTTGTGATTTTCAGCAGATGAATTACGAGACCCAGCTCGCTGCGAAGAAAGAGATCATTAGAGACTGTCTGCATCGAATTGCTAAGATCGACGCTCCCGATTTCCAAATCGTAGCTGCGCCGAACCAATGGCATTACCGTTCGCGCGCGCAATGGCAGTTCGACGCGGATGGTAAACGCCTCGGATATTTCGAGAGCGGATCGCGACGCGTTTGCGACGTTACCGACTGCGCGGTGCTTGTGCCTGAGTTGCAGTGGGTGCTTGAAGACATGCGTGCCGGAATGGCTGACGAGTCGCTGGCCAGCGATGCGCGGTACTTTCGGGCAATCGCCGGAGATGGCACTGCCGTCGTCGCTGCCGGATTCGAAAGAGCGCATCGCACTAGTCATCAACAGCCCGCCCACGAGCACTCGGCATCATCAACCGAGGAAGAGATCGGAGAAGTCACGCGCACGATCGCCGGCGAGACGTATCGTTTGGGCGCTGAGAGCTTCTTTCAGACCAACGTTGACCTGTTGCCGCAATTGATCGAGGAAGCAATCGGTCAACAGCACGGCGACACTGCAGTCGAACTTTATTGTGGCGTCGGTCTCTTCACGGTTCCGCTGGCGCGAAGGTTCAAGGATGTTACCGGCGTGGAAGATGATGCTGATGCCACGGAGTTTGCTCAGCAGAATCTAGCCCATGCGGACCTCAGCAATGCCGAGGTAGAGAAATCCGATGTGGGGAATTGGCTGGCACGGAACGAACACAACCCGCGGTTTGCTCCGCTTGATTTCGTGCTGCTCGACCCGCCGCGCGCCGGCGCTGAGTCGCGCGTCATCTCTGGCATTCTCAAATTGAAGCCGAAACGACTCTGCTACGTCTCGTGCGATCCGGCCACGCTGGCTCGCGATCTTAGCAAGATAATTGCAGGCGGATATTCGCTTGACTCTATCCTCGCTTTTGATATGTTCCCGCAGACTCATCATGTCGAAACGGTAGTTCATCTCAGCGGTTAACCCGAACACGATGGCTGAACTCCCTCGGATGCAGCTCGCACGTGCTCCGCTTTTCGTGTGCGCAGCTTCATTGGCCAGCGGAATATTGATTGGCCATTTCCTCAACGCCGACTCGTCTCAATTTCGGATCGTCCTCACGCTGGGTTTAGCCGTGCTGCTTCTCCTGGCGATTGTCTTTGTCCGTCGTCACAAACACGGAGCTTCGACTGTGTTGGTTGTAGCTGCATTCTTGCTCAGCGGCTTCTTGCTTTCGCTAATCGAAACTCGTCAGCTCGATCCAAGCCGAATCAAGAGAATGTTCGATGACAACGCGCTGGCGGCGAACGAGCCAGTCGAGTTGACGGGAGTTGTCAAAGGGCCCGTGCAATCCGCTCTCGATGGTTTTTATCTGATCGTTCGAGCTGAGAGTTTGCGCGTAAGAGGAAGCGAGCGCGCCGCGGCCGGTGATGTATTGCTGCTGGCGCACGTAAGCAGTCCGGAGGTGCGCCATGAATATGAACTCCTCGAGTTGCGACATGGCGCGCGCCTTCGCGTGATGACGACTCTCGATCGTGACGAAGATTATCGCAATCCCGGTGTGCTGCCGTTCACTGAATATCTCGATCGGAAGGGTTACGACGCGACGGGCGCCATCAAGAGTCCGCTGCTGGTGGAGCGTTTGGATGATGCGCCTGTGTTCCTGCCTCTGGCGTGGCTGTATGAATGGCGTGAGCAATTGGAAGCGCAGTTCGATAAGAGGTTCTCGCCGGAAACGGCTGGCGTCCTGGATGCTGTGCTGCTCGGTAATCGATACAAGATATCGCGTTCCGTGGCGGATCGCTTTCGCGCCGGCGGAACATTTCACGTGCTGGTGATTGCTGGACTGCACATCAGCTTCATCGCCGGCATCGTGTTTCTATTGATGCGGCGAATCACGCGCAATCGAGTTATCCAATTTGCCTGTGCGGTGACCTTCTTGTTTGCATATTCGATCATGGTTGGCGCACAGGAGCCGGTGCTGCGAGCTGCGTTAGTTTTCAGTCTTGGGATTTTCGCGCCGCTCGTTTGGCGACGAGCAAACTCGCTGAACGTTATTGCGGGCGCGGCGCTCGCATTGCTCGTGTGGCGGCCAAACGATCTCTTTGATCCATCGTTCCAGCTAACGTTCTTGTCGGTCATATCGATCGTTGCGATCGCCGTTCCGGTCCTGACCAGGATGCAAGCGGTCGGTTCATGGCGCCCCACGCACGAGACGCCGTATCCACCAATCTGTCCCAACTGGTTTCGGAAATTGTCTGAGGCTTTGTTCTGGAGTGAACGCGCGTGGAAAGCGGAAATGGCGCAATCGAACGTTCGCTACAGGTTATTCAAGACGCGCATCGCTGCGAAACTGGAACAGTGGCGACTACAGCGAATTCTGCGATTCGCAGTCTCCGCGATTGTCGTTTCCGCGAGCGTGCAACTTGGCATATTGCCGGTGCTCATAATTTATTTCCACCGCGTTTCGTTTGCCTCGCTCTTCCTCAACATCTTTGTAGGAGTGACGATGGCCGCGATCGCATTTCTCGCGTTGCTCGCGATGATCGTGGCGCAGCTCAATTCATCAGTGGCTACACCGCTGGTTTGGATAGCTGAGAAACTCGAATGGTTAATGGTGCATGCCGTCGATCCGTTCAATCGCTTCGGAGTCGCTGCGATGCGCTTGCCGCATTATCGAGGCTGGCTGGCGGCAGTGTACGCGCTGTATTTCGTGGCGCTTGCCGTCCTGATCGTTGGGTTTGCCGGTTGGAATCCGCTGCGGTCGGAATTGATCGTGAGAAATTCGTATCGAATCATTAGCCGCCGCTTACTCGTTAAGGCCGCACTCGCATTCGCGATCTTGCTGACGGTTGTCCTGCTTCACCCATTTAGCGGCGCGAGAGCGGATGGCCTTCTGCACGTCGACTTTCTGGATGTTGGCCAGGGCGACTCGGCCTTAATCACGACACCGGATGGTACGACGCTGCTAATCGACGGCGGCGGCCGGCCGAACATCGATTGGAACGCTTCAGACGACGCTGAGCCTGCGTTCGAACGCGACACGGGCAGCATTGGTGAGCGGGTGGTTTCAGAATATCTCTGGTCGCTGGGATTAGATCGGGTCGACTACGTGCTGCCGACGCATGCCGATGCCGACCACATCGACGGATTGAATGACGTGGCGCGGAACTTCAAAGTGCGCGGTGCGATTGTCGCGCGGACTCCGGGCGATGATTCTGAGTATTCACGGTTCGCCGCGACAATGAAAAAGGCCGGCGTGCCAATCGAGCGCGTCGGAGCTGGCGACGTGCTTCGATTCGGCGAAGTTTCAGCGGAAGTCTTGTGGCCGCCTCCGTCAACGGATGCCACCAGGCCATACCGAAATAATGACGGCCTGGTTCTGCGCGTTCGTTACCGGGACAAGACTTTTCTGTTCCTCGCTGATATCGAAAAGGAAGCCGAGGCAGCTCTGCTAAAATCAGCCGCCGACCTTAATGTCGATGTTGTCAAAGTTGCTCATCATGGCAGCCGCACTTCTTCGATCCAGCCGCTGGTAAACGCAACTCAACCATCGCTGGCGATCATTTCCGTCGGCCGCACTTCAATATTCGGTCATCCGCACAAAGAAGTCGTCGACCGCTGGCGCGCGATCGGTGCGCAGGTGATGACGACTGGAGAGAAGGGGACGATCAGCGTGGTGACTGATGGTAAGAAGTTGGTTGTGAGCACTTTCGTTCCGTAACAGTGTCAGAAGTCCCGACCGTGAGGTAGGTGGTCTGCGCTACGGACGCTCGATTGTCGAGAAATCTGTTGGTAGAGGTCCTTTGTACAACTTAACGGCACGCCTAGGGCCGTCGGCGTACTGAGCACCCCTTTGGAGATTGCAGAGATTGTGACGTTGCTAGACGGAGTAGTGCAGGCCCTATGGGCTGGGTTTTGATTCTGGTATTTTATGAATCTTCACACTCGTCTTTTCACGGAATTTAACCAAATCGTCTAGTTTCACATCCATCGCCGACAACTTGGTCTCCATAAGTCTAGTACGAGTGGCTAGACTCTTATCGTCGTCCGTCCAAACGGCTTTATAGACTGCATCAGTTTTCTCGGCGGAACTTATGACAGTTGTCTTCACAGTTGCTAATTCACTGCCAAGCCAGTAAGAGGCTCCAAGGAGCATGACAAGCGTTAGTCCTGTCCCGCCTAATAACCATTTCAATTTGCTTTCTAGAGTAGTCACTCGATAATTAAGTTGTTTCTGTTGGTCGTCCAGCTCGTCGAGTGTCAGTTTTGGGGCCATAGTAGTCTCCTTCTGGGAAGGATAAGAAGACCGGACAACGGTACACGCTTTTTCGTCTAATGGCAAAGGTTTCACCAATAGGACGTTACCAAGATTTCAACAGTGAAAATGACCCGCTACCAATCCGTTCGAGAGTTGTCTTCCTGATGGCCGGGCTTCTGATCCAACGGGCCTACACAAAATCCGGCTCGGCGGGTGTGTACTGTTCAATCGTGGCGCTGCCCAGTTTGTAGGTCTTCAGCACGCCGAGGGGCGGCGCGTAGATGTGAATCGTGATGAGATCCTGTCCGCTAACATCCGGATTGCCGAGCTGATGAATGTCGGGATCCTCGGAACCGGTTAACCCTCCGCCCCGCAGCTCGCGATGTGATTGGTAATTCAGCCCTGTCTCAAGATCGTAATCGAAGATCGTCTCCCACAGAATCCCTTCATGCACAAACACCGCGCCGTGCGATCCGTTGTGATCGTGAATCGGAGTGCGCTGTCCCGGCTTCCAACACAGCACCAGCATCTCGACGTGCGCGTTCTTCATCACGCGATGACGTGAGTAGTTGCCGGCTTTGAAGCCGAGATATGGCTGGACTTCGTCTGCGCCGATCTGCGTGCGCTCAATCAGTTCGTAAAGTTCGCCGAGCGAAGGAACCGAGTCCAGAGAATTTAGTTTCTTCGCAAGATCTGTAAATGTGAGGGTGGGGCCGTGAAAGGATTCTTCCGTCTCCTGAAATTGAGTTGCCACGAAAATCTCCTGTTTCCGAAAAGCGTTTATAAGCTGCGCGCGACAGCGAGTCAAGAGGTAGCACGCGCATCTTGCGTGGTTTCACGGGCGGGACGCCCGTGCCATTTTTTGAAACTGCACCATTACCGACGCGGCTCAACTCGACGCAATGAGGATGCGCACGTCCCGCACATTTGTTCCCGTAGGACCTGTGACGACGTCATCACCAAGCGCGTGAAAGAATGAGTAGGCATCACTGCGCTTCAGGAAATCTTCAGCGTCGAGTCCGATTGCTCGCGCACGTTCGATGGTAGTGTGGTCGGCGATTCCACCCGCGGCCGGGCTATTTCCATCGATGCCATCGGTGCCGGCGCACAGCGCAATGAATTCTTCTTTGCCGTTATGGAGTAACGCGAGGCGCAGAGCAGTTTCGAGATTTCTTCCGCCAACGCCGTCGCCACGAACCGGACAGGAGAATTCACCGCCGGAAATTAGGCAGAGAGGCTTATCACTTCCGTGGTGCTTGACTCGCATCGCCGCTAATTGGTCGTTTAGCGCGCTGACTCCCTCTTCAATTGATGAATCGTGGAGCTGGGACGCGATTTCCGATACGAAGCCCATGCTGATCGCCGCATCAAGCGCAGCCGCGAGCGCATCGTGGTTAGTGAGTAGCACGAACGACCAATGAGGCGCCTCCTTTGGCTTTGGCTTCGGCGTGGCGGTCGTACTCTCGATCGCCTTGATGACCCTCGGCGGCAGTGACTTTCTGAGTTTGTACCGTTCAATGATCGTCGGTGTGTAGCGCGCGGTACTCGGAGCCGGCGCCGATGGCCCCGATGCTACGATGTCCTGTTCACCCAGGGGCACGTCTGAAACAATCAGCGTCACTTGTTGACAGTTAAGCGCACGCTCAGCGAGTCGGCCACCTTTTACGGCTGAGAACGCGCGGCGAACCGCATTGATCTCCGTGATGTCGGCGCCGCAATTCACCAGGACTTTATTTGCCGCGCGGATGTCGTCGAGGGTGATGGCGCTATTGATTGGCCATTCCATCATGGCCGAACCGCCGCCGGAGATTAAGAAGATCACGTTTGCCTGGTCGGCATTTGCTTGATCGAGGAGCGCGAACGCTGCCGTCGCGGCGCGCAGGCTCTCTTCGTTTGGCAGAGGATGACCACCATCAAATCTCTCCCATCGACCTGAGGGATCGGCACCTTCTGAATGGGAGACAGTTGGCCCGGCAACCGATCCTGCAAGCTTGGGTGGCCCTGAGATGACGCCTTTGATGAAATGCGGCCCGATCTGGGCTTCAAGAGCCACCGCCATCGGAGTCGCTGCCTTGCCAATGGCGATCGCGTAGATGGGACGGTTGCGCAATTCAATCTCTCGGTCGTACACCGCTAGATTTGAACCCATCAAGCCAATGGCTTTCTTAACAGCGGCGCCGGCGTCCGCGGCGCGCAGCATGGCGTCGAAGATTTCGCGTGCTGCGTTTCGAAGTTGAATCAGATCGGCCACGATTGATTATTCGACGGTTATCAGGTCGCGCAGATTCTGAAATCGTTTATCGCTGATGCCGCGCATAATGATCAGGTGCTCGGGTTTGCGGAAGGGGCCGTATTTGTTCCTATGTTCGATGATTCTTTCCGCTAGTGTCTTGCCGATGCCGGGCAGCGTTTCCAACTCATGAGCCGAAGCAGTATTGATGTTGATTCGGCTGATTTGAGAAGAGCCGGTCCTAAGTGGCTCGGTTTGTAACGGTTGAGCGGACAGATGAGATCGTTCGCGCTTGACGCACGTCGAGGTCAAAACACTGACAATCAGTAGGAGAAATAAAGCGCAGGTTCGCACAAGAAAAATTGTCTTAATGACTTGCTCTATCCAACATTGCGTAGCAGTGAAATGTTTATAGCTCGAATGAAAGAAGGGAGCAATAGCTCGGCTGTGTCAGAAGCCCGACCGTGAGGGAGGGCCAGGTTAGGTAACTTGCCCTCGCTCACGGTCGGGCTTCTGACACTAACGCGAGATCAAATGCCATCGGCGAGTGCATTTCGCTGGAAGTGTTGCAGTGTAAGAAAGTTGTAACACTGAGGTGTGCGATCTTCACAGGCTTATCCACAGAAGTTGTGGAAGACGAACGTTGGACTGTCCCATTGCACAGGTCAGACTGGAACTTCCTGCTCATCCCACTCGCCGATCAATTCAAATGCCTTCTGCAGCACCGGACGCGGGCGAGCACCATCGGCTTTGCCGATCAGACCCTCGCGTTCCATCTGATCGAGCAGGGCTGCGGCGCGACCGTAGCCTATTCGTAAACGGCGTTGCAGGACTGAAGTTGAGGCGCGCTTCATGTCGACGCAGATGCGGAGCGCGTCTTCGAACAACTCGTCGCGTTCGCCGTCGAGATCTTCCAAGCCCATCGCTTCTTCATCTGATTGGGTGATCGTTTCGTCGTAGTCGGGCTCCCACTGTGCCTTGATGTGCGAAACGACCTTGTTGATTTCCTGCTCGTCAACATAGGCGCCGTGCACGCGCAGCAGACGCGAAGATCCCGGCGGCAAGAAGAGCATGTCGCCGCGTCCAAGCAGATGTTCCGCGCCGTTGGTATCGAGAATCGTGCGCGAATCGATCTTCGAAGAGACGCGATAAGAAATGCGGGAAGGGAAGTTCGCTTTGATGAGTCCCGTGATGACGTCGACTGATGGTCGCTGCGTCGCAAGCACGAGGTGAATGCCGACGGCGCGGGCCATCTGTGCCAGCCGCGTGATCGAATCTTCGACTTCATGACCCGAAGTCATCATCAGATCGGCTAGTTCGTCGATGATGATCACGATGAAAGGCATGCGCGTCCATGGCTGCCCGTTGTCGTCATAATCCTTGACTGTATTGCGGCGCTCGCGCTCAGCGTTGTATCCGTCGATATTGCGAACGCCCCAGCCCGCCAGCTCTTTGTACCGACGTTCCATCTCGCCGACCGCCCACCGCAACGCGCGCGCGGCAGGTTTGGGATCGACTATGATGGGCGTGGCCAGATGCGGAATATCTTCGTAAAGACCGAGTTCGAGCCGCTTCGGATCGATCAGAATCAGCTTAACTTCGTCGGGCCGCGCCCGATAAAGAATTGAAAGCAGCAACGAGTTCACGCCGACTGATTTGCCCGAGCCCGTCGTCCCGGCAATCAGGAGGTGCGGCATCCTTGCCAAATCGCTCACGTAATTCAAGCCGTCGATCGTTTTGCCGAGCGCAATCGTTAGCTTCGAAGCGGATTCACGGAACGCACGCGACTCGATCACTTCGCGAAGAAAGATCGTCTCGCGCCGTGGGTTGGGAACTTCAATGCCGACGTGCGGCTTGCCGGGCATGCGATCGATGCGAATCGATTCGGCCTTCAAAGCCAGACACAGATCGTCAACGAGACCGGTGACGCGCGAATACTTCACGCCGGGATCCGGCTTGAACTCATAAGTCGTCACGACGGGGCCGGGACAGATGAATTTGATTTGGCCGGTAACATTGAACTCGCGACATTTCTCAGCGAGCTTCGTCGCCATGCCGAGCAATTCGTCATCTGCTTGCTCGCTGCGCATCTGCGGTTCATTCAAGAGCTCAACGGATGGCAACTGATAATCCGAGGCCGCCGTTTTCGCGGATACGCGGCGTTGCCCGTCGAACGGAAGCGCGCCGGTCGCAGCAGACTCAGTCTTCCGCTTGACCGCAGCTTCGCGCACCATGTCCTCGACGATCGCAGATTCGGCCGTGTCGGTTTTGCCGCGTGACGTCAAAGAACGTTTGGCGGCGGTCACGGCGCCGGCGGCTGCGGACATCGCCTTCGCAGGTGCGGCCGAAGCGGTAAACGACGCAAAGGCTTCGTCTAATTCAGGATTAGGCACAACTTCGGTACCGCGAATCTCGGTTGCGCCAATGGGAATCGAAGCTGCTGCGCTTCCAGACTTTTCAAGCTTTGCCTGCGCGCGCAACTCGCGCTTTTGCTGACGGCGTTCACGACGAGCTTGTCGCCAGGCACGAAATCTTTCGGAGATAGATCGCAAGCCGGCAAACCGCTCCGCGATAGCCACGATTACGGTCTGATAAAAGTTTGTAAAAGACAGATTCGTCGTCAGCAAGACCGCTGTGACCGCGACTGCTGCCAACAAGATGGTGGCTCCAATTGTGTTCAAACCGCTGACCAGCAAGCGCGCGATCATAGCTCCCGCCAACCCACCAGCATTGAAACTCGCATCCTGCAACGGCCGGATATTCGCGAGCGATAACAGAGCGGCAGAAGAGAAAACCAGGAGAGTCAGGCCGGCGATGCGCAGCAGCGGTCCGTTGATTCTGCGCGCACGGAACCTGCGCCAGGCTGCGGCGATGATCAGGAATGGCAGAAGATACGCGGCGAGGCCAATTGATTGAAACAGAGCCGCCGCCACATTCGCGCCGACTGTCCCGACCCAATTACGCGCGGCCGTTTCGCCTGCCGCGTTCCAGGACGGGTCGTCAGGGTTGTACGAAGCGAGACAGAGCCCGAGCAGCAGCGCCAGCGCTACGAGAGCAATGGCGATGATTTCATTCAGGCGCGAATTCCTCTGCGCCGGTTCAACTTCGATGTCTGAGGGGATAGCTGCCATAAGTTGTCCGACAAACTTTAGTTTGTCGCTTTACTCCAACTAACAATCGTTGCGCACTCGACCATGACGACAAACTGAAGTTTGTCGGACACTACACTGCCCGACGCGACAGCAGATACTCCTTGATGAAATCATCGATGTCGCCGTCCAGCACTGAATCAACATCGCCGCGTTCGAGCTTGGTGCGCGCGTCTTTCACCAAGCGATACGGCGCGAGCACGTAATTGCGAATCTGCGATCCGAAACTAATGTCTTGCTTGTTCGCTTCCAACTCTTTCGTCTCCGCGCGACGCTTTTCCAACTCAAGTTCGTAAAGCCGCGAGCGCAGCACTTGCATTGCAACTGCGCGGTTCTGGTGCTGCGAACGCTGGTTCTGACACTGCACGACAATCCCGGATGGCATGTGCGTGATGCGCACCGCCGAATCAGTCGTGTTGATATGCTGTCCGCCGGCTCCGGTCGATCGATAGGTGTCTACGCGCAAATCCTTGTCGTTGATCTCGACTTCGACCGCTTCGTCGATTTCCGGATAGACGAACAGCGAAGCGAAAGAAGTGTGCCTGCGCGCGTTTTGATCGAAAGGCGAGATGCGCACCAGCCGATGCACTCCGGCCTCGGCCGCGAGCAGTCCGTATGCATATTCGCCTTCAACTTTGAAAGTCACGCTCTTGATTCCTGCTTCCTCGGCGGGCTGATAGTCGATGATCTCCGTCTTGAAGCTGCGCCGTTCACACCATTTCAAATACATGCGCAGAAGCATCTCGGCCCAGTCCTGCGACTCAGTTCCGCCCGCGCCCGGATGGATCGTGCAAATCGCGTTGCGCGCATCGTTCTCGCCGGACAACAGCGTTTCAGTTTCCGCGGCCAGCAGCTCGTGCTCGAGGCGATTCAGGAGTTCACGCAGCTCGGTCAACGAGTTTTCATCTTCTTCCGCAAATTCAAAGAGCACTCCGGCGTCGGAAATCTCAGTTTCGAATTGCTCTTGCCGCTCGATTGTTCGCTGCAGGCGGCTGCGTTGCTGCAAAGCCTTCTGCGCTGCTTCCTGATCTGACCAGAAGTCCGGCGCGGAAGCTTGTGCTTCCAGTTTCTCTAGTTCGGCCCGCTTCGACGGAACATCAAAGAAACCTCCCGAGTTGTTCGACACGCTTCTTTAAGTCGTCGTAAGTGTTTCGTAAATCCTGCATTGAAAGAGTTGCGATCATGATATCGGTACGCACGCCTCCGGCGTGCTCTCTATCCAGCGGCGAGCACGCCTCCGGCGTGCTCTCTATCCAGCGGCGAGCACGCCTGAGGCGTGCGTACCCAATCTCCTTTTCATAAAACTCACTGAAATAAATCCGAGACTAATCAGTGCGCAGCCATACGCGAACACATCGCCGTGGCGCGAATAAAATGTCGAGCGGCTCATCTCAGGAGTAGCAATCACCCAACTGCGCACCGCTTCCTGAAATCCTTGAGTTTGATCCCGCACGCTTCCATCCCCGTCGATTAAGGCAGTAATGCCTGCATTGGTGACTCGCACCAGCGGCCGATCGTTTTCAACTGCGCGAAAGATCGCATTCGACAAGTGCTGACGCATGACCGGCGTCGGTCCCAGATAGCCATCGTTCGAAATATTGATCAGCACGTCTGCGCCTCTATTGGTGAACTCGCGCGCGATGCCCGGGTGCGCTGCCTCTATGCAAATAAAAACCCCGGCGCGAAGCGCGCCGAGGGGCATCAGCGTGTAGGAACTGCCTGGCTTAAATTCGCCGACGATGCCACGCACCGAACTCGCACCCGGTAGCCATTGGGGCAGCGGCACGTACTCGCCAAACGGCATCAAGCGGATTTTATCATAACGCGCCGACATTTCACCCTTTTCATTTACTAAGATCGCAGAATTTTGCTCTCCACCATCTTTAGCTGGTTCGAGTGAGTTCAGCAGAACGGAAGTTTGATTTGCTCGGGCAAAGTCGCCGATGACTTGTCTCAGATGCGGATCACTCGAGTAAGTGAAGTTCATGGGCGATTCCGGCCAGATGACGATAGTCGGTTTCGCAGTCCTCGCTTCTGCTGAACTGTTCGGCGCTAAGTCACTGTCGGCGAAGCGATGCAAAGTGTTGTCGATCACGCCTGTTTGGCGCCATCGATTCAAACCTGCAATGCTGATTGCGAAATGACGTTCGAGGAGATAGCGCTGGCCTGGATCGTCCCCGGCGTCCATAGGCACATTCGGCTGTACGACAACGACAACCAGATCCGTCTGCGACATAGTGAATGATTGAAGGGTCGTCGTGTTGAGCAAATCTGACGCGACCGTCGCTGTCGCAATCAAGACAAGCACAGTCAAAAGAATTACTGCCGATCGAATCGTCCGTTTCAGCAGCAGCAGAGCGCCCGCCACATTGCCGGCAACGATTAGAAAACCAATCGCATAGACACCACCCCAGCGCGCTGTTTGAATCAGCCAGGGATGAAATGCTTGCGAGTAGCCGAGCGCATTCCATAACTGACCGGTCACCGCATAACGCAGTAACTCCATCGAAACCCAAATGAGCGGAGCGAGCAGAAGCGCAAAGTCGCC
>Ga0247673_1000042_pt1 | contig 12616 bp, 12 predicted proteins | sample CNK14_metaG_FD_182722 | JGI IMG/M metagenome (GOLD analysis project Ga0247673, IMG submission 182722) | Soil microbial communities from Purdue University Martell Research Forest, Indiana, United States - CNK14 | ecosystem: Environmental > Terrestrial > Soil > Temperate forest > Bulk soil...
CGGCATGCCCTGGCGCGCGGGTCCGGACATGGGCAATGCGGCGAGCTACTCTCCTGACGGCAATCGGATCGCTTACAACCCCAAGGGACAGGTTTACTGGCGCAAGTATTATCGCGGCGCTTACGCGACTGATGTTTGGATTGAAGACGTTTCGACCAAGAAGTTTTCGCAATTGACCGATTTTGATGGCCTTGATTCATGGCCGATGTGGAGCCGCGACGGCAACATCTATTTCGTCAGCGATCGCGACGGCGGCGGTTTGACGAACATCTGGCGCGAGTCGGAAAACGGCGGCAAAGCCGAGAAGATCACCTCGTTCAAGAGCGGCGACGTGCGCTTCCCCTCGGTCAGCGCTGACGGCAAGACGATCGTCTTCGAACATGACTTTGGAATCTGGAAGCTCGACACCGGCAGCAAGAAGGTCACGCCGATTAAACTCGACATCGATGCTGAGACGGAAGAGAACGATTCAGAGATGCGCGCGTTCGCGTCCGAGGCTGATGATTACGATCTCGCGCCGAATGCACGACGCCTGGTCGTTTCGGTTCATGGCGAAATCTTCACCGTGCCGGTTGAAGAAGGCGACATCAAACAGATCACCGATAGTCCGGCGCGCGATCGCGACGTTAACTACTCGCCGGATGGTAAGTGGCTCGCGTTTGTTTCAGATCGCAGTGGCCGAGAAGAACTTTATGTCAGCGCGGTTGACGGCACGGGCGAGCCGCAAAAGCTAACTGATATTGACGCATTAAAGAACGGTTACAACTGGTCGCCTGACTCGAAAGAAATTGCGTTTACTTCTTCCGACAGCAAGCTGCGCAAGGTCAATGTCAGCAGCAAACAACTCACCGAACTGGACACCTCACGTTACGGCAACATCTCGAACGCCGAGTGGTCGCCCGACGGTAAGTGGATCGCTTACTCGAAGGCGGACGCCAGTCGGACGACGGACATCTACGTAGTCTCATCGTCGGGGACTGAGAAAGAGCCTCACAAAGTCACCTTCGATTCTTACGATGAACGCAGCCCGCGTTTCTCGCCGGACGGCCGCAAGCTTTTCTTCGTGCGCACCGACTCAATTGGCGGCGGCGGTGGCGGATTCGGCAACGCTTCGGTGCAAATCTATTCAGTTGGACTGGAGAAGCTCGAACGGGATCCTGATGATCCGGAAGAACGGCCGGAAACACCCGCATTTCAAGGCCCGGTTGCAGGCGAAGGCGATGAAGGTGCAGGGCCGCAGCGTCGCCCGACGGGGCCGCGTCCGCCGCACGAAACGAAGATGGATTGGGCGGGAATGAAGCGGCGCACGCGCCAGATCACGCGCATGCCGTTTCCGATTTCATCTTTTACCATTGCGCCAGATAGTCGCACGATCGTGTTCGTCACGACTGAGCCCGCCGCGACGTTTGCGACGCCTGTCATCTATTCAATTCAAGACGACGGTCGTCGTCTAACGCGCATCACCGCCGGTGGTCCACCGGCTGGCGATGGTGAAGGCGGCGGCGGTGGTGGCGGATTCGGCGGGGGCATCAGCGGACTGGGAATTTCACGCGATGGCCGGACGCTTTTCTTCTTTGAGCGCAACGGGATTTATTCAGTGCCATTGGGCGGCGCAGCATCTGCGGCCGCCGCAACCGCTGGCCGTCCAACCGGCGGCGGTGAAGGTGGTGGCGGCGCGCGTCGTCGCATCAACTTCAACGTGCGGGTGAAGATCAATCGACCGGCGGAATGGGCCGAGATGTTCGGCGATGCGTGGCGCACAATGAAATACCGCTTCTACGATCCGAACATGCACGGCATGGATTGGGACGCGGCGAAAGCGAAGTACGAACCGCTAGTGAAAGACGTCGGCGATCGTCAGGAGTTGCTGAACATCATCAACGAGATGATCGGCGAGCTGAATGCTTCGCATACCGGCGCCGCGCCGCCGCCGGGTGGGCGCGCGCAGGGCGGAGTTTCGACCGGCTATCTCGGCGTCGAACTCGAACCTGACAAAGCAGCGGGCCGCTACAAAGTGTCCTACATATATGAGGATGGTCCGGCTGACAAGGATTGGGTGAAGGTCAACCCTGGCGATTACTTAATCGCGATCGGCGGCAAGGAAGTCAAAATCGGCGACGAGTATTGGGAGTTGCTGAACGACCGTCTCAATCGCAAAGTCGAAGTCACCTTCAACAACAAGCCGGCGGCTGACGGCGCCTGGAAGACGCGGATCGAAACCGTCAATGGTCAGGCCTATTCAACGCTGCGTTACGATCGTTGGGTGAAAGAGCGTCGCCAGAAAGTCGATGAACTCTCGAATGGCCGCGTCGGTTACGTGCATATCCGCGCGATGGATCAGCCTTCACTGCGAAAATTCGAAAAAGAGATTCGCGAGTTCCGCAACAAGGAAGCGCTGATCATCGATCAGCGTTGGAACGGCGGCGGCAACATCGAACAGGAGCTGCTGGCGATCCTCGTGCAGCGCGAATATCAAATCTGGCAACCACGCGGCGTCGAAGCCAGTGGCCGTCCGTTCGCTGGTTACTTCGGTCCGAAGGTGGTTTTGCAAAACTGGCGCTCGGCTTCGAACGCCGAAATGTTCCCGGCTGGATTCAAAGCGCTGGGACTCGGTAAGACGATCGGCACGCCGACGATGGGCGCGGTGATCGGTACCGGGAGCTATTCGTTGATTGATGCCTCAACGGTGCGCACACCCGGCGTCGGAGTTTACCTGGCCGATGCGAAACGCACGAACATGGAAAATTATGGCGTGCAGCCCGACATCCGCATCGACAACTTGCCGGAAGACAATCTTGCCGGTCGCGATCGTCAACTCGAAACCGCGGTCGACGAGTTGATGAAGCAGATCGGGGGGACGAAGCGGAACATCGCGAGTAAAGAGAACCAGTAAGACTGACGATGCCGGTGATCTGTACATTCTTCGGTATCGTCATTCGCATGTACTTTGGTGATCATCCGCCTCCGCACTTCCACGCGGAGCACCAGGGTCAGCAGGCAACATTCAACATCCGGGGTGAGTTGCTCACCGGCAACATAAGCTCCAGAACTGCGCGGCGGTTGATTCGCGAGTGGGCCACGGCTCATCGATTCGAGCTTATGGTAAACTGGAAAAACATCGAGGAAGGTCGACCACTGAATCGAATCGAGCCGTTGGACTAATGAATTACTTGCCGCATGTCACCAGCGCCAGACGGGTTCGTGGCTTTGTTATCGCGACGCAGTTTGATGACGGCACAGAGAAACACGTCGACATATCCCAATGGTTCAGAGGGCCAGTTTTCAAGCCACTAAAGGATCCCAATTTCTTTCGGAAATTCTTCGTTGAGGCGGGGACACTAGCGTGGCCAAACGGTGTCGATATTGCGCCTGAAGCTCTGTACAAAGCCGATGACGTTAGACAAGTCGAGAAAAAGAAAACGAATCGTGCTAAGAAGAACTGACTTCTTTGCCTAGATATTTTCGGATTCCCGCGTAGGTATCGCGCCAGACAACTTCACAGCCTGCATAAAACTCATCCGCAGCGCTCTCGCAGGGAAAGCCATCCTGCGCGACGCGCAAGGGTGTTCCATTATCACTGACGGGAATCGCTCCGGACTCGCTGGTGAGTACTCCTTGTTTTTCAAGCTTTTCATTACCAAGCAGTAAAAATCTTCAAGCATTCGCGCCGGGCTGTGTGATAATGCTGTCACGCCCCCGACGATATGCCTCAGAGAACATATCAGATCTCCATTTGTGGAACTTTTGACGTAGAGAACTACGGTGATCTGCTGTTCCCGCTAATCGCGCAGAAGGAGTTGTCGGAACGGCTCGGTAATGTTCGACTGCATCGATTTTCGTATCATCGGAAGCGCAAGCCGGAGTGGCCATTTGAGGTCACGTCGCTCGTCGATTTTCCCAAAATGGTTGGCGAACTCGACGGCGTCCTGATTGGCGGCGGTCATATTCTGAGATTCGATAAGCTGATCGCGAGAGACTACCTTCCGCCTTCTCCGCAGATCCATCATCCAACCGGATATTGGCTGAGCCCGATTTTAGCCGCAGTGACGAACGGCATACCCGTGGCGTGGAATGCGCCGGCCATGTTGGGTCGGGTGCCGGCTTGGGCGGCCCAACTGATGGAACTCGCGGTGAGGAACAGTAATTATGTTTCGGTCCGCGATCGTGAATCGCAAACCGCTCTCGAACGGTATGCGGCCGAGACGCCGGTACGAATCGTGCCGGATACTGCCTTCTGTATCAGCCGACTTTTAAGCGATCTTCCATCGCGCGAGTACGAAACTCTGTGCCGAGAGAGAGGCTTGACCCAGCCATACATTGTCGTGCAAGCAACGGCTCCTCTGTTGCCCTTTTATCGGTTCGCGCTACGACATCCCTCTCTCTTTCCCGGTTTCCAAATTGTTTTGTTGGCAAGCGGTCCGATGCTTGGCGATGACGTGGCAATATTTGGCGAGCCGCCGGCGCATGTAATCCAAATGCAGCCGCCGCCGCATCCGCTGCTATTGGCAGAGCTAATTCGCGGAGCGCGCTTCGTCGTTGCAGACAGCCTCCACGTTTCGATCTCCGCGCTCGCTTTTCGCGTGCCGCTATTCAGGCCCGTCGATCGACTCTTTGGTAAGTATGCTTTGCTGAAAGAATTTGACGGAGTTTTCACTTATGGCAAGTGGCGAATAAAGCCTGAACAGTTTCTCTCGGCTCTGCAATCGCCGCGAGCTTCACGTCAAGTACCCGCGATCGAGGCACAGTTAAAACGGCACTGGGACACCATTGCCACGGTCTTCTCAACGAACTCTGCGCGCCCTGTCATCGCTCCCTCGTCCGTTGAACTTTGGCAGCGCATGCCGTCAATTCTCGAACCAGCAGCACCGTGGTGGTCAGGGCTTCGCGGCCTGCGGTGGCGTCCGTCATTTGCGAGGTTGCATTCCGCGGCCAGTCTTTTGCGCGCTCGAGTCTGATGCTGAACTTTTCCCGGATTGCGTCGGCGACTATCGAAAACGATCCTTACCGGTGGGCGATCGTTGACGGCCTCTTTGCAAACGACGACGCAATCGCGTTGAGTGGAAGTTTTCCCTGCGATCATTTTAAGACCGTCACGGGCGATGACGGAGAGAAGGGATACGAGTACGAGGCCCGCGCGTTGATTGGCATGGGCGCGGACCGGCCGGCTTTTCCGGCGGATCTGGATTCTACCTGGCGTGATTTCGCCGGCGATCTGTTGTCGCAATCTTATCGTGCTGCGATGACGCAGTTAACCGGGATCGATCTTTCCACGCTAACCATCGAGGCGAATGCGTTTCATTACGCACGAGGGGCGTGGCTCGGCCCGCATGTCGATCTTAAAGAGAAGATCGTTACTCATATTTTCTACTTCAATGAAGCGTGGGATCGAGACGAAGGCGGCAGCTTGACCATTCTCGGATCGCAGAACCTCAGAGACGTTCGTGCGAGCGTGCCGCCGGTCGTCGGCAGTTCTGTCGTGCTGGTGCGTTCAGATAATTCGTGGCACGCAGTGCCGCCTGTTTCAAAGCAATCGCGAATATCCCGGCGGAGCGTGGCCTTGACCTTTTACGCGCCGGGCTCGGTCAGCACTATGTGGCCGCCGGGTGATCGCACACCGCTGCACACTTTCGACAAAACCAGGAACACTTCTGCTGGCGGACATCCTTCGTGGTCGAACGTTCTGCGGGGGCTGTGGCGGTGATGATCAGGTTTTGGCTGGTTTGAGATGTTTGTGTTTCCATCAGCTTTTCCTTCGCCGCGCAATCAGAATGCGCTGGGCGAGACTTGCCCCACCACGGGTTCTCACGGCATTCCGAACAGCCTGAGCAAGATCAGCAGTTGTGTAGCTTTTCATTAGATTCACTCATCAACGTCCAATGCCAGCCGGAGTGCGCGCTTGAGATCAGCAACCTTTTCGGCTGACAGCGAGCCGACATAGTCCGTTAAGACAGATTTAGGCAGGCTTACTAGTTCATCGCAGTGAATACTGCTTTCGTGTTTCAAGCCTTCGTCGATGCCAACGGGTACTTGACTAGAAAGGCCATGATGGGTTGAGTAAATCGGAGCGCAAATAACGGTCGAGAAGCGGGATTCGATCAAAAGCTGCCGGCTGACTACGACGAAGACCCGAGACTTCTTTGGGTCTCTGACAGAAGGTTTAGCGACTCGATAGAGATCCCCACGCTTCACAGCGCTACCTGATAGTCGAGGACATCCAAAGCTTCTTCGTTTAAGTCGTCAGCACGTCTATTAATTATTTCAAGATCTTTGGCGTTCTGCTCATGCCCAACGAACTGAACGATATAGAAGCGAAGTGCGGCTTCAACGAAGCCGGAACGATCACCTTTGTCGGACAATTTGTCTACTGTCTCAAGTAATCGTTTATCGACGGCGATCGAGGTTCTGACTTTCATGTTTCAAAACTAATCTCTCTAAACCAATTCGTCAAACATTTCGCTCATCGACGGCAACAAGTCCTCAGGGTTTGGTTCGACCGTTTCAGGGTCGCCGGTTCGTTTCACTCAGTTGTCCGTCGGCAACGTCCACGGCTGTTCAATTCAACCGCGCGGTTATCTGATGACTTGAGTCCGGCCTCACAGTGCCTCATCATTAATTGGATCCATGGCCAACTTAGCTTTACGCCTTCCCAAAAATGTTCCCGGCGATTTCTTTGTCGACTCGACCTGTATCGATTGTGATGCTTGTCGTCAGATCGCCCCTGCGACGTTCAGTGAAGACGGCGATTTCTCGATAGTTCATCATCAACCGGAAACGGATGACGACGTGCGACGAGCGATGATGGCATTGGTTGCCTGCCCTACCGCTTCAATTGGAACTACTGAGCATCACGACGCGCACCTAGGCATCGACGCCTTTCCCGAACAAATCGCGGACAACGTCTATTACTGTGGCTTCAATGCCGAATCGAGTTTCGGCGCGTGGAGTTACCTGGTTGTGCGACCTGAGAGCGAAGGCGGAAACGTTCTGATCGACTCACCGCGATTTGCCACGCAGCTCGTGAAGAGGATCGAAGCGATGGGTGGCGTGCGCACGATGTTTCTCACGCATAAAGACGATGTCGCGGATCATCAACGCTTTGCCGATCGATTCAACTGTCAACGCGTCATGCATGCTGACGACGGCGCCCAGAGACTCGGGGTCGAACAGATCATTACGGGCGAAGACGCCCTCAATCTCGATCCGGATCTCATCGCGATTCCAGTGCCTGGGCATACGCGGGGCCACGCGGTGCTGCTCTATCGAAACAAGTTTCTTTTCACCGGCGATCATCTGGCGTGGTCGCCAAATCGCAACTCGCTCATCGCCTTCCGCAGTGCGTGCTGGTATTCCTGGACAGAGCAGACACGTTCGATGCGCCGGCTCCTCGACTATGATTTCGAGTGGGTGCTGCCGGGCCATGGACGGATTCATCACGACTCAGCCCGGAAGATGCGCGCGCAGCTTGAGCGTTGTATTGAATGGATGAAAATGCGCTAATATGCACCGCACTTGGCGGGAGGAAATGATGAAATCAACCAGGCTTCTGATTGCGTGCGCCGCGCTTCTCTCTTTCTTTGCGATTGCTGTGTCTCAAGGTGACGCAAAGCACTTCACCAAAGAAGGTCTCGTGTTTGACTATGCGAATGGGTGGACCATCGCGGATGAAAGCAACACAGACGCGCAGCAGTTCACGCTGAATCGTTCGGGCAGCGATGCGCAAATTCGCATCTTCGCGCATCGCGGCAAGGTAGATTCGCCGGAAAAGTTAGCGCAGGCGAAGAAAGCCTTCATTGATCCTTACGTGAAATCTGTCAGCAACACCTTTGTGCAAATGGGAGCGAAACCCGAGACCACGCCGGCGACATCCGAGATTGGCGGCGCGCCGGCTGACGGCGTGCGCGTGAAAGCGTCGCTCAGTGGCGAACCCGGTGAAGCTGATGTGTATTGGGTGACGCTGGGCGAACGCGTTGTGGTGCTCACCTTCTTCGGTCCCGACAAGGCGCTCAAGCAAGCGACGCCCGCCTGGGACACAATTCGGACGACGCTCAAGATTGAGCCGCCCCCGAAAGCTGGAGCCACGCCGAAAACAAAACCGTAGTCTTTTCTCCCTCTCCCTGTGGGAGAGGGCAGGGGTGAGGGCCTACGAACGCCGAATATCACTAGACCCTCACCCAAACCCCCTCCCACACGGAGAGGGATTTTCGAAGCGGAGCAGAAACAGTGATCATCGGACTGCCTAAAGAAATCAAAGACAATGAATATCGCGTCGGCTTAACCCCGGCCGGCGTGCGCGCGCTTAGCGACGCGAACCATAAAGTGCTGGTCGAGAAGAAAGCCGGCGAAGGCTCTGGATTCGAAGACATGCTCTATGAGCGCGCCGGGGCGACGATCATTAAATCGGCCGACGACGTTTGGGCGGAAGCCGAAATGATCGTGAAAGTTAAAGAGCCGATCGCGCCAGAGTATCCACGGATGCGCGATGGCCAGTTGCTCTTCACCTATCTGCACCTGGCGCCCGACAACAAGCTCACCGAAGAGTTGCTCAATCGCAAAGTCACCGGCGTTGCCTACGAAACGATTACCGACCGGCGTGGCACCTTGCCGTTGCTGACGCCAATGTCGGAAGTCGCGGGTCGCATGGCGATTCAAGTCGGCGCGCATTACCTGGAAAAGATGAGCGGCGGTCGCGGCATCCTGCTGGGCGGCGTTCCCGGCGTTCCGGCGGCGCGCGTCGTGATCATCGGCGGCGGCGTAGTCGGCACGAACGCAGCGAAGATTGCCGTCGGCATGGGCGCGCACGTGACGATCATCGACAACAACCTCGATCGCTTGCGCGAACTCGACGACATCTTTTTGTCGAAGATTTCTACCCTCGCTTCGAGCGCTTACATGATTCACGACGCGCTCCTGACGGCTGACTTGATCATCGGCGCGGTCCTGGTTCCCGGAGCAGCCGCGCCGCGCCTCGTAACGCGCAACATGCTGAAGGATGTGGCTGACGGCGCAGTCATCGTTGACGTTGCAGTCGATCAGGGCGGCTGCGTCGAGACTACTCATCCAACCACGCATTCGGATCCGACTTACTACGTTGAAGGCGTGCTGCACTATTGCGTCGCGAACATGCCGGGAGCCGTCCCGCGCACTTCAACGTTCGCGTTGACGAATGCGACGCTGCCTTATGCTCTGAAGTTGGCGAACCTGGGATTCAAAGCTGCGGTCATGAGCGATTCAGGCTTGGCGGAAGGCGTGAACACTTACGCCGGCAAGCTGACTTATCAAGCAGTCGCTTTGTCGCAGGGTCGCGAGTACACACCGCTCATTGGGTTGTTGGGAGGGTAGTTATATTTTGTTACGCCCATGATTAGCCAACCGAAAAAACTTTAGCCTCCATCAACAGCATTCATATCGAAAAAGGGCTTTCGTTATCAGAGTCTTGAACAGCCAGATCATAGACCTTCATGCAACGACCCCTAATCCATTCCATTCCGTTGACATGCCTACCCAAGAAGGCATAGTTGCTCTTGTCCAACAGGCTGCGAGACAGGTGGTAACTATTGATTCTCAAACTAACAGCGATTGCGTGTGTTTTAGTTGCTTTAGGATTTGGGATGACTGCGGCTCTCAGGCGTTCATTACCTCCTCAAGATTATGTGAAGGATAAGTCTGTCGTTTCATTATCAAGGCGCGCTAAGAATGAAGGGAAGACGCAGGTATCGATGCCGGGCAAAATCATCGATTATCCCGGTATGAATATGGGATTGGACGAAGCCCTTCAGAATTACAGTGTCGTAATAGCAGAACTAGTTGAAAGCAAAAGCTACATCTCTGAATCCGCGGACGAAATAGCCACTGCCTACAAACTCAGAATAGTCGAGTCTCTTTCCCAAAGGAACGCAGTCTCTTGTAACGGTTGCAGTCCTGTGAAGGATGTGTCTGACAAACTTCAACCTGCTCAGTATAACGAGTTCATGCTAAACCTCTCTGGTGGAAGCGTCACGGTTGATGGTGTCGAAGTCAGCATGATCAGCGACAGAACACTAAAAATTGAGGACGGCCAGAGATACCTCATGTTCATCTCTTTCACACCGGGAGGGATGGCAAGGTTGATTGGTGGCCCTTCCGGACTTTTTCGAATCACTCACGACGAATCGCTGGAAGCAATGAGCGACGGCACACACCGACTGGCAAGGGAGATTGCAGCGCGATTTTCCAGGAACTTGTCCAAGTTCAAGCAGGCAGCCAAACGGTAGCTTCAACAGTCAAGGTAGGAAGTTATGCGCCGATCCAGCTTTTCCCGGTATGCCCTCCTTGTTGGCTTCATTCTATTCGGCGCAATAGAACCCTATTCAATTGGCTTCAGAAGATCAACGAGACAACTCTTCAGCTCTTCAATCTTCACCGGTTTGGTGAGGAATGCATCGACCAGCTCTTCCGCCGGCGCCATCGCCTGCCTATTTTCCTGACCGGTCAACAGCACAATTGGAATCTGTGAAAGTTTCGGCGTCGTGCGCATGAACCGCGCGAACTCCTGCCCAGACATGTGTGGCATAACCGCGTCCGTTAGCACGACATCCACGGGCGAATCAAGCGCGAGTTTCATCGCTTCCAATCCATCGCCCGCAGTAATTACGTCATAACCCGCACGTTGCAGGGTCACTTCCAAATAACGCCGCACCGATCGATCATCTTCGACCAGTAGTACTCGTTTCTGTTTGGCAGCGGTGCGCAAATGGGTTGACTGAGATTCGTCCAAATCCGTTGAAATCTGCAGAGTCATTAGAGTCGGGCGGCGAGGAGCTAACGACGGTTACGTTACTATACGGCCGGCAAGCGCGCAATTACGCGTTGCTCACTTTGGTGATCTGCATCACTTGCTAGCGTGCGTTAGTTGTTGCTGCGGTCTTTCGCAACGCGCGTCCGGCGAGGATGCCTGTGTACGTACCATTGTCTACGGCTACTTTTCCGTTGACGATCACGAACGCCATTCCGGTGGCCAGCAGTTCCGGCTGTTCATAAGTCGAGCGAGCCGAAACCGTGTTCGGATCGAACACGACGACGTCGGCGAAGTAGCCTTCGCGAATCAGGCCGCGCTCGGGAATGCGAAACCATTCGGCAGTATATGCGCTGCTGTTGCGCACAAAGAATGGCAACGAGATCAGCTTTGAAGTGACCACGTAGTCATGGAGTTTCTTCGGAAAGGTGCCGTACTTGCGGGGATGACCGGTCGAGCCGTCTGAGCACGTCGTCACGAACTTCTCTTTCATGAAACGGCGAATGTCTTTCTCGTTCATGTTGAAGGATGCAACCCCAGCGCCACCGACGTACTTGATAATCTCAAGCGCGGCTTCGACAGCGGACATTTCCATATCGGTGGCGATGGTGCTTAATCTCTTGCCGAGCAACTGATGATCACGCACGTCGGTAATCAAAAGCGAGTCAGCGCCGCCCCTCCTCTTCAAATTCGCTTCCATCTCAGCGAGCAGCTTAGGCCGGAGTTGCGGATCGTCTATGCGCTTCAACAACTCAGCGCGGCCACCGACTTCCGCCCAACGCGGCACTAGTGAAGCTTCCAGGCTCGACCCCGAAGCGTCGTAAGGATATTGACACGCGCTCGCGTCGACGCCTTCGCGGCGGGCCTTCTTCATCAAATCGATCGCCTGTTTGCTTTGGCCCCAGACATCGGGGCCGAGCGCTTTAATGTGCGAGATGTGCACCGGAATTTTGGCTTCGCGGCCAATCCGAATTGTTTCTTGAATCGCGCCGAGTAGTCCGATCGAATAAGAGCCTTCGTCGCGCATGTGCGTGTCGTACACGCCGCCCTTCGCCGCGGCGACCTTCGCCAGCTCGATCACTTCTTCGGTTTTGGCATAGCTCTGCGGCGCGTAATACAGGCCGGTAGACATTCCGAACGCGCCTTCATCCACCGCGCGGGCCACGTACTGTTTCTCTTCTTCAAGTTGCGCTGCGGTGGGCTGGGCGTCGCCCGGCCCGAGCACCTTGCCGCGAATCGTCCCGAAGCCCGCGAGCAACGCCGCGTTCGTGCCGATGCCTTGCTTCTCCCAGCGGTTGAGCAATTCGCCGACGTTCAGCACGCTGCCGCCGTCGTTGCCGGTGATGACCGTGGTCACGCCTTGCATCAAGTACGCTTGATTGCTTTTAGTTTGATCATTCGTGAGGTCGCCGAGCGTGTGCGTGTGTGGATCGATGAAACCGGGCGCGACGATCATGCCGGTTGCATCGATCGTCCGCGTCGCTTCAATACGAAATTTCTTCGCGTCGCCGACAAACATGATGCGATCACCGCGAATACCGACGTCAGCTTTGCGCGCGCCTTTGCCGGAACCATCTATAACTTTGCCGTGAAGGATGAGGACGTCGAGCTTGTTGCCAGTTTGAGTGTTTGCAGCGGATGCGAATTGTAAAAAGCTGAAAGCAACAGCGCTGACGAGAGCGGAGAGAAAACCGAGACGAAATCGCATGGCCCTTAATATGCGCCATCGCAACTATTCGATCAATTCTTTCAAACGATCAAGCGCGTCCGCCCAGAACTTCTTCATCTTCGCGCTTGCTTTCGCGTCTTTCAATTTCGCATGTTGCGCGACGACCTGTGACTTGG
>Ga0247673_1000043_pt1 | contig 12520 bp, 8 predicted proteins | sample CNK14_metaG_FD_182722 | JGI IMG/M metagenome (GOLD analysis project Ga0247673, IMG submission 182722) | Soil microbial communities from Purdue University Martell Research Forest, Indiana, United States - CNK14 | ecosystem: Environmental > Terrestrial > Soil > Temperate forest > Bulk soil | place...
GCCGGGGCGCTGACGCACGATTACCCAACCGGCGACTTTCACCCAAACACCGTTACGCAGGTTCCTTAGTTCGCCGGCCGGCGTGACCTTCATTGTGTTGAGCCATTCGCGTTGATGCGCCATCGGATGACGCCCGATCGTGATGCCCGTGCCGCGCAAATCCGCATTTAACCTTTCATTCAAACTCATCGGATCGAGCGGCGACGCTCCCGTCTCTTCCAACGGTTCATACAACGGACCAGGATCGCGCGACACGCGCTCAACCTGCCAGAGTGCGTCGCGACGATTTCTCTGGGTACGCAGGCGTCTCGCCTGCTTCTGAACAGGGGCAGGCGAGACGCCTGCGTACCCAAGTTCTATCGCATTAAACGCCCCCACCGCCGCCAACTTTCGCAATTCGTCTTTTCTTAACTCGGGCACGCGATGATGTAGATCATCAAGGCTCGTGAATGGACGCTCGTTACGCGCGCGCGCAATCGCGCGACCCGCTTCTTCACGCAGGCCTCTAACGCAAAGCAGACCCAAGCGCAGCGAGGGATTCGCACCATCGCTCTGCGCCCCGCCGCAGAGCGGCTGAATGTTTATAGAACTTAAGTCAAAAGTATCGCTCGGCGCTCCGTAGGAGCGAAATTCTTTCGCCCCTAAAGGGGCTCCGAGAAATGTATCATCACTGTCATCTATAAATATTTCGTCCCTACGGGACTGCGATCCAATTCGAGCTGCGATCTCAACCTCTGGATTCGAAGTAGTCAGGTTCTGACCTCTGACCTCTGATCTCTGACCTCTGTTTTTCTGCTCACTGCTCACTGCCCACTGCCCACCTTCTTCCAACGTGCATTCCCATTCCGATCGCGTCACATCCACCGGCAGCACCTTCAACCCATGACGCTGCGCGTCCTTGATGATCGTGAACGGTTGATAGAAACCCATCGGCTGATTATTGAGAGTCGCCGCCGTAAACGCCGCCAGGTAATGACATTTCAGATAGGCACTCGCGTAAGCAATCAGAGCAAAACTGGCCGCGTGCGATTCAGGAAACCCATAGAGCGCGAACGAAGCGATCTGCTCAATGATCTCTTCCTGCACTTTTCCATTGATTCCCTTTCTCGTCATGCCGCGCCGCAGTTTCTTTTCAATCTCTTTCATGCGCTGCTCTGATCGTTTGAAGCCCATCGCGCGCCGTAACTCCTCAGCTTCACCGCCGGTAAAGTCAGCGCAGATCATCGCCATCTTCAAAAGTTGTTCCTGAAACAAAGGCACGCCCAAGGTTCGCTTCAAAACCGGTTCGAGATCGGGATGCGCATATCGCACCGGCGCGCGCCCGAGCCGTCGCTCTAAATAAGGATTCACCATGTTCCCGACGATTGGTCCAGGGCGAATGATCGCCACTTGCACCACAATGTCGTAGAACTTTGTCGGCCGAAGTCGGGGCAAACATGACATTTGCGCGCGACTCTCGATCTGAAACATCCCAATCGTGTCGGCTTGTTGTAGCGCTTTGTAGACGGCCGTGTCGTCCTGTGATAAGTACGCGAGATCGACTTCCTCTCCATAATCATCACGAATGATCTGCATTGTCTCTTCAATCACCGCCATCATCCCAAGGCCGAGCAGATCAACCTTGATGATTCCCAAGTCCGCGCAATCTTCTTTGTCCCATTGCACTACGACGCGGCCGGGCATTGCCGCCGGCTCAAGCGGCACGACCGAATCAAGCTGCCCCTGACAAATCACCATGCCGCCGGAATGCTGACCCAGGTGACGCGGCAAATCCTGTACGGCAAGATACAGCTGAAAGAATTTCTTGATGCGTCGATCGCGCAGGTCCAATCCTGCATCTTTGAACTGGCGTTGAGTCGTGTCCTTCGGATCTTTCCATTCCCACGTGTGGACGAGACCAGACAAACGTCCGAGCGTTTCGTCATCGAAACCCAAAACCTTACCGACTTCGCGCGCCGCTGAACGGCCTCGATACGTGATGACGTTCGCTGTCATTGCCGCGCCAAGTTTTCCGTAGCGCTCATAAACATATTGAATCGCGCTTTCGCGCTGATCGCCGCTCGGCAAATCGAGATCGATGTCCGGCCATTCACCGCGTTCTTCAGAAAGAAATCGCTCGAACAGAAGTTCCATGCCGACTGGATCGACGGCGGTAATTCCCAACGAGTAACACACCGCGCTGTTCGCCGCCGAACCGCGGCCCTGAATCAAGATTGCCTGCCGCTTACAAAATTCAACGATGTCCCAAACGATCAGAAAGTAGCCTTCGAGCTTCAGCTTCTCGATCAACTTCAATTCATGTTCGATCTGTTTTTCTGCCCGTTTGAATTCACCGTTGCGGCCGTAACGGACATGCGCGCCTTCATAAGTGCGCTTACGGAGAAACGAAGTCATCGTCTCGCCGGGCGGCACGGGATACTTGGGAAACTCGTAACCGAGATCCTGCAGAGTGAATTCAAGCCGCGACGAAAGCTCAACCGTATTCGCGATCGCTTCCGGCAAATCAGCGAACAACTCACTCATTTCTTTCGGCGATTTCACGAACCGTTCAGAGTTGAGTGACAACAAACGCCCGGCCGTTTCCAAACGCACATGATTTCGTATGCAGGTGAAGACATCTGCAACCTGCCGCTGTTGTCGCGTCGCATAATTAACTCCATTCGTCGCTAACAACGGGAGTTTCAGCTTGCGCGCAAGTTCAATCACCGCATGATTGCGCGCCTCTTCATCGCGATTGAAATGGCGTTGCAGCTCGGCATAGACATTTTCTCGACCGAAGATGTCAATGAGTTTCTCTGCCCGCTGTGTCAGAAGACCGCGCGTCAGCAAAGGCTGGCTATTGTCACCGGCCCTCCCTAACGGTCGGGCTTCTGACACATCTTCGGCGCCCGTCAAACAAACGAGTCCTTCTGCATATTCCTCCAATTCATCGAAGCTCACTGCGCACTCGCCGGGCTTGGCATGCTTTGGCACGCGCAACTTCATCAGAGTGATCAGGCGACAAAGATTCTGATAACCCGTGCGATTGCGAACGATGAGCGGCAGGGTGAATGTTGAGTTTCGAGTTTTGAGTTTTGAGTTTGAAACAGTTATCTCCGCCCCGATATGTGCCTTGATCTTCAGCTTTTTGGCGGCCAGGTGAAATCTTGCGGCCCCGTAGAGACCATCGTTATCCAGCAAGGCCATCGCCGACATCTTATATTCAGAACACACTGCGATCAGTTCTTCAGGCGTCGCAGCGCCACGAAGGAAACTGAATGCCGACCGCGCATGAAGCTCGATGTACTGCTCACTGCTCACAGCTTACTACCCACTCTTAGTCATAAACCCCTTCGACGAACCATTGCTCACTCGTCAAATCTCGATAGATGCGGCAAAGGATCTCGTTCTCGTTTGAAGTTGAATCCAGCACCGCGACGTCCCATTCATCTCTCGCCCAAACATCCGAGCGCCACCAGTCACCTGACGCGCGCCAGGGGCCCGCCGCGCAAACAATCTCGCCACGAACTTTGCTTGATATCTTGGGATTGCGCGCATTGATGCGCGCTGGTCGTCCCCGCACGGTTTGCACGTCTGCATTCCACGGCGGCCGAAAAATTCGAAAACCCATCACACATTGCCGATTGCCGATTGCCGATTGCCGATTAATTCCGGCTTTCGGATTTCTTCCTCCGTGTCCTCGGTGGTTCAGGGTGAACCGTTTCATCCGAAATGCATCAGGCCGATGCGTATCAAGAATCTCTGGTGAGCCAACATTGTCGGAACCCACCAGCTTCACCAATCGCGCCAAAGTTATTTCAAGCCTCTCAGGTTCAGGCGCCAGCGGAATGAATAGACCAGTTTGAGCAGCGCGAGGCTTTACCGGCACTGCATCGATCGTGACGCTAACGATCGGCGCTTGCGGCGGCTCGCGTTCAATTTCAAACACGAGCAATCGCAAGAGCGTTTTGGGATGGCGCATGGGAACAGGGAGATTAATCCCAAGCTCATGCGCACACTTGGTACGCACGCCTCCGGCGTGCTGCTGATTGCACGCCAGCGGCGTGCGTACCGGTTCTAACCCAAGGCTCAAACGTACTTCATTCGTCGCCAGTGCATACTCATTCAGGTTCGCGCAAAGCTGATTCAGCAATCGCGAAAGGATGAATGACAACGGTTCAAGTTCTGAGATCGGATGTTCTAACTCGAGCGACTGCTCAAATCCGACCGGCGGGCGAACTAAATTAAGATTACGATGCGTCTGACCCTGCGCCAGCTTTTGCAACCGCACGCCATCCTGCCCCAACCTTTCTGCCACGCCGGCTAACGGCAGTCGCGCAAGATCCGCAAACGTGCGAATGCCCCAAAGCGCGAACGTCTCCTGAAGCTCTTCAGCGCGTTTTTCATCGATCGCGACCAATGAGCAATCAAGTTTTTTAATCGACAAGCTTCCCAGTGGTGAAAGTTCTTCGCCCGGCGGAATGAGGCTTATGCCTCTGAACGACCGCGCTGCGTGGATCGCCGTATCCGGATTCGACGCGACTGCCACATTAGTTTTGAGAAGAAGATATTTGCTGCGAGAAAAGATTTCATTCGCTAGGTTCACTGCTGACTCAACTTCAGCCGATTCCGAAAATTCGCTTGTCCCTCCGAACAAAAGCTCCTGTCCCGAGGCATCAAGCACAACCGTGTCGATAGTCGTTTGCTCAACTAGCGGAGAAAATGTGAAAGCCAGATCAACCAGGAGGGAATTTTCGCCAGTAGCCACAGCCGAATTTCGTGTTCTTGAGACACCGCGACCATAAATACAGACAAACATGCCGACTTCCCTTTGTTCCCGAATTAAATTTAACGAGTTTGGACTAGACGAATATTACCGAATATTACCGAACATCGCAAGATGAGATCAGCGTAAGTGCGGGCGAAAATTGACGGCAGGAAGTTGCCACTGGACTGGACGCGTCCGATTAATACATATACTGGTCGACCGAAGAAACTGGGAATGAGCAGGATTTACTGCCCGACTTTGGGCGGGAGGCGTCACTAGATAAAGATGGCTGCCCGTTTCGCTCCCACCCGTGAAGCGGCTGTAACCATTATCAGAAACTAATGACAAAGTGCTGGGCCACACTGCTCCTTTATTATTCAACTCAAGAGCTAAGGAGGCACAGGAACGAACTGCCGCAAGGGGCGTGAGGACTATCATCGCGGTCGGCGTGTTTTCGATCGCCCGACGAAATCGGAACCACCAGGATGAAACGATGCGACGAAGTGTCATGGCAGGCACATCGCAAAGGTTGAGAGCTACAAACCCAAAGCCACCGGAGTGCAGGATCAGATCGACCGCTTTGAAAGCGCGTTCAAGATTATGGTCGCAACGAATCCAGAGCAATCGATCGAAATCGACGCCGGCGTTTGCCGCCGATGAAAGATCAAACGTGTCATCACAATCAACGACAGCGCAGATTTCGTCCTGGGAAGATGCAGCAGACAGCGCAGAGAGTATGAGGCTGGTGCGGCCAGATGATGCAGTTCCATGGATTTCAGTGATCGCTCCGCGAGGAAATCCTTGTAAAGCATCGTCAATCTCTTCGCTGCCGGTCGAGAGAGTCTCAGCCGGCAAGCGCTCGTATCGTTCGAAGACATGGCCGAACCGATCTACGAGAGCTGACTCGATCTCCTGTTTAGTAACTGCGGAATTCATGGTTAGATGACTAAAGATAAATCTGAAACTTCGGCCGAAGAATTTTTTCCTGAGCGCAAAAGCATCAAAGCTTTTCGCGAAGCCGCCGCAGATTGCCAAGCCTGCGACCTTTGGGAGCGCGGCACCCAAACCGTGTTTGGCGAAGGCGCGCGGCGCGCCGAGATTGTCTTCGTGGGCGAACAACCCGGCAACGAAGAAGATCTTTCAGGCCATCCCTTTGTCGGACCTGCCGGGCGATTACTCGATGATGCTTTAGTTGAAGCAGGCATTGATCGCGCTCAAACGTATGTCACGAATGTCGTCAAACATTTCAAATGGGAACCGCGGGGCAAACGCCGCCTTCACAAAAAACCGAATGCGGGCGAGATTAAGGCCTGTCGTCCATGGCTCGAAGCGGAAATCAGTCTAGTCAAACCCAAAGTCATCGTTTGTCTTGGTGCGACCGCAGCTCAAGCTTTGCTTGGCCCACAGTTCAAAGTTACCAAGCAGCGCGGACAATTTATTGAATCGACGCTGGCGCCTTTCATCATGGCTACCGTTCACCCATCATCAATTCTCCGCGCGCCGGACGATGAAACTCGCCATGACGAGAAGCGCAAGTTCATCGATGATTTGAAAAGGGTCGCACGTGTTCTATCAAAGAGCTGAGCCCCCCTCATTTATATTTGCGAATCACGCCAACTACGATGCCTTGAATTTCCACTCGCTGCGGCGGACGAACGACGATCGGTTCGTAATTGGGATTCGCCGGCTCGAGCCGCACTTGATGACGGTTTCCGTAAAATCGCTTCACCGTTGCATCACTGCCATCAATCAGCGCCACGACCGTCTGACCATTCTCAGCGGTTTGCTGTGATTGCAAAATGATAAAGTCGTGATCGCGGATTTGCTCATCGATCATTGAGTCACCGCGCACACGCAAAGCAAACATCCGCCCGTCGCGCATCATGTCGCGCGGAATGGGCACTGTCTCGTAATTCAAAACCGCTTCGATCGGAGCCCCGGCCGCCACGACACCGAGCAAAGGAATTTCGTACTTCGCGTCAGCCGCCCCCTCTTCAACCAACTCAATTCCACGACTGACGTTCGGAATTCGCCGGATGAAACCCTCGCGCTCCAGTGTCGAAACGACGTGATGCACACTGGCCGATGAACTCATGCCGAACTCTTTGCCGATTTCCGCTATCGTTGGCGCCTCGCTACGAGTTTCAAAGTAACGCTTGATGTAATCGAGTACCCGTCTCTGTCTAGCTGTTATAGGCATCGCTACTCCTCTATCTCGAACGTCGACGAAGAGTATCGAATATCATCGAAGATATGTCCAGCACATTCCGCGGAAACACCTGAATTCGTCGAGAAAAGATTCGTTGACAGACCCATCATCTGACGGGTAGAATCCCAATTGCAACGGTGTTGGCCACCGTTGTCTGTTTGCCAACTCGCATTGCCGCCCCATCGGACGGTCCCATCCGACAAGTTCTCTTTACTGAGCAAAACTAAGAAATGTCAGCAAAACTCGGCGAAATTCTCGTCCGCGAGAATCTGATTAGTCCGCAGCATCTGCGTCAGGCCCTCGACTATCAGCGGGAGCATGGCGGCAGGCTGGGATACAACCTCGTCAAGCTCGGACTCGTTTCGGACGACACGATTACAGCCGTACTGTCCCGGCAGTACGGCATCCCGTCTGTAAATCTAGACCTCTTCAACATTGATGATGCCGTTCTCCGCTTAATACCCCAGGAAGTAGCGCAAAAATATTCTGTTCTACCGCTATCGCGCGTGGGCGCCACCCTCACCCTCGCAATGGTCGATCCCACGAATGTCTTTGCCATGGACGACATAAAGTTCATGACGGGCCTTAACGTCGAACCTGTCGTGGTTGCCGAAGCCAGCATTCAAGCCGCGATCTCCAAGTACTACAGCACGTCTCGCGAAATCGAGCTCGCCGGCGTTGGCGCTGACGTGACCGTCGATAATGGAAACGGCAACGGCTTCTCGCAAGCCGATCTTATTTCACTCGACAGCCTGGACTTCGATCACGAGTCGCTGAATAGCGAAGTCGAAGTCTTTGAAGATAACGAAGAGATTGATCTCTCAAGCCTGGCCCGCATGAGTGAGGACGCGCCGGTCGTACGGCTGGTCAACGTCCTTCTCGTTGATGCGTTACGCCGCGGCGCTTCCGACATTCACGTCGAGCCGTACGAAAAGGAGATGCGGATCCGGTTTCGTATCGATGGCGTGCTTTACGATGTGATGCATCCACCGATGAAGATGCGTGACGCTCTCATTTCGCGCATCAAGATCATGGCCAAGCTGGACATCTCAGAAAAGCGTCTGCCGCAGGACGGCCGCATCAAGATTCGCGTGAAGGTTGAGTCTCGCTCGCGCGAATTAGACTTTCGTGTTTCCACTCTTCCCACCCTGTTCGGCGAGAAAGTTGTGCTTCGTCTCCTCGACAAAGAGAAGTTGATGCTCGACATGACTAATCTTGGGTTCGAACCAGAGTCGCTCGTCAAGTTCCAGCGCAATATCTCCAAACCTTACGGCATGGTCCTTGTTACGGGACCGACAGGAAGCGGTAAGACGAACACGCTATATTCGGCGCTTCAGTCTCTTAACACCGTCGATACAAACATCATGACCGCGGAAGATCCGGTGGAATTCAATCTGCCTGGAATCAACCAGGTGCAGATGAAGGAACAGATTGGACTGAACTTTGCCGCGGCCTTGCGTTCGTTCCTCCGCCAGGATCCGAACATCGTCCTGGTCGGTGAAATCCGCGACTTCGAAACCGCGGAAATCGCAATTAAGGCCGCTCTCACTGGCCACCTTGTACTCTCAACACTCCACACGAATGATGCTCCCTCAACCATTTCCCGCCTGATGAACATGGGTATCGAACCCTTCCTCGTCGCGACGAGCGTGAACCTAATTCAGGCGCAACGCCTGATTCGTCGCGTTTGCAAAGACTGTAAGAAGGAAAATCCGACGCCGGTTGAAGCGCTGGTCGAAATCGGCTTTTCGCCTGAAGAAGCCGGCAAGCTCAAGACTTACAAAGGCAGAGGATGTCCAACCTGCAACGATACGGGCTACAAGGGCCGCATCGGCTTGTACGAGGTAATGGAAATTACGGACGAGATTCGCGAGCTGATTTTGATCGGCGCATCTTCGCTCGAGTTGAGGAAGAAAGCCATCGAGGACGGCATGATCACGCTGCGCGAATCCGGTCTGCAAAAGATCAGAAATGGACTTACCACCATCGAAGAAGTATTACGCGAAACGGTGGCATGAAAGGGGTGAAGTTATGTTACGTCGATTAGCTTTGTGTCTAGGTTTGTTGCTCTCGCTAGTTATTCTGCTGCCCTTTGCGATCTCGACCGCGCACAACCTGCGGACGCAGGCCGCTGTGCGCTCTCACCATTTCCGTCATCACTCACGCGCATGGTGGCGTCGTCACCGTGCGATGCTTCGTCGCCGGCAGGCGATGATGGCCCGCCGCCGCGCAATGCAAGCCGCCGCGCGCTACTCAGCCTCAACGACTACGCCAACGCCCGCATCGGTCGCACAGCCCAAGTCTGCCGAGAACCACGTTGTCGTGCCTTCGGCATTCGCGCTACCCGACAACGTCTATCGCGACGGCGCCTTTAACATGCCGTTGCCAACAAATTGGTCGCCTTCATCCGGAAACAAGGCCGCTTCAAACTTCCGCATCGCGCCAGCCAATGGTGCGCCCGAAGCGCAAGCCAGCCTCGCCGTCGTCGCGGTTGCTCCTGCCCCCGCAGTTCAGCCGCTTGCGTATGAGCAGCGCAAAATGGTTGGCGGCGTCGCCTTTAGCGATCTCCGTCGCAGCGTTATCGACAAGATGATCACTGCCGGAGGTTGGGTTGTGAATGATCGCTCACGAGAGATCGGCGGTCATCGCGTCTTCGAAGTTATCGCCCAAACGCCGGCGACGGGTGACGGCAAGCCTGAACAAGTCTGGAACTTCTACTTCACCGAAGTAAATGGCCGGGTCTATGCGCTCACGACACGGTCAGCTAATCCGGCTTCGGAAAAGATCTCTGCCGATGCTGAGCAGTTTCTTTCAAATTTTCGGCCTTTGGAGCCAAAGCGCTAATTTCGCGTCAAAAGGGAAAGCTGCATGGAAAACCCGCCACAAATATCTCTCTCAGAGCTGCTTCACAAGCTAGCGGAACTTGGAGGCTCAGACCTCCACGTGACGACGGGAACACCCCCGCTGATTCGCGTCCACGGCGAAGTTCGCCCGCTGGACGGTTATCGTCCGTTGACTTCGGCCGATACGAAACAGTTGGCCTACTCGGTGTTGACGGACGCTCAAAAGCACCGGTTCGAAGAGAACATGGAGCTCGACTTCAGCTTTGGCGTGAAAGGCCTCTCACGCTTTCGCGCCAATGTTTTCAATCAACGCGGCGCGGTTTGCGCTGTCTTTCGCGCGATCCCATACGAGATCAAATCGTTTGACGATCTTGGACTGCCGCCGATCGTTAAAGAGCTCTGCGCCAAACCGCGCGGCCTGATCCTGGTAACCGGGCCGACCGGATCCGGTAAATCGACAACGCTCGCGGCGATGATCGATAAGATCAATCGCGAACGCCACGAGCACATTCTGACGATCGAGGATCCGATCGAATTCCTTCACAACCACAAAAGTTGCATCGTCAACCAACGTGAGGTGAACGCGGATACAAAAGGTTTCGCCAATGCGCTTCGTACGGCCCTGCGTCAGGATCCTGACGTGGTGCTGGTAGGTGAAATGCGCGACCTGGAAACGATCGAATCTGCGCTGCGCATCGCCGAGACTGGTCACTTGACATTCGCAACCCTGCACACGAACTCGGCAGCTTCAACAATTAACCGAATCATCGATGTCTTTCCGTCGATGCAACAAGCGCAAGTTCGCGCGCAATTGTCACTGACGCTGGAAGGCATTCTCTGTCAAAGCCTTTTGCCGCGGGCGGACGGCGGCGGCCGGGCGATGGCTATGGAAATTCTGGTTCCGAATTCTGCGATTCGTAATCTGATTCGCGAGGATAAGGTTCACCAGATCTATTCGATGATGCAAACGGGGCAGGACGTTCACGGCATGCAGACCTTCAACCAATCCCTGGCGACGCTCTATCACAAGCGATTGATCACGCGCGAGACGGCGATGAATCGCACTTCGAACGTGAACGAGTTGCGCGATCTTATTGATCGCGGCGCCGGACTAAACAACGGCAACGGCTCGCAAGCGCGACCGGTCCCGCAGCAGTATGGTCAGCCGCGAGTTATCGCCCGAAAGTAGCCGTCAGAATCACGCCTAAGGAAATCACCAAACGGAGTCAAGAAGATGCCAACCTACGTTTTCAAAGGCCGCAACCGAATGAATGAAGTCGTAACCGGCGAACGCGTCGCTGACGATCGCGAGGCGCTGCGCCAGCTTCTGCGTCGCGAGCAGGTCACGCTGACGTCGGTCAAAGAGAAGGGTCGAGAAATCGGCATCCCAAAGATCGGTGGCCGCAAGAAAGTAAAGTCGAAAGACCTGGCGATATTCACTCGTCAATTTTCAGTGATGATTGACGCGGGCTTGCCGCTGGTACAGTGCCTGGACATCCTGTCCCAACAGCAGGAGAGCAAATACTTTCAGCAGGTCCTTGCTCAGGTGCGGCAGGATGTCGAAGAAGGTTCGACGTTGGCTGCGGCGATGAGTCGCCATCCGAAAGTGTTCGATCAGCTTTACTCAAACATGGTAGAAGCGGGAGAGACCGGCGGTATTCTGGATCTAATTCTCCAGCGCCTCTCAACATTCATCGAAAAAATCGTGAAGTTGAAGCGAGATGTCGTCTCGGCGCTGATTTATCCGGCAGCGGTTATCTTGCTGGCGATCATCGCAATTGCGGTCATCATGATTGTCGTGATTCCGCAGTTTCAGTCAATTTTCCTGGGCCTGCTCGGTCCGGGAGAGCCATTGCCATTGCCAACCCGCATCGTAGTTGGAATTAGTAATTTCCTGGCAGGATGGGGAGGTCTCAGTATCCTAGTCGTGGTGATCGGGCTCGCCGTGGCGCTGAATTTCTATTACAGGACGCCCAAAGGTCGTAAGGTGATCGACACAATACTCCTCAAGATGCCGATTGTGGGGCCGATATTTCTGAAGATTGCTATCGCGCGATTTTCACGAACCCTCTCGACGCTGTTGTCCTCAGGCGTACCGATTTTGCAATCGCTCGACATTACCGCGCGCACCGCCGGCAACGTAGTAATTGAGGGCGCGATTCTTCAGATTCGTACCGCCGTCGAGCAAGGAAAGAGTTTCGTTGAGCCTTTGCGTGCGGCTAACCTCTTCCCGCACATGGTTTCACAGATGGTAGGAATCGGCGAACAGACGGGCGCTCTCGACTCGATGCTGGGCAAGATTGCCGACTTCTATGAACAGGAAGTTGACGCGGCCATCGCCAATCTGCTGACGTTGATTGAGCCCGCGCTGATTGGATTTCTGGGAGTCACTATCGGATCAATTGTCATTGCTATGTACATGCCGATGTTCTCGCTAATCGGAAAGCTTTCGCAAGGACACTAATTTCAAGTCAGCGCCGCCGTTTCGACGTCGCCCCCAGGATAAAAACTCTCCCGGCTTGCCCGTAAGTTGCAGATGCGCTTACGGGCATTTCTCTTTCTTGGAACCGCTCTGCAACCAAGGCATGTTGGGTTTATGAACCTAAGCCTGGACTTTGTTCCCTTCGTACATTGATTACGTCAAGTGATTGGATTGAATAGGCGAGGACTAAAACCCGCGGGCCCGGAGACAAAGAGTCCTGCAAAACTCTATACCTTCGT
>Ga0247673_1000044_pt1 | contig 12410 bp, 23 predicted proteins | sample CNK14_metaG_FD_182722 | JGI IMG/M metagenome (GOLD analysis project Ga0247673, IMG submission 182722) | Soil microbial communities from Purdue University Martell Research Forest, Indiana, United States - CNK14 | ecosystem: Environmental > Terrestrial > Soil > Temperate forest > Bulk soil...
TGATATTAAAAACCTTAATGATAAAATTACAGAACTTCAAAATTCGTCCGGTAATGTTTCGGCTGAAGATCAAAAGTTACTTGACGATCTTGAAGCGCATGGTGCGGCTATTGCCGATAAACTTGATGCACTTGCAGCCCAAACACCTCCTAAGCCACCTGAAGGCTAAAAGAATTTAATCTGTTTTGGCCGTTGAAGGTACGCTATTTCGTACAAAATTTCTTTAGTACGATTAATGTACCAATCATAGTTAATATCGTCTGGAAATGAAGGTGGGAGGTCCATAACAGGCTTTCCACCTTCACTTTCTGCAACTTTGCTATCGTGACTAACTGTATTAATTGTACCGAATTCATTTTTGGCAAAGTACCAGCGCACAACTTTTCCCAAGTATTGATAATCTTTGTGGGCACCTGGGGCTTTAGCTTGTCTCACAGTAATAAACCTAGTGAAGTCTTTACATTCTTTAATGGTTTGCTCAATTGGTGTACCAGCTAATAATAAGTGTTTTACAGCATCAGTACAAATTTGTGATGTAGGATTGGTGTCTAATACTGTCCCGCTTTGAGAACCAACTTCTGAATATGGTCCTTTTACTTTGATATCTTTAATCGATTTAGCTCCTAATTTAACTGCAAAATAAGAGTTAACATCGCGCGCCCAATAGCTAGAATATCGAGTTTCTTCTGTATTAAAGCCTGTGATATATTCCCAATATTTAGCACATTCTAAATATTTAGCTTCTTGATCTTTCTTTACTAATGTAACAATACCATCAGTATTAGCCGATATTACGGTTAATCCACATATCTCTAACATTTCAACAAACATTAATAAATCTAGTTGTCCTGTGACAGTCATTTGAATAGTTAAATCTGGCCCATAAAGCGTAGAAAAAGTATCGCTGAACTTTCCACCAGCGCCATTCACAACAATCTTTTTACCATTAGCTTCTGTAGTTCGTTTAGCTTCTTTAGCTCTAATCCTTGATTGAATAATACGATCATAAACAGTTAAAAACGCATTACCCATAGAGCTAGGGCATAAGCCTAGCGTCATAACGAGATATGGATAATAGCTTGTTACGTCCCTGTCTACAATTGACACTTCATCATCGGCTTTATAACTGACAACTTCCTCAGAGCTATGTAATCCGCCAATACCTAAACGATAATATCCGTTGCCCACATTTACACCAACTTCTTTAAGTTCTGCTGGCAATTGTACTTTACCGTTATCACCAACAACAAATGTAGTTGCTTTAACTTTCTCTAAAAGTTTTTGCAATGGTTCAGTTTGATATTGAAGGTATGGTGGAGGATTATATTTAAATTGTAATCCAGGTTGAATGTGCATAGGTCGCTTAGGCCATGATCCTGTAATAGCTGAAACTTCTTTATTTAATATTGCTTCAGCTATTTGAGCATCTGATTTAGAATTTAAATCTATTCCATATTCCATAGACATAGCTTCGCGCAATTCGCGACGTTCTTTCATAAAGTCAAAAAGTAATTCTGTTCCATCTAAATCGTTAAAGCAATAATCGGTAACGATTTCTATTTGATTTTCTGTTAATGGTGTCTCAATCTCAAAAGGAAGGTCTTGGATACGTTGCGCGTGAAGCCTAGCCATATAAAGTTTGAGGCTTCCTTTCAATGGAGCAACTTCGATTAAATCAACGTGTTTGATTGGCGGAATGATATAGCCGTAGTGTTGTGTTAAATCGCGCGGTCTGTAATTTTGCAAGATAATTCTATTGCAAGCTTCCTTAAGGTTTTCACAGTTTTGGAAATAATATGACAGCCATATAATAGGCAAATCAAACTTAATACTATTGAAACCAACAGTACGGTAAGAATGCAAAATCCAACTAAGCTTGCGTTCATTAAAGCACTCTCCTGTAATATCATTAATTTCAAACTTTAAATACTTTTTAGTTTTGTAATCTTTGAATGCGATAAGAAAGAAATTGGGGTAGCTTTCTAAATCAACAATCATAGTGCCGCCAGCACCATTACTCAATTCAGCATCAGTCATCAACTCAATTTGTTTGAATTGACGTTGAACATAAGGTTTTAATTGAACTTGATTTGAAAGAGTTATATATTGGTCAGTCATTTTTAATTATAATTTTATAAATAGCATCTAGCATAGCTTTAGATTCAGAACGTTCTACTAATACTTTTCTTAAAGCATCTTCTGTTATTTCATAAACTTGTTCTGATGTTGGCGCGAAAGGTGTATTAAGCGCTCCTGGTATTAATCGTCTAAGTCTTAAATAAGCATCGCTAATTTTCTTTTCTGCTTGTTGCCATTCTTCGATTGTCATTTTTAATTTTCTCCATTTCTTATTCCAGTTATTGCACCTCTGCAATTATCACCAAACCATAATAACATATTTCCACCTTGTACGCTAACATTGAAATCTACAGTCTTTATATGTGCTTTGATATTTAACAATTGTTTTATGTTAAATATTGGTCCTTCTTTAATCCCTAAAACTTCGTATAAAGCCCCTACAGAAGGGTCTGCGTGCGAGCGTACATGGGAAGGTCCAAACCAAACCAGCGCATCAGTGAAGCCCTTTATAGCCTCTAGCCCCATAAAAAAGTCCTTGGGAACGGCGGCTTGCTGCGACGGGCGGTCAAGGATCGCGCTAATGTCTGGCCACTGTTCCGCGTACAGTTGCGATTTAATCCATGAACCATCATCATACCAGAAAGTTACGCTGGTTTGAGACATACCAAATCTAGCTAAAGTTTTATTAGACTTTAACAATGGAGCTATAACATTCTTTGGTATTGGTAATCCTTTTGGTAAGTCTATTCCATGCCAATATTCAATAAGCACCTTACCATCAGTGCCCACAATACTAGGACCATTTAGTAGGATTGAGGCATTGTAGATTGTTTGATTATTGGTATCCATTGATGACATACCAACAACTTCAAATCCTTGCTTTAAACGATTATCAATTATTGCTATTGGTTCATCTGGCGTAATATTGCTAATTAAATCTAGCGCTAAACAAGGTATGGTAGCTTTTAGCTTGCCAGATTTGATAGATAACATCAATCCTTGTTGATACTCAATATCATTAGTACACTTCGATAAAGTATGAACCAATAAGCTATTTTGTGGGCAACAATTTAGATTTTCTTTAATTGGGCAACCTAACGCCAGAATGCCATTTGACGCTGTTGCCAAATTATTTTGTAATCTAACATGAGTTTCAGAAGGCGTACCAATATCTTTTGTAATTAAGCTGATAAATTTTAATGCTGATAGTAAAGAACTATCAGGTTGATCCTCAGTTTTAACTTTTTTAGGTCTGGCCATTAGTAAGGAATTTCCTGTATATCAAAGTATTGTGGGCAACCAAAAACTATAACTTGCGCAGGTGGTCTTTCGTTAACCAACTTACATAGTTCTTGCTTAGTAAAGTTTAAACAATTAATACAAGATTGAAATGGATAAGTATCTTTATTAAATAACTCACGTAAATTTACTTCAGCTTCTTTACGGAATTTAGGTTTCATTCTTTTTCATCCTTAAACCAACAAATTCGTTCTCTAGGCCAATGAATATATTTATGATCTTTTGTTTTAATATTAGTAAATTGAGCTATTACTAATACAGAATTATTTGCTGTCCAAAATATATGCTTAACATTTTCATATATAACTTGTACCGTGCTATCGTCTCGATATATTGTTATTTTTCTCATTTTTAATACTCACATGAAAGGACTTCTGGAAATTGTTTATTACACCATACTCGAATTGTTTTAGGTTTCCGTAACTGCGATACAAAATGTAAAGCTTCATCTACACTTTGGGGTGGTTCTGTATTATGGCGTTGCTTCCACCAATTCTTAAATAACTTATTAGCATACCCCGTATGTTGAGGAAAGACATTTTCATAAAAAGTTTGCATTCCACAAAGATAAGCTGTTCGTATGTATGGAGGCTTACCATTCTTATTTTCTTTTTTAGTATATACAACATTGTCTACGTTAAATATTTCAACAATAGGAGCATCGCTACGAAGTATTTCGGTAGTTCCTGGTTTAGCAACTATTTTTACTTGGAACGTAAATGCTGCACCACAAGCGCAACAATTACGGGCACTAATATGATTGTAGGCACCACAACTATCACAAAGTTTAACAGGTAAATCACCAACTTTTTCACCTTTTTTCTTTGGAATAATTGGATCGTTTATACATCCTAAACGTTCTGTATTTTTTCCAAAATCTAATACTAAACAATTTTCCTTTTGTGTTTCAGGGCTTAATCTTGTTCCTCTACAATATTTTTGAATATGTAGCGGTACGCTCATTGTTGGGCGAAAATCAGCTATTAAATCTATTGGCGGGCTGTCAAAACCAGTTGTTAATTTACCATAATTAACAATAGCTCGCAAGCTTCCATATTTAAATGCTTGAATAGCTTGATCATTAAAATGTGATTTTTGCTTACTATGAACTGCTGCGCAACTAACTCCAAACATCATTAATTTTTCTGCTATGTGTTCAGCATGAGCAATGCCGCTTGAAAATATTAACCAAGACCGTCTATTTTGGCCAGCCTCTACAACTTCTTTTAATCCAGCAAGTGTTATATGATCCATATCTATAGCGTGTTCTAGCTGACTAGCAACAAAATCCCCTTTAGACATACTTACATTAGATATATCTAATTGTAAGTTAGTTCTTTTTGGGATTAAAGGAAGCATATAACCTTCTTCTAACAATCTATTGAATCCTTTTAAATTGGTCATATCATAGCAAAAATCCGTAAATAATCCGTCTTCAATAATATATCCTTGTCCCATGCGGAAAGGTGTCGCGGTCATACCTACAATCTTAACATTTGGATTTATTAACTTCATTGTGGAAATGAATGTTAAATATTGACTACTTTCATCTTGCGATACTAAATGAGCTTCGTCTATAAAAATAATATCGCGATGCCCAAACCGCGCTGGATTTTTGATCATGCTTTGTATTCCACCATAAACTACAGCATGAGCACTCTGTTTTAAATCTAGACCAGCGCTGTAAATCCCTAAAGGCGCATTCGGCCATACTCTTATCAGTTTTTCTGCATTTTGGGCTATAAGCTCTTTTACACTTGTAATTAAAAGGAAACGTTGGTTAGGCCAAAATTTCATTACATTATGAATAAATATAGCAGGTATAATGCTTTTTCCTGTACCTCCTGGAAGTCCAATAAGAGGATTGCCATTTTTAGTTAGAAAATAGTTATAAATAGCGTCAATAGCTTCTAATTGATACCATCTCGGAATGATAGCTTGATTTGACTGAATATTAAACATTTTAACCTGCACAATATAATGCAGCTTTGCGCAAAATTTCAGGATTGTGCTTTAAATTTCCAATACCTATATTACATTGACTGCACAATAATCCTCTTACTTTACCAGTTAAATGACAATGATCAATAGAAAGCCTTTTAAATGTTTTAGTATTTGGATCAATTCTTTGTTCTGGCCCATTACAAATTGCGCATAAATTATTTTGAACAATTAACATATTATTATAATCAACTTCACTTAATCCAAATTTAGCTAAAGTATATTGTCTTTCTCTTTCAGGCTTCCTTTTGATCATTTTAGAGCATTGAACACATAAAGAAGATAATGTAAATCTTTTTGATGTATTACATCTTTTGCAAGGTTTTTCAGGAATAAAAAATTTTTCATTATTAGTAATTGCTAATTGTTTTATTACATTTATTTTTCCTCCACGCTTTTTACCATTACTTTTATATCCACTGCATTTGGTACATCTCCCGTTAAGGCTATATCTTAATCCGTCATGCCCATTTTTACATGGATTTCCATTATAATGTATTGAATTATTACTTAGAGCATGTTGTCTTGCTTCGTCAATTTGTCCTTTCGGAGCACGATGTTTTTTAAATGGTAATTTATCATTAATTAATTGATACATACTCTGAGCAACCTTTTGATATAAATTCTGTCGGTATAATTTGGCTATACTTTTCACATTTCCATTGCGCTTCTTGAATAGGTTTAGCATATTTACAACTGCGACAATTCTTTTCTACAGGTTCGTTGTAGTGACATATATCTTTAAAATTACACCATCCACATTCATAGTAAGAAGGTTGGTTAGATATCCGTTGCGGTGGTATTTGACTTTCAATTATATCTTGAGCTTTATTTAGTAATTCATGCCCAATATTAGGATTAAGCTCTATTACCTCAATATGTAAATCATCATCGTTTTTATTGACTGCAACATAGATAGCATATCGAAAGTTATAATGCTTCCCGTAGCTGCACATTTGAGAGTAATGCTGTGGCTTAGATAGTATTACCCCTTTATTAACTAAATTAACGAAAGACTTAGTATTATGTGTTTTAAATTCAAGTAACATAGGTAAGTCAGGAAAATATTTAGTAATACCCACACTATCTGAACTTCCACCATAATGCCCATTAACCCCCCAAATGCGAAATTGTTTTCCGGTATTAGGGTCAACTTCCCATACAGTACAGCCAATAGCTCTTAACCATCTAATAAAGCGTGCTTCTTCTTCATGACCACGTTGGAACAAACGAAGCATTCGACCATTAAAAACTTGAAATTTAACCCATCGAAAACCATACCAAATTTTTCTTGAGCATTCTTCACCAATTAAACTTGCTCCTAAATGGCCGCGATGCTCGCCAGTAAATTCTTTAATACACCAATCATCTATATCTGCTTTTAATTGAGCAGCCAAATCTTTACGAGTTTGTGAGGATAGTGTCTTATTAGCTTCATCTTCATATTTTAAATTCATTCTACTATTTCCGCTTCAATTAATTTAATTGAATAAATGCCAAGATCGGATATTACTCGTAAAGCATTTTGAGCTTTTTCTAATGTAGTATAAGCTTTAAAAGGTTCTTGTAATCCTTCATAACCATAATCTTTACATATTATCCAAATTTTATTCATTTAATTCATTCCTAATAAAAAACCGGAGCTATCAAGGAGTTCTCAGTTCCATAGCTCCGGTTAAGTGGCGTCAATCGGGTTTGGACAGGTTAAGTTTCAGTTTCTTATATTATTTTGATGCCCAGGGTGGAGGTGGTGGATTACCTGATACCCCTGCTGGATTGCCACCAACATTAGGCCCTTGAGACCAACCAGGATTAGCTTGTGTTGGTTGTGCTGATTGCCCTTGGTTTCCCCATGGCGTTGGTCCTGGCGCTTGCTGTGAAGGTTGCGGGGCTTGTTGTTGAGCATTACCCCATTGCTGCGCTGTCGCCCCATTACCTTGCTGCGGCTGTACTTGAGGCTGCTGTGGAGGCTTCCCAGGTTCATTACCGTTAGCGTCATAAACTTTAGCAACTTGAGTATAGCCGTTTGGCTGCTTAGTTTGCTTGTCAATCTGGTCAACAACTTCAATTTGGCAATGTGCATTCTTTAGCGCTGCACCATCGTTAGCCCAATCAAGCTTGAAGATACCTGTTGCATGACAAAGTGCAGACAATTGGCCTTGCGCGATTGATACGGCTTGTGCTGAAGGGTTCCAAAGATTGTAACGCATTACAATAGAACCAGCTTGTGTAGTGAACTCAACAATAAACATACCACCATCAGCATTTTTAGTTGGTTCGATAGAAGTATTAGTGATTGTTGCAGGAAACTTACCTGTAGGATGTGTAGTACCAACTTGCTTAGGAGCAAATTGTTGTGCGTCGAAACTTCCTTGCATTGGCATGTTGTTTAATTCCCTTTCTGTTAGCTCTAGCTGCATTGTATCGGAGTATTGTAGTCTATACTCATACATTTTAATTACGTGGCGTACCATCAGGTAAACGAGTAATACTAATATTTGCCCACATGCTAACTTGTCTATGCGCGCGAATAGCAAATTCTTTATCTGGCCCTTCTGGTAGCATTTTATCTAAAACTTCACCAAATACTTTTGCTGCTGATCTAACTATAGACATATCGGCTATTTGCTGTTCTGTTGGTTTGAGATACTCATATGTTGATGCGTGCATATTTGTTAATCCTTCAAAGCTTTAGGCATTTTTAGGTCTTGATCTTTATATAGCTTCGCTCTAACAGCACAATCTTTAGCTTCAAGTAGCTTACGCATTGCTACTGTACTTTCAGCATTACCTGGAAGCATTTTAAGCATTTGATTTGCTAATTCACAAAAAGGTTTACTAACTTCTTGTAAGTGCGGCGGTAAGTGTTGATATTCAAAGAATTGCAACAGACGTTCCATTACTTCCATCCTTTCGGTTCATAGTTTTTATCAGTCATTATCCAATTCATTAACTTATCACAAAACTCAACAAATGTTCCTTCTATAGTTGTTTGTTCTGTATAACATTGTGCTCCAATATTTGCAATATCTCTTCTAATTGTTACCATTTTAAAATCAATTGGGCAAGATAATTGTGTACCTTTTTCAAGAGTTAATTCTGTTGTTCCATCAGCTTTAACGCCTAAACGTTCTAATGCTGTGGCTATCTCGTTATAAGCAGCTACGCTAATCCGCACCTTCATACTAAACCCTTTTCTTCAGCTAACCACATTGGGCACGTAAACGTCCCATCACCATTATTTTCAATTTGTGATTTAGGAAACCATTCAGTTATTTTACCATCATATAGACGATAAGCTGCTTTTGTTTCACCTTTAATCTCTGCTGCAAAGTCAAATAGTTCTTGCTTTCCCACAATTACGGTTCCCATTTATATAATTTGTAATCATCTGAAACTACTTTGTAGTAATAAGTATCAGCATCCGTAACTCTTACATTTAGCGCAGCACATTTTGTTTCAGCATCAGCTTGTTTTAAATTTTCAGCAATAAGCTTTTCGTTAACAGTTTCTGTGTCATGATTACTATATGCAACAATTTTCATACTACACCATACACTTATTAACTATTGCTGTGAAGTCTGGTTGCTCGAATTCATTTAATGTACCTGTACGATTTCTAGCCATTTCTTCTAAACTAGCTATACATCGAAAGGCTTTAACTTGTCCTACTCCTGGTACGTTATGAATAGCCATTCTTAGTACACAATCGTATTTATGAGGTACTTCTGTATTTAGTTGTTGACCAGGAAAGTAAGGTCTTTTAGTTGAGATATTTCCATCGTTATTTATTGTTTCTTTAGCGATTAAATATGTATGTTTGTATGGCAAAAAGTACAAACGTTCAAGATGCTTTAATGTAGCTTCTGCCATTTCCCCATATGCTTTAAGACCATGGCGATTATTCTTTTTAGCTTCTTGTAGATAAATTTCAGCCATTTGACTTGTGCTGTCAATACATACAGTATCGAAGTTCTTAGTTTCAGTTGAGCCAAATAGCCAATCAAAAAATTCATCAATAGATTTAGCTGTGAACGCTTGGAATGTGGGTACTGTTGAGCCACGCATTGAAAGCAATCCAGGTTCACAAGCTAATAGGACTGGTTTAGGTGCTGTGTTAATTAAAGGTGTCTTACCTGATCCTGGTGGGCCATAGACTAATGTTTTAACTCCATAGAGCTTTGCGAAGTCTGTTGCAGGACGTAATGATTTAATATCCATTTAACCATATATTCCATTAAAATTACCATATTTTATTGCTAATGCTCGATTTCTTAGCCAATCGTGTATTTTCATTAATTCTTTTTGAACCATTAAAGCATCCTCATGAGCTAAATGCGCTGTAGACCAACTACCAACTTTAGCAGCGCAATCATTAACAATGTAATATTTTAATGTTTTTTCATCCATTTGATTTATTTCTTCACTTTTGGTTCTTTTATATTAAGTGTTGGTGCAGCGTTTGTTATTTCTAGCATTTCATGACAAAGCTTTAGTATCTCTTTAGCCTCAAGACTACCACTATTAGCATTTTCTTCAAGTTGTCGGAACTCAGTTAGAAGGAAATTAGGTGTCCAACTAACAAGTTTGTTAGCAATGAATGAACCTTGATTACCAATTTCAGAAATTTTATACAAGGTATTTTTAACAGTTGTAGTATCTTTAAGATTATAATTGAACTTGACACCAGCTTTTAGCTGATATCCGTTACCAAGTTCTAATGTATTAACACCTTCTTTAGGTGTAGGGAATGCGCGACTAACAATGTACTTACGCATTTCCATTTCAGTTTCTTTAGCATCAGCTAAATCTTTCTTAGCTGCATCCCACATTACTAGCAAATCATCGCGCGATAGCTTGTCTAAATCATCTTTATTTAGAGTCATTTTTTCATTTCCTTAAAAGCATCATTCATATTCATTAGCAAGATATTCTTACATACTACTACATTATTTGTAAAGACTAGATCACCATCCTTTAACGAGTTAATATCACCATTCCAATCTTCAATAACATTTGACGCCAAGAAATGTTTTTTAAATTCTTCAATATTCTTTTTGTTACCATTCCTTGGCGGACCATATATTATTGTGATCATTTAGACCATTCCTTACCAGCTTTGATTTTGTTCATTGGCTTGCTTAAGAATGCAGGGATTTTATCATCTTGCTGTGACGCTGCAACAGGCATAGCCGGTGCAGTATTAATAGGATTAACAGGTACAGCTAACTTTTCATTCTTTTCAGCTATTTCTTCTTTTTCAGTATCAGTTACAGCTTCATTAATCTCATTAGCAAGTTGTGACATTTGGATAGTAGCTTTATCTCGTACACCATTAAAGCGAGATGGTCCTGAATTAAAGCATTTTTCAGCTTCTTTAGCAATAGTCTGCATTGCTACAAAATGTGTACGCATTTCAATACACAAGTTGTTATTATAATCAGACTTAGCTGATACTTCCCTTAATAAATCGCGCATACCGTCTAGCTGATCTTCAAGAGTTCTAATGATATTATTTTGTTCAACAATAGTAGCTTTAGCTTCCTTCAATTCTTGATTAACAGAATGGAAAGTATGAAAGAAATTAGATACTTCAGGATGGATTGTTGCTACTTGTTGTGCTTCATTTGTCATTTATATATTTCCTTTATTTAAGCTGGTCCAGTACGAACATTAGTAACTACATGAGGTTTAGCACGTTTTTTATGTAGCTTTTTTGGCCTTGTTTTATTTTTTAGTGACCCTTGAGCTTTACCTGTAGGGGCTTTGGAAGGAGGGATAGCTTTAAGTTCATACTCTCCTGGTTCGAATGCACCACCACGATCAAATGCAATAATTTCAGCACGTAATGCTTTAGGCGTTACATATCTAGTCCAATTACCTTCATTAGCTCGTAAGTAAACACGCCCCAAATGTACACGTACTTCTTTAACATGCAACTCGCGTCTGCAAGCTCTAGCAACTGCACAATCAGCAGGTTCTTTAATATCAGCTTTGCTTATATCATTTTTATTAATATGTATTGTTATTGGTTTTTTAGCGTTAATTATAGGCTTACCATCTATATCTTTCAACGACATTTTCTATTTCCTTTATTTTGATATTTCAGCAATTACAATTATTATAATTATAAATGCTGCGCAAGCTATCATTCCCCAAAAATAACCATCTTTATACCATGGCCACATTTAATTCTTCTTTACACCTTCTGGCACACTTTCAAATGTATCAATGAAGATACACAATTGATTGTTAATCGCATAGGCTGGTGATCCATCGGGATGATATTTAACCGAACCATCGTCATTAAGCAGAATGTGGGCACCAAAGGCTATTACTCGCATATTAATTACAGTACCATCTTCTAAGCGAATAATAGTTAATGGTTCTTCTTTAGATAAGATATTAACACGTCTTGCTTTAGGCTGTTGTTGATCAGACATTTATTATTCCTTATTAAGTGGTGAACTGATTGGCTATATTACTTTCCAACTGACTAAGGGCGACTATCGATATAGCCTCTTTTGTTAGTCTGGCATCATTCACCTCTTTACCTGACTTAGAGGGTCGCCGGAACGCAATCTGTATACGCCACCCAAAAAGTTTAGTCAATAAAAATGATGCTATCGACATCATATTTTTTATGTGTTATGCCGGATCATAAAAATCAACAATAAGGTGTAAAATGTTGAAATGCGTTAATGGTCATGATAGATGTTACTTAGGGCCTAGCGATGATTGCCCATATTGTGAAAAGAAACCTAAGCTAAAGCGCCTTCCAATCCCCATAGATGAAAAAGTTATAATTGAGTTAAAACATCTTATTGAAAGCCGTACTCAAAAGAGAATGTCTATGGCTGCAATAGTTCGGTATGCGTTGGATGAATTGTTGAAAACTGAAGCCGAACTATCGGAATAAAAATGCCAAATAATTATGATGCTATACCAGCAGAGTTAAAAGCTATTAATGCTTGGCTTTGCTGGCGTTATGAGGATATTGGAGCTAAGAAACCTACGAAAGTCCCATACAT
>Ga0247673_1000045_pt1 | contig 12396 bp, 13 predicted proteins | sample CNK14_metaG_FD_182722 | JGI IMG/M metagenome (GOLD analysis project Ga0247673, IMG submission 182722) | Soil microbial communities from Purdue University Martell Research Forest, Indiana, United States - CNK14 | ecosystem: Environmental > Terrestrial > Soil > Temperate forest > Bulk soil...
TTTCCGCCGCAAACGACACTTCGCCGTGCGAGAAGGACGGATCGTAATGCACGGTGAGAAGCTTCGCGACGGCATTTTTGCGCTCAGGACGAGACGCTTTGGTTCAGTGGCAGAGTGCATGGTGAGAAGGCTCTTGAAGTGCTCTCGGGGACGTAGTCTTTTCCATGATTTGTACGATGACGATCTGAACCAACGTATAGAAGTGAAATTCTCAATAGTGCAGAAAAGGGCCAAACGCACCGTTACGGAGCAAACAGTTGTCCAATGTATCGAGGAGGCGACTGCCGAAGAACGAATGGTGGCATTTTCAGAATGGCAAGAATCTGAGTTTGATTGCAACATTCAGCAGGTGAAGAGGGCGGAGTTTGACGTGCTGTATTACGGTCTCTTCTTCTCGGACAGCATCAAGATATTCCGAATCGAGAGCCAGGACATCAAAGAGAATTCGCGTGGCGGCGTTATTTATTACTCAGATTTTCAGCATAAGGGTAACGTAGGCGAGGGGCAGTTTCACATCAACACAAAAACGCTCAAGATTCACCTCGATCAGTATCTTCATAAGACTCTAACCTACGATGAACTACATGAGTTGCTTGTTGAGGAGAATTAACCGAAGAGCGCTGGCTGACCCGATCGCCGATGCGGCAAGGACACGTCAGAATCCTCAGCCTTGGTCTCTTCTGCGGAAACAAGCCGCCGCAGTTCTGGGTTTTCTTTTACTTCGATCGCGAATGGGTTGCTGTTTTGCCAGCCGGTACGTCCAGTTGAGCGGTAGTGCTCAAGTCGCCTAATAGTAATCTCACAAAAGAGAGGGTCTATATCAATCGTATAACAACGACGGTTTAGCATCTCGGTCGCCAATAGAGTACTCCCTGAATGGGAAAAGAAATCGAGAACCAAGTCAAGATTGTTCGAACTCGCCTTGATTATTCGCTCTATAGCCTTAAGCGGCTTTTGAGCGTAACAGCCAGATACGTTTTCCTCCATTCGATAGAATACCTGTTGTACATCGACCCAGACGTTCCCTGCTCGAATGTTTTCAGATTTTCCTCGCTCTAGGTTTTCGGTGAGGGAACCATTAACTTCTTTGTAATAGCCGCGCAGAATCTTTGGTATGTCAGTGTATTCAGCTTCGACATCAAACGAAGGATTACCTCGAACGTAATAGAGCAACTCTTGCCGCACGGCCATCCAGTTATTCTGAGTTCCGTACCCCCTTTGATTTCGCATGGTTATGAAGCTGCGAGGTCTTACCGACATCTCCCGCATCATCAGCATGAAATCGGGTAACGGTTGAAAACCATTATTCTGATCGGCACCCAACCAAATGTATAGCGAACTATCGCGTTTCAGAGCTTGAAGGGTGGTTTCGATCCACTCTCTTGACCATTTAATGAATGGTCCCACTTCTGATTGTTGGAATGCCACCAAGTTATAAGGAGGGTCATGCACCGCAACGACAGCTAGTTCCTGCTCCATGAGCGCGGAAATTGCGTCTCGATCGCTAGCGTCCAGACAACCAACTTTATGTTTGCCATCCGTCCAAATATCACCGCGCTTTAACCGGCAATACGGCAATAACTTTTCACGAACTTCCGGAGAAGTATCAAGTCTCGGTAGAGGGCTATTCTTCATAGCAGCGGACACCTTAACATGTGAACGCCCGCGGCGCTAATTTCTTGGTAAAGTGTTGTTCTTTTTCGCGTCGAGATCGACTTCAGGCAGGTCCCATCTGTTGGTGAGCACAAATGCGTCGGCAGGGTAATCCTTATCGATAGTCGCCGATTCGGGAGCTTGATAGGTGATGGATATCTTGTAGTGATCCTGCGGGCGCGTGAGCGAAATCTTCGCCGGCATGATCGCAGTTCCGTCGGCTCCGAACTTCACCAGATCTCCGTAAGTCACGTCGTTCACGAGCGCGCCCTTTTCATCAAAGCTTTGCAAGCGTGCGAGTCGAATTCCTCCAACGCGATCAAACCAGAATCTGCGGAGCAGACGCGCTGAATTCTCACCAGCCGGTTGCAACTCATCCAGAAAGTAGTAGCCGCGCACGACTCGCTTGTTGGTGTCAGCCTTCGCCGGATCTTTTTCGGATTCGAAGAACTCGCTTTGCACGTAGATTAGGTTTGAACCCACGGCCGGAATCGGTCGGAGCAACAAGGCATCGGTGAGGTGTTGCGGACGCAAATTGGACAGTGCATTCACGGCCTGGAGGTCGGAACTCGTCTTGCCCTTCTTGTCGTTGGCCGGCTGATCCTTGCCATCCATCTCGAGCTTCGCATAGACCGCGTTGTTCGTGCCCTTTACGAATTTCTTGTAACGGTCGTCGCCTTTGAGAATCGCGATGCGAAAGTGATCGCCGTCCGAAGTCATTTGCGCGATATCGGCGGCGACCACCGGCGCCTCAATTACGAGATAGATACTTCCGGGCCGTTGCAGTGTGATCGAGCCCCCCGCAGTCCGGTACTTTTCCGCGATGCCGGCGGTGGCAAAAGAAGTGTCTTCGAATTGGATGTCGACTTTGCCGCGAATCGAGCGGGCGCTTACGAGTTTGTTGACGGCCGCGACGAGTTCAGGCGTGGTCGCTTCAACCAAGGGACTCAAGAGTTTTTCTGTTTGGACGCTTTTGTGTACGAGGTTGCAGCCCGAAGTAAAGAGAACCGCCGTGCACAGCGCCAGGGTGATTGAAGCTTTCAATTGCTGAAGAATGTCTCGTCGTCGGTAACGGCGCATCTACGTCAAAATGGCGGCGCTGAGACAGGCCGCCGATTCATTAAGAGAAAAATTGTAAGCGCAGTCACGCTAACAAAGGCAGTCCATCATGTCAATGTAATGTCGAGGCTTCCCGGCAGCGCCACGCGAATCCGGCAGAATACAAGTTCGCGGCGACCGTCCGCCGGGCGATCGCTGGGAAGGAGTCTGGCTTCGATTGAGAACGAGACCGCGAGACGCACCAGCACGCGCAAGAATACTCGGGGGGAGTTAATACTGAAGTGCCAAAGAGCTAACGACAGCCGTTATGTTCACAGCCGCAACCGATTTCCATCACGTGTGAATCTTCAGCGTTCTTGCAGTACTCGCTACAGTACTTGCTGCCTTGTTCAGCGGAACAGTCGCATGGGCCGTGCGCGCACTTGCCCGAAGTTTCTTCAGCCATCTTGGGCCTCCTTACTCGCTTGGAGCGTTCAAACGGGGGAAGGGGATGAAGCTATTCTAGAGGGTTAGACGCGAGGTTCAGTCACAGCATTCATGCATTTCTGCGATCTTATTTCAGCAGGCCCGACAACCAATGCATGATGTTGAGAGCCAGTTGTCGATTATCGATGCCGGGTCGATTCATGCCGAACTTCATTTGATTCGGGCCAGCCAGTTGCGCGGACAGCATGGCAGCTTCGCCGAGTACGATCACGCGCCCTTTCCCGACCGTCATCACGATGCCCTGCGCCCGACCTGACGCCGAAGCGGGATTTGTGTTTACGCCCGGCATTGTATCGACGGCGGAATCTGCGAGCTTCATGAAGGCGAGACTGTCCGGCGGCCCCTTCAAAGATTGACCAGTGAAAGCGATGATCTTGTTAACGCGTTCTGAGTCGTTGCGGCCGCGCGTGATCGGATGATCAACGAGACGACCGCTTTCGCGCGTGTAAATGATAAAGCCGGGATTGCCGTCCTTGTCATAGTTTTCGCTATCGATCGTGAACATCTTGCTCATGTTCACGCCGAATCGATCTGCCATAATTTGATTCGCAGAGCCCATCGGCGCGTGGTCCGCAATTAGCAATAGATTGCCGCCGCCCTTAACCCAATCACGTACGGCATCGCATTCTTCCGGAGTGAATGCCGGATTCGCAGCCTCCGGCATGTTCATGCGTTCAGCGCCCAGCGCGTTGGAAATCACCAGGACGTCGAAGCCTTTCAGAGTCGCTGCTGAGAGTTTTTCTTTGTTAGGCGTGATTTGATAACCGTCGTTGGTGATTAGATCCGCGAAGGGCTTGTATCGACCGCTCGCTGTGTGAAAGTTGTTGTGTGCTTCATCGAAGAGAATTTTCGGCCCGTTCTTTGTATAAGCGGGGTGTGCGACCTTCGCATCAAAGTTTGGATCGGCAACTTGTTGGGCGTGAGAAATAGATAGACCAGCAGCGATCAGGAAAAGAATGATGAGCTTCTTCATGATGAAAAGTGGCACAGACTTTAGTCTGTGGTCTCCACCGCCTAATCACAGACTAAAGTCTGTGCCACCACAGCTAACTTCTTAGTTTCCCCAAACGTTCGGCCGCCAGCATCAGCGTCTCGTCTTTCTTGCAGAAGCAGAAGCGAACTTGGTGCGAGCCGGGTCCCGACGCGTCGGCACTGTAGAAGCTCGACCCCGGCACGCAGGCGACGCCGACTTCGCGAATCAGATGACGAGTGAATTCGATGTCGTCTTTGAAGCCAAAGCTGCTGATGTCGGTCATGACGTAATAAGCCCCGTCCGGCCGAAAAGTTCCAAAACCTGCCTTCTCAAGTTCCGGCAAAATCAGATCGCGCCGCGCTTCGTAGTCCTTTTGCAGTTGCTCGTAATACGCCGGCGGGAGCGCCAGCGCGTAAGCGCCGGCGGCTTGCAGCGGCGCGGCGGCTCCGACGGTCAGGAAGTCGTGGACTTTGCGGATCGCGCTGGTGATTTCCGGGGAAGCAATGCAGTAACCAACACGCCAACCAGTCACCGAATAGGTCTTCGACATCGAATTGACAATCACGGTGCGGTCGCGCATGCCTGCGATTTGGGCCATCGAGATATGCGCAATTTCGGCCCCTTCGCGCGGATACAGGATGTGTTCGTAAATCTCGTCAGTGAAGCAGAGTGCGTCGAACTCCTGGCAGAGGCCGGCGATGAACTCCATTTCGTCGCGCCTGAAAACTTTGCCCGTGGGATTGTTGGGGTTGCAGATAATGATGGCTTTGGTTTTGGAATTGAACGCGGCGCGCAATTCGTCTCGATCGAAACTCCAGTCAGGCGCACGCAGCGGAACATAACGCGGCTTCGCGTCGGAAAGGATCGCATCAGGAGCATAGTTCTCATAGAAGGGCTCGAACACGATCACTTCGTCGCCGGGATCGACGGTCGCCATCATCGCCGAGATCATTCCTTCGGTTGATCCGCACGTCACGGTGATTTCAGCTTCAGGATCGATTTCGAATCCCAGGTACCACTTTGTCTTGGTCGCAATCGCATCGCGAAAGTCTTTCGCGCCCCAGGTGATTGCGTACTGGTTCACGTCGTCGGCGATGGCCTGCATCGCGACGCGCTTGATGTCTTCCGGGGCGGGGAAATCGGGATAGCCTTGCGAAAGGTTCACGGCGCCATATTTCATTGCTTCGCGAGTCATTTCGCGAATAACCGATTCAGTGAACTGCGAAGCTTTGCGAGAGACGCGACGTGATGCGGTTGGTGCAGGTGAACTCATAAGACTGTTAGCCGCGGATGCACGCAGATAGACGCGGATAAGAGTGAAAAGACTATTTCATAAGAACGTGATTGTCCATTCGCATGGTTTTCGGAGGCGGAGGTTCGGCCCGCCCGCTACCGCAGGCGGTTCTGACTGCTGGCGCCCGCCCGCTACTGCCGGCCGTTCTGACTCTTTATCAGCGTCTGTCCGCGTGAATCCGCGGCCACTTATTCCGGCTGTTGCGATTTGAGTTGATCGACAATCGATCTTATTGCCGATGCCTGCGATCCATTCGGCGCGAGACGCAGATAATTTTCATAAGCGGCGATCGCTTCGCGGTTATTGCCCGTTTTCTCATAAGCTGCGCCCAGCATTTGATAGATGATTGGTTCAGTGTCCGAAAGTTGTTTGATGGCGATGTCGAATTCACGGGCCGCTAATTCGTATTGCCCTTTTTCTTCATAGGTGCGGCCGAGACCGACGTGAGCTTCGGGTTGGAAGCCGTGACTTTCGCGAATGGCCCGATTGAATGCGCCGATGGCCTCGTCGGTCTGGCCCGTCTCGCGATAGATGCGACCTTCGACCGCGGATGCTTCCGGATAGTTTGGCCGCGCGCGCCGCGCCGCCTCAATCTCCGCCAGAGCGCCGTTCGTATCATTCAAGTCCAACAATACTCGCGCGAGACCTACGTGAGCCGAAGGAAACGCCGCCCGCGCCTTCATCGCTCGACGATATAGATCAGCAGAGGCTTGTCGCGCTGCGTCGTCCCGCGCAGATTCACGCGCAGCTTCAGCTTGTTGGAAAAGCAGCTCGGCCTGATCCGTTGTGCGGACGAGGCGCACGCGAACTTCGCCGCGTTGTACAGCCGTGATTGGCTGCGAGCCTTCCTTGAAGCCGTTTGCCCGCACGCGCAATGTATGCGCACCAGAGGACAGTTGCAGTCCGCTCAGAACACCATTCGCATCCGTGACGCCGCGCCGAATCTCGTCGATCCAAACGATCGCGGTTGGCTCGGTCTGAATCGTGATAGTACGTTCACTCGCTGCGCCTGAACTCTGACTCGTTCGTTGCGCCTGAACCAGGCCGCAGCAGATAAAGAGAATTCCAGTCAGCAGCGCCAATCTCAAATTCATTCCGAGTACCTTTACCCTAAGGCCGAATTCCACGCAATGCGTAAGTTGCTTAGGCGACCTTGCAATATTGTTGCGCGGCAAAGGCGTCTGGGTGTAATCTTCGCCGGAAATAACGTACAAGTTTGTTCTACGGGTTACTTGTCCTTCCGTCAGCACGCGGACGGTATCGACGAACTGCTAATCAGTCTGGAGGAACCTATGTTTATCGAATCGACGTCCTATGCCGGCCATGTTTTAGGAATGTTCGACGGAGGCATTTTCAAAGCGCCGAACGGTCAAGAGATTTCGCACATCATTCTGCGTTGGTTGCACTTTGTGGCGGGCATCACGTGGATCGGTCTGCTCTACTTTTTCAATCTGGTGAATGTGCCGCTGCAAAAGAAGCTTGATGCGGACACGAAGAAGAAAGTTAATCCTGAGTTGCTGCTGCCGGCGCTTTGGTATTTTCGCTGGGGTGCGTTGCTGACGGTAATCGCGGGGCTGGGTTATTACGCGATGTACATTCTCAGGCCGGACGTTGGTTTGGCGAACGCCACGGGCGCGAATGTCAGCGGTAGGATGATCATCATCGTCTGGTTCTTTATCCCTATCGTTACGTTCCTGGTTGAGTTTCTGATCATCAAAAAGGTCCCCGCGCTAACGAAGGATGGTCGAGTATTCGCCATTATCGCTTTGATTCTGGTAGTGGCTATGTCGATTGTGATCTTGAAGTGGATCGACGGCAGTCTGACGGTTGGTACGCAGCACTTTGCCAGCAACAAGTCGCTTTCGATCGGTGTGGGCGGCGCGCTCGGATTAATCATGCTGCTCAACGTTTGGGGAATTATCTGGCCGAACAACAAGCGCATGATTGGTGCGTTGACTGGCGGTCCGCCGCCGGCCCCCGAATTAGCACGTCAAGCATTCATCGCGTCGCGTACGAATGCCTGGTTTTCGTTGCCGATGTTACTATTCATGGCGGCGTCGCACGGTGACTGGCTGATATTCGGCGGACACTAAAGGCATTCCAATCAAGTAGAATTCAGAGGGCGGGGCGATCCGCCCTCTTTTTTTGCAACAGTATTGGCTAAGCATTTCCATCGCTTCGCGACACTTTCACCCCACAATCCGGCTAATAGAAGAGGAGTAATCCTCAAATCTAATTCTGCATTTCTGGAGGTGGTGATGGGTTCCGTTAACACATACAAGGCGAGGCAATTCAATCTGAGTAATCTGACAGGCATTTCGGATGAAACTCTCGAGATGCACTTCAAGCTTTACGAAGGTTATGTGAAAGAGACGAACAAGCTGAACGACAAGATCGCTGAGTTCATCAAAGAGGCCAAAGTCGATCAGGAAGAGTTCGCCGATTATTCAGAGCTGACACGACGTCTGGGATTTGAATACAACGGCATGGTGCTGCACGAGTATTATTTCGACAACATGAAAAAGGGCGGCGGCACCGGCGATCCAAATCAAAGTTCGACTTTCCGTAAAGCCGCTGAGGAAAGCTACGGCAGTTACGATATTTGGAAAGCAGACTTTGTCGGCATCGGTAAGATGCGCGGGGTGGGTTGGGCCATCTGTTACGAGAATCCCAGCAACGGTTTGCTATCGAACCACTGGATCACTCTGCATGAAACGGGCAACGTCGCGGGGTTCACTCCGGTGCTGGTGATGGACGTTTGGGAGCACGCGTTCCTTCTGGACTACAAACCGGCGGAGCGACCGAAGTACATCGAAGCGTTTTTCTCAAACATCGATTGGAACATCGTCGAGCGTCGGCTGCATCAACAGAAAACCCAGCAGTTGGCAGCGTAACTTGATCGAAGTTCCGCGTTGGTTTCTCGCTCGCCAATGCCGGCGTGCGCACGTCCGGGTTGGCGAGGCTGGCGGACGCTTGTTCGGGCGGCTCGCCTGTGATAATCCATGTTTCAAATTCAAGGCTACAAACCAACTGGAGGGACGATGAGAAAGTCGATGGGATCTCAACTTCTGCTGACGATTGCGTTCGGCATCACAGTTATTTTCAGCGGTTGCAAAGCGACGACCACTGAGAACGCGAACACCACCGCAATCTCGACTGCCACGCCGCCCGGGGCACAGCAATTAACCGTCGTCGAGCGCCCGCGAAAGATCGAGCAGATGATGAAGGATCGCGGCGCGCAGGACGAGGCCAAACCGACGCTGAAGATAATCTCGCCTGCTGACGGCGCGACGATTAACGGTTCGACCGTCGAAGTGAAACTTGAACTAGGCGGGGATCTCAAAGGCTACACGCCGCACAAGGATCCGGCGACACAGAAGGGAAATCACATTCACGTGATTCTCGACAACCAGCCTTACGAAGCTTATTACGAGTTGAATCAGGGGCCTTTCGAATTGCGTAACGTCGCCGAAGGCAAGCACACGCTGCGCGTGTTTCCGTCGCGCCCGTGGCACGAGAGCTATAAGAACGAAGGCGCGTTCCAGATGGTCACGTTTACCGTGAAGGGCGGCGGCGACGCGACCAAGCCGACGACGACAAACACCGGCCAGACCGTGGCGGCTCCGTCAAAGAGTCCTGCCACGAAGGCTGAAACCGCGGCTGCAAGTCCAACCCCCGCGCGTGAAGGCAAAGACTACGCGCCCAGCACCGCCGGCAATGTCGATGCGAAGAAGCCTCTGCTGACTTACAGCCGCCCGAAAGGCGAGTACAAAGGCGAAGACGCCGATCCGGTGATGATCGACTTCTGGCTTTTGAACGCGAAGCTCACGGGTGATGGCGGCGATTATCGCGTACGCTACTCAGTCGACGGCGGCGAACCGAAGATCCTGGAGAAGTGGGAGCCAATTTGGTTGAGTGGTTGGATCGCCGGCAAGCATCGCGTGCTGCTCGAGCTAATCGACAAGAACGGCAACGTCGTCGATAACGGCGCCTACAATTCGACGACGCGCGAGATCACCATCACGCGATAATCCATTAGACTTGGACCGGGGGGCACTGGGGAAGTGCCCCTCAACCCCTCAACTTCCAATTCCTCTTAATTGGGCTTTGTGGCAGTCGTCGTTTCCGTGGTTGTTGGTTTCTTCGGAGCTGCCTTACGTGACTTTAGCTCAACCACGAGAACTTCAAATGGTTGGTCGCTCGTGTTCTCAGGCAGATGACGACCGGCCGGGTTCCAGACCACGTCGCCTGCTTTTGCGCTGATGTCCTGAGTTGTTCCATTTGGAAATGTGAATTTGCCGGTTGCGTCAGTAACAAAGACCGCAACGCTGGCAGGATGGCGGTGCATCACGGATTTCTCGTGCGGACCATACTTGACGCGCAGCACGCGCACCTTGGCGTTCTCGAACTCAACTTTGTAATGCTTCGAATCGACTTTCACGGGATCCTGTGCCATTACTGGAATGGCGATCGCGAAAAGGAACACAGCTGGAAACAGAACTCGACGCATGGGGAAACTCCTCCTGCTGAATACAATGTTGGGGAATAGCGGAAGGGTTCTATTTCACCGGCCACGGAAAGTCAATAAATTTTTCGACAGAGAAAGATGCAAAGGCAATCGCAGTTTGCGGAGTTGGCAGCAGAAGCCGCTAACTGCGTCCGCTGTCCCGCGATGTGCGAACGCGCCGCCGTGTTGAGCCGCTTGAATGGCTCAGTCGACGCGCGCGTGATGTTCATCGGTGAAGCGCCTGGACGCAAAGGCGCAGATCGCACGCGGATTCCTTTTTCGGGTGACCAATCCGGAAAAAACTTCGATAGGTTTCTGGACGCCGCCGGCTTGACGCGATCGGACATCTTCATCACGAGCGCCGCATTGTGTAATCCTCGGGGCCCATCGGGCGCGAATCGGCGACCAAGCTCGCAGGAGCTTCGCAACTGCTCTGACTTTCTCCGCCGGACGATTGAGCTCATAAATCCGCGAGAAATAGAGACGCTCGGCGGGGTTGCTCTTGAGGCGCTGAAGCTACTCCAATATCATGAATACACTTTGCGCGATGACGCGGCGAAGATTCGCAGTTGGAACGGCAGAATGCTTATCCCGCTATATCATCCGAGCCCGCAAGTGCTGATTACGACACGCGATGAGCGCGCGCAACTGCGGGATTATAAAGTGGTGGCGCGAGCACTTGCTCGTATTCGGACCTCAACAGTTACAGAAAGCATTAACTGATCTATGGCTGTCACAAATTCCTCAGATGATTACAGGGCAGTGCGCTATGAAGGCGCTGGGCTGATCGATCTATCTTCGCGACGCGGACGAATTCTGGTAAGCGGTCGCGACGCCGCGATGTTTCTGAACGGCCTGGTGACAAACGACGTCAAGAATCTCGCGCGCGGTTCCTGGATTCCGGCAGCATTCGCAAACGTGCAGGGAAGATTAATCGCCGCGGTGCGCATCATTCATCGCCCGGATGGATTTCTGATAGACACGGAAACGGTGACCCGCGACAAGGTTGTGGATCTGCTCAGCCGGTTTACCTTGGCTGGCGATTTTCGCGTAACCGATCTGACGGATGAACTCGGCACATTATCCTTGCAAGGCAAAAAGGCTGCGGAGATTTTGGGCTCGGTGTTGGGAGCAGAGGCGGCGACGTTGGAACGCGGCAGCGTAATTCAATCAACCTTTAACGAAAAGGACGCAACGATCATTCGCGCGACGCACACCGCCGAAGAGGGATTCGATCTCTTCATCGAATCAAGTGAAGTGGAACAGCTTCATAATGCGCTGTGGCACGGGGGCTCAGAAATCGTCAAAGATGAAACTCTCGAAGTCATGCGGATCGAAGCCGGCATTCCGCGCTTCGGCATCGACATGAGCGAGAACACCGTAGTCTCTGAAGCTTGCCTGGACGATGCGATCAGCGACACGAAGGGCTGCTATGTCGGTCAGGAGATCATCATTCGCATCAAACACCGCGGGCACGTAGCGAAGAAATTGACCGGCGTGCTGCTGGAAATCCCGTGGCCCCTTGAGGAGCACGCTGAAATCATCTCGGACGATCATGAAGAGATTGGACACATCACTTCGCTGACCTTTTCGCCGTGCCTGGATCGACAAATTGCGCTCGCGTATCTGAAGTACAATCATCTTGAAGAAGGCACTCGGATTTGGGTTGACCACGGCGAAAAACAGGTGGTGGCTGAGGTCGCATCCCTGCCGATAGTCCGCGGCAGTTGGTTCGCTGCCGATGGCGTTATAGAACCTGAGAGTGAAATCAGTGAGCAACACGAACCAGCTTGAACTCGCACATTCGATCATCGAATCGTTGGTCGATCACACGCGAGTGGTCAGCGACTTGATCGCTCTGATGGCGCAGGCGCTCGATTCGGATACCTCGAAGGCCCTCACGAAAACGCCGCAGTGGGAAGCTTATCTCGAGAGCCGGCGTAACATGGAACGTGCCAAAGAAGAGATCGACAAGTTCGTGGAATTCATGAAACAGAATCCGAAAGAGTCGTGATTGATTCGAACTAAGACAAGTCGATTGTCGTAGAACAAACGGGCGGAAGTTATGGCGGATTACAAAGAAAAATTCGACGATTTGCAGCGCGCGGCCAAACGCAAAGCGAAGGAATTAGACGACAAGCTCGGGGTCAGCGGCATCGTTGAAGATACGGCTCGCGTAGCCGGTGATGCGGCGCGGCGTGGGGCGAAGACCATTGCGAACGGCGCTGAACACCTGCGAGCGGAAGCGGAAAAGATCACGGACGATCCGAACCTGCGCGAAAATGCTCGACGCGCTGCCGGAGAAGTGAAGCGTCACGCAAAAGAAGCCGGCAAGGTGATTCGTGACGCAGCGAGTGATGGCGGAAAGGTCATTCGTGATGCCGCCGGTCCTGCGGGCAAAAGGGCTGAAGAAGTTTTCGGCGA
>Ga0247673_1000046_pt1 | contig 12361 bp, 7 predicted proteins | sample CNK14_metaG_FD_182722 | JGI IMG/M metagenome (GOLD analysis project Ga0247673, IMG submission 182722) | Soil microbial communities from Purdue University Martell Research Forest, Indiana, United States - CNK14 | ecosystem: Environmental > Terrestrial > Soil > Temperate forest > Bulk soil | place...
CTCACGTCCGAGCAGATGCAGAAACTCGCGGGTTGAATAGGGCCGCGTTTGATCCAACTGGCTCGCAAATCCGCCGACCCATTCTTCAGCCTCGTGATACTCATCTTCGCTCGCGAGCAAATCCCACATGCGACTGATCTGTGAAGCTTCCAGCTCGGCATCAGTCATGTTCGGATGCGCCTGAAAGTGATGACGGCCGAGCGTTTCGTGCAAGTCATGAAAAATGACCGAGCCCGAGAGGATCAGCACGTCGACGAAACGGTTTTTGACGACGTAAGCCAACAGTCGGCGCATGCCTGCGGGGATCAGCGCGCCTGACGCCGCCATGAAAATGGTCGTGTTGTCGCCGAGCATATCCAGCCAGATGCGGTGCGACTCAGCCAACTGCCGTCCGCCAAAACCGGTGCCCTCCATCTTTTCGAGCAATCCGGCAATCGAGCGATCCCGATCGACCTGGACTGGGCGAGTGGGAATCGTCAGGTACTTACTTGGTTTGGGCTTGCGCTGTGTAACCATGGAGAGTTTTCCTTCTGTGAATGATGTCAGGCCTCCGGCCCGAGGGTTCAATAATCATGACGACGCCGACCCCTCGGCCGGTTACCGTTAACTGAAATATAGGTGTAAGCGTCAAAGCGTGATTCGTAAAAATTGACGAGCTCCGCACCTTCCGCTTCGGTTAATTCGTCGTCTTTAATGCGTTGGGCCACTTGTCGTCGAAAGCCGTCGTGCAGTAATCCGCGTTCGTATCGCGCGCGACCGGCAGCCTCGCCGACAGTCGTGCCTTTGATCACTTTCTTGATTAAGTAGCCTTCTTCATCGATGTGAATCTGTGCTTCGTTCGGCGTGCCGAACAGGTTGTGATTGTTGCCCATCACTTCCTGGTACGCGCCGACCAGCATGAACGCGAGGTAATACGGTTCATCAGGATCGATCTTGTGAAGCTCGAGCACCTGCTTCACGTCGTGCAGGTCGACGAACTTATCTACGACCCCGTCTGAGTCGCAGGTGATATCGCAAAGTGTCGCGAACTCAGTCGGCGGTTTGTTCAGCATTTGAATCGGCACGATCGGAAACAACTGATCGAGCGCCCAATGGTCGGGCAGGGACTTGAATACGGAAAAATTGGCGAGATACTTGGCGCACAGCAGCGTTCTAAGATCGCCGAATTCTTCGGGAACATACTTCGATTGCTGCGCATACTTGTCCGCGCGCTCGCAAACGTCCCAGAAGAGAACTTCACCCTTCGCCCGATCTTCCAATGAAATCAGCCCGAGATTGAAAAGGGTGAACAATTCTTCGCGATGCTCGAGCGCGTCGTGATAGTACTCGCGATAATTCTTGATCGTGATCGTTTCGCGCAAGTCGCCTAATTCGATCACGACCTGCGGATCGTCTTCATCAATTTCAATTGGCGTAATGTCTTCGACGACGGTTTCGATTTCTTCAAGGACATTCGTTACCAGGATCGCGTGATAGGCGGAAAGAAACCGTCCCGACTCCTGAATGATTGTGGGATGCGGCACATTCTCGTCATCGCAGACCTGCTTGATGGTGTAGATGACGTCGTTGGCAAATTCCTGCGAGTTGTAATTCGCCGAAGAATCAAACGCCGTCTTCGAGCCGTCGTAATCGACTGCCATGCCGCCGCCCACGTCGAGCAGGTCGATCGGCACTTTCATCTGATGGACTTTCGCATAAACGCGCGCCGCCTCTTTCATCGCATTCTTAATCCGCTTGATGTCCGTAAGCTGCGACCCGATATGAAAGTGCAGCAGCTTCAGCATGTCGATGCGACCGGCTTCTTTCAGGCGGTTGATCACTTCCAGCAATTCAGTTGTCGTCAAGCCGAACTTTGCTGCTTCGCCACCGGATTTTTCCCACCGGCCTGAACCTTTCGAATACAGCTTCACGCGCATGCCGATGCTCGGCATGTTCCCTTCGGTGCGTTCGGCGATGCGGAGGATGTGATCGAGTTCGCTCAGTTTCTCCACGACGATCACGACGCGCTTGCCGGACTTTGCTCCGGCAAATGCGAGCTCGATGAACTCTTCGTCCTTGAATCCATTCAGCACGAGCAAACTGTCGGGTGACTGTTCCAGCGCCATCGCCGCGTATAACTCAGCTTTTGAACCTGCTTCCAGACCAAAGTCGTAACGGGATCCCTCCCGCAGATATTCCTCAACGACCGTGCGCTGCTGATTCACCTTCATCGGGTAGACGCACATATGCGCGCCCTGATATTCAAATTCGCGGATAGATTTACTGAAGGCGCGTTGAAGTTTGCGCACCTGTGCCGCCACCAGTTGTGGAAACCGAAGCAGAATCGGAGTGGTGATCCCGCGCCGCGCGAGGTCTTCGATAATTTCGCGCAGGTCGGCCGAGCGCGGATCGCCTTCGGCTGGACGCACGACCAGATTACCTTTTCGATTCACATCGAAATATCCTGCGCCCCAGTTTTCGATTCCGTAAGTTTCTACGGTCTGTTCGATGGCAGTTGTCAACTAGCAGTCTCCTGGTCTGCCCTTAGGTGCACGCACAAGGCGGCGTGGCTTTTGTCGGCAAAGCGGATTCTTGGGGTGGTTACCTTAATCGGCAAATTTAACAGAAAAAGTGAGGCTGGTCTATCACTTTTTTGTCGCGAAATCTCATTAGACGCTATGCCAAAACGACAGGATCTTGAATTCGCCGACTATTTCTTGTTCGCCCGGCTCCGATCAAACCGTCAAGCCGCCGCTGATCGTCGAAATTGAAAAATTACATTTGCGAAAAGAGTTGACAGAACGAATTCTCCGTCTATAATGCACGTTTTTTAGTTGCGCGGTTGATGACGTTACGCGCTCCGCAGACTGCTCATTCCACAACTGACTTCGCACCACAGGGCCGCTTCGGGGCGAAGGTTACCAGCATCACTCACTTTTTTTTCGATAGGAGCTTAAATGAACCCTAAATCTGTCTTGAAGTACGCCTCGGAACAGGGTGCGAAGTTTGTTTCCACCCGCTTTACGGATCTGCCCGGGTCCTGGCAACACCTCACTTTCCCCATCGGTGAATTGGATGAAGGATCTTTCGAAGACGGATTCGGCTTCGATGCTTCGTCGATTCGCGGGTGGGCGGCAATTCATGAATCAGACATGCTGTTGATTCCGGATTCTTATCGCGCCTGGATGGATCCATTTGCGAAAGAGCCGACGCTCTGCGTGATTTGCAATGCAGTCGATCCGATCTCGCGACAAGGTTATGCTTTCGATCCGCGCAACGTCGCCGTGCGCGCGGAAACTTATTTGAAGAGCACGGGCATCGCGGACACGGCGAACTTTGGCCCCGAAGCCGAATTCTTCATCTTCGATAGTGTTCAGTATGAAAATGAACCGCACCGCGCCGGTTACTCCGTTAATTCAGACGAAGGTCATTGGAACAGCGGCCGCGAGGCAAATGACAGGGGACCAAATCTTGGACATCGCATTCGCGCGAAAGAGGGCTACGTCCCCTGTGCGCCAACCGACAGTCTGATCGATCTACGATCGGAGATTTCCCTGACGCTCGCGGACTGCGGCATTAACGTCGAGTGTTTGCACCATGAAGTAGCCACCGCCGGTCAGTGCGAAATCGATTTTCGTTTTTCTAATCTGTTAGGCACGGCCGACAATCTGCAAATTTTTAAGTACGTGGTGAAGAACACTGCGCGTAAGAACGGCAAGACCGCGACGTTTATGCCGAAGCCTCTGTTTGGCGACAACGGATCGGGAATGCACTGCCATCAGTCTCTGTGGAAGGGCGATAAGCCAACCTTCGCGGGCGACGGCTATGCTGGATTGTCCGAGACCGCGCTGCATTACATCGGAGGTTTGTTGAAGCACGCGCCCGCCATCGCGGCCTTCGCAGCGCCCACAACTAATAGCTACAAGCGGCTCGTGCCGGGTTTCGAAGCGCCCGTGAATCTCGCTTATTCCGCGCGCAATCGATCAGCGGCGATTCGCATTCCGATGTTCTCGACGAATCCGAAGCTGAAGCGCCTCGAATTTCGTCCTCCCGATCCTTCGTGCAATCCGTACCTCGCGTTTTCAGCGATGCTGATGGCGGGACTAGACGGTATTCAAAATCGGATCGATCCAGGTCCGCCACTCGACAAAGACATCTACGATCTTTCGCCGGAAGAATTGAAGGACGTGCCGAGTCTGCCGGGTTCGCTCGATGAATCTTTGCAGGCTCTGGAAAACGATCATGAGTTCCTGCTGAAGGGCGACGTCTTTAGCCAGCGCATGATCGATCGCTGGATCGACTACAAGCGCGAACGCGAGATTCAGGTGCTGCGCATGCGGCCGCATCCGCTTGAGTTCTCGATGTATTACGACGTGTAAGGTTTTGTTTGATTTCTAAGTGGACAGCGGCGCCGTGAAGCGCCGCTGTCCTTTTTTCTGCGACCCGGTACAGAACCGCGAACGGTAGTGAGCGGGATCAGGAAGCTGCCCTGGTTAAGCTGGTCATCAGCATTAAGAGCGAGGGCCGCATTTATCCCGCTCACTACCGTTCGCGGTTCTGTAACTCGTCGCCTAATATAGTCGCGATGTCTGTGCGCGAAACGGTCGAGCGGCTCCTCAATCAACTTCCGGAACAGCGCACGGCGGAACTTTTATTCGATAGACTCATCCAAACCCGGGCATCGCTCGAGCGCACATTCCAGCGGGACGGAGCTCTGCTTTCAGGTGTGCTCACACTCGCGGCGTGGAGCCCGCTGCTCGCCACAACGATCGAGAACAATCCGGACTACGTTAGTTGGTTACAACGCGAGCGTGTCGATCCTCGGGTTCGCAGTTGCGAAGAACTCAGCGAATCACTCGCGCGGTTTGCGCTGATCAATTCGACGGTTGATCCGCATGTCATGCTGTCGCGCTTTCGGCGTCGCGAGTTGCTGCGCACTTATCTTCACGACATTCGTCGCACGCGCACGATTGTCGAGACGACTGAAGAGTTATCGAATTTGGCGGATGCGATTCTCGACTACGCGCTCAAACTTTCAAGACAACAACTCGACAATCGTTTCGGCACGCCGCAAGCGACCGACGCCCAGGGCCGCATCATCCCCGCCGAGTTCTGCATCATGGCGCTGGGCAAACTCGGTTCGTTTGAATTGAACTATTCATCCGACATCGATCTCGTATTTCTCTATTCCGAAAACGGAATGACATCAGCCGGAGGCGCCGACGGCCAACTCACTAACCGCGAATACTTTGTAAAGCTCGGCGAGAGGTTGATGCGGTTTGTGTCAGCTCAAACGGGCGAGGGCGCCGCGTATCGCATCGACGTGCGCCTGCGCCCGCATGGCCGCGTCAGCGCGTTGGCGTGTTCGCTGCACGAAGCCATCGCGTATTACCAGCACGAGGCGCGCGATTGGGAAATGCAGACGTTGATTCGATCGCGGACATCAGCAGGTTCCACCCGCGTGTACGCGACGCTGATGGAAATCGTTCGCGATCTGATTTATCGACCCGACGTCAGCGTTGACGATGCGCTGGCGAGTGTGCGCACCGCCAAAGAAGCAATCGACGAACAGCGCGAACGCGATGAGAAGGGCTTCAATGTAAAGCTCGGCCGCGGGGGCATCCGTGAAATTGAGTTCATTGCCCAGGCTTTGGAAATTGCGCATGGCGGGCGCGACCCCTGGCTGCGAAGCGCTCATACGCTCATCACGCTCGGTCGCCTGGCTGATCGCTCTTTGATTAGCAAAGAGGAGCATTCGCAACTATCGGACGCTTATCATTTTCTGCGGGCGCTGGAGCATCGACTGCAAATGGAGCACGGGCTGCAAACGCACACGCTGCCCAACGATCCGGTGCGTCGTGAACTTGTGGCGCGTCGCATGAACTTCTCAGGTGGTGATGCGTTGGCGCAGTTTGAAGCTGCCTTACGCAAGCACACTGACGAGGTGCGAGCCGCATTTGATCGAGTGTTTGCGGTTGATTCCGGTACGCAGGCGTCTCGCCTGCTGAACCAGAGCACGCCGGAGGCGTGCGCACCGGACGCTTCCGCGGCCACGCTCCTGGCGAGGCATGTCGGCGCAACTGACGAGTCCACCGCCGTCTTGGAAGCTCTGATTCGCAATGAAATTACTTCGTCCGGCAACCTGCAGCGCGCGGCGGCTTCTCTCGCACGGATCGCTGTCTCGTTGGAAAAGGAAGAACCTCCGCAAAGGCTTTCTGAGCCTGAGACTCGCGCGCTGGTCCGTTTGTGTGGCGTGTCAGAGATGTTCGCCGAGATGATCGCTAACCGTCCGTCACTAATTCATTCATTGCCGCTCAACGAGGCACAGCCGCCGCGAAACTACAGTTCTGAATTGGCGTCGTCGATTGATGATAGCGACTCATTCGCTTCGAATCTGGACGCACTCCGGCGTGCCTGGTCGCGTTTGCTAATTGAAATCGGCGCGAATGATGCTGCTCATGAGGCGCCGTTGCCCGAAGTGAATCGATCGTTAACCGAACTGGCGATCGCCAGCATGAATTCCGCTTTGACAATTGCCGAGCGCGAGATGAAGCGTCGCCTTCAGGACGTGGCCGATTTTCGCGTGGCGATCCTGGGTCTCGGGCGGCTGGGCAGCGGCGGAATGGATTACGGCTCCGATTTGGACATCGTCGTCGTGTTTGATGGCGAGGCGCCATCGCCGATTCACGGATTGACTCACGCCGAAGCTTACGTGCGCTTCGTTGAATTGGTCGTCGCTGCGCTTTCGAGCGTCACGCGCGAAGGATATCTCTACCGGGTTGATTTGCGTCTGCGGCCCGACGGTCAGAAAGGATCGCTCGCGTCGAGCGCTCAAGCGTTCACGAGTTACGTGGAAAAGCGCGCAGGGATTTGGGAATGGCTCGCGTATGTGAAGCTGCGCGCGGTGGCAGGAGATTTGGAATTCGGCCGCGCGATTGAATCTCAGGTGCGATCTCGGATTCACGAATTGGGTCGCCAGACTGACGCCAACCAACTGCGCGCGGAGACGCGGCGCGTGCGCGAGCGCCTGGAAAAAGAGAGAGCCCTGCGCCCGAATGCGGGCATCAGCATCAAGCATGGCCAGGGCGGCATGTTGGATGTTTACTTCGCGAGCCGTTATTTGCAGTTGCGGGACAACGTGCCTGATGATGAGACCGATCGGAGCACGGCGCAGAGTCTAAAACGTTTGCGTGATGCAGGGTCGCTGGACAGAGGCACATTTGATGATTTGAGCGACGGCTATCGTTACCTTCGTTCGGTCGATCATCAGGCGCGCCTGGTCGTTGGGAGATCGACAACGCTACCGTTGCCTCAGCAGTCAGCGTTTGCGGACATTGCGCGGCGACTTGGTTGTGCCGGCGCGGATAATCTGTCGTCAGAATTGGCCAAACAAATGAGCAGCATTCATCGCGCGTACGAACGAATCATGAGCGATAAAACAAATTGATATGGATATGACAAATCAGTGTCCACGCTGCGGCACGAGCAAACTTCGTTCATGGAATGAATTGAGCGATGACGAGCGCGAAGTTGTAAAGCGTTTGCCGGCGTCCGCCGATTATTCTCTGGAAGAACGCAAAGCGCGTCATCGCTGGTGCGCGAGATGCTGGTATGAAGAAACATCCGGCCGCCCGCAAGACGCTTGAAATCGAATTGTGCGTGCGAGTTTTCCACTGACCACTGACCACTGACCACTGACCACTGACCACTGACCACTGACTTCATGTTTCGGATCAAGTCCTCATTCAAAGAAAAAATCGAAATCAAGGCGCCGTTGCCAGTAGTGCGCAGTTTCTTTTCCCAGCTCACAAACTTCACCGACATGCTGCCCGGTGTCGAGAGCATTCGTCGCGAGACTGCCGGCGTCATGCGCTGGACGATTACAACCGACACGCCCGTCGGCAATGTGCGCTTTAGTTTTCCGGTGCGCGAAACTTCGCCGAGCGTAAACACCATCGAATGGTCGCCGGCGCTGAATGAAGATCAAAACCTACTTCGATATTCATTGAGATTGGAAGAACAGAACGGAGGGACCATCGTGGACGTGTCTCAGCAAGTGGAGTTGCGGCGGAAGCGCGCGTGGGAACTGCATCCCGGAGTTGGTTTGATGAGCGAGACGCGTCTGAGCAACGCCCTGCAGCGTCGCATCAATGACGCCATCGAAAATTTCTTGGAGCGAGTTAAAGAAAAGCTGGAGAGTAATCAGCCACAGATGAACACGGATTTACACTGATAAGTCATTAATTCTATCTGTGTAATCTGTGTGTATCTGTGGCCGATTTCGGTATTGACATACTTGACTCATCAAGTACCTAGCCCTTTCCGGTGCCAGCGGGAGCTGCGGAGCAGCGGTAGGAGCTAAGCCCAAGGCGCGGCTCTGTGTTCCGTATCATGACATAGGTAACACTTTCGCACGCAGCAGTAGTTAAAAAAGCAGGCTGAACTATCGATGCTTTCGCCCCTGGCGGGGCTCAATCGCTCTACTTGGTTCGTTAACGAGTTCTGAACGCTGCTCAGGCAGCTTCAGCTCCAATTCGAGTGACCGCGACTAGCTCCGTCGATAGCTGAGTCAAATATATCAATGGCCGATTTCCGCTGTGGCTATTTCCTAGAGTAGCTGATCATGTTCGCCAGCATCCGATAGGCGCCGGGAATGCCCCCGCGCAGTTCGCGATACCAGACCATGCTCGTGTAGATGTAGTGGCCTTTGCCGTAATCCGCGACCAGCAATCCGCCTTTCAAGGGCTGCTCACCCGGATCGTTTGATTGCAGCAGCGCGTGAAACTGCGGATCCCACTCGCGTGGATAATAGAGTCCGCGTTCCTGGATCCACCCAACGAAATCGTCCTGCCCCATCTTGTTCGGCGTATTAAGCAACGGATGATCAGGCTCGATGAAAGTTATCGGCGCATTCTCATCCGTGACGCGCTCACCGCCAAGAATCAATTTGTAAGGCGCAAGCTGTGGCCGGTTGCGGCGCGGATCAGGATTCCACTCATCCGATTTGTGATAGAAGACGATCAGATTTCCACCCGCATTCGCATAATCCAGCAGCTTCTGATTCTCTGCGATCAATTCCGGCTTTGATTCATAGACGCGATTGTCAACGATGACGGAAGTGAACTTTGATAAGTCAGTCGTCTTCACATCATCAACACTCAATTCCTTCGATTCGACGGCCAGCGCATTGAGCGCGTTCGGCAAACTGAAATCGAAGCCGCGAATGTAACCAACGTTGAGATTTCGGGTGACCCGCGCGTCTGTCCAGACCATCAAAACTTGACGCCTGCTGATGATCTGGTGAGGGGGATAGGCAGACCTGACCGCCAGCCAGGACGTTCCGCTGGTTGAGGAGCTTCTGCTGTGGGCCGCTACGTTTCGTTCAGGACCGGGAATCGAAAGCGCTAAATTCAGAATTTGATTCGGCTGCAAATCGATCTTGCGAATTTCTTCGCCGGGTCGATCCTGCTTACCTAACAGTATTTCGCCCTTGAATGGTTGATTCACATGATTCACTAACTCGAGTTTCAGTTTGGGCGCGGGAAGGACATCCGCGCCGGCACTGCTCACCCCGACATCGAGCGGTCTGAGAATCAATGGTGAGGGACTGACATCGACGATTTCAACCGCAGGCGCGACATCGACCCGGAGATTAAAGGGCACGCGGAAAGTAAAGTTCGCAACTTCCACGAAAACGAACCCTTGCTCCTGCCGGCCGGCATATCCTCCGTCATACAGATGCAGGGAATGGGGCATCGTAATTTTTTCGCCCGGCACGATTTGATCGGTCGCCAACCGCCCCATTCCTTTTCCGGGAGGTAACGTCTCTTTCGCATCCAGTTCACTGAAACTTGCCAGCCCGTAAAACACCGCCCGCTCGACGTGGGCCTGACGCGACCCGTGGTTATCAACGTCGAAGCCAAACACCTCCTGGTTTCCGGGAACCACGATCCGTTTTTCGGCAGCAGGCTTGCTGGTCGGGGCGTCCCCCAAGCTCGCCGTTATCCCGCTGGCCAGCGCTAGAGCGGCCACGGTTCGTTCGTTGATCCAACTCAGATGATTGTTCGGCGGGTTCGTCAGCACATCTCCGGGACGGAATGTCCCGGCCTTGATCGCTGCAGCCAGCGTATCGAACACGCGTTCGGGTTCGGCGGTAAATTCCGTCAAAGGCTTACCATCGATCTGGGGCGTTTGGAGCTTTGCGACCTCGGCCGGCAACTGCAATCCATCAAGAAAATTGTGAGACTCCTGCGCGGGGACCACCGCCGCGCCATTTGCTGATTTCACCAGCGCGTACCTGATCATCGGCAATTGACCGGTCGGCGCAGAGGTCTGGCCGCTGAAGGCGCGAAAGCGATTTGCATACTCAGCGAACGACTTTGGCCACGGCCCCTGGGTCGCGTGTTGTTGCAGAGCGCGCAAAGCTTCTTCCGCATAGACCACGCCACGCACCGGATCTTTTTCGTTCGGATCGATCGTGATGATCTGCGTATTGGCGACTTGCTGTTGATTACCGCGCGCGCGCACGAACAAACGCTGCACCTGCCAAGTCGTCACGCCGTCTTTCAGTTGTTCCGGAAACTTATTTGGATCGGCTGCGGCGTCGAAAGCTTCGACCACCATGAGCGCGGTCGCCTGATGCTGGCCATGATCGTTACTGGTCGTCGAATGATTAGTGATGATCACGTCAGGTCGCAATTTGCGGATTTCGAGCACCATCCGACGCAAGGCTTCTTCGTGTCCCCAGAACTTGAATGCCTCATCGCGTGTCTTCGAAAAACCAAAATCCTTCAGTCCCAGAAAGTGCGGCTCCGAGCCTTGAATCTCAGCGGCAGCCATTGTCTCGCGCGCGCGAATCGCGCCCAGCTCTTCGTACAGCTCTGGGCCAATCGCGTTCTGACCACCTTCGCCGAACGTCGAAAACAGACTGACTGTGTGCGCTCCATACTTATGCCGCATCACGATGAGCGACGTGCCGTCTTCATCGTCCGGATGCGCCGCGACGCACATCACCGTCCACGGATTCTGAAGATCGAGCAGCGCTTGATACAGCGCGACGCGATCTTCGGACACTGGTTGAGTTACCCGTGCGGCCTGCGGCGCACGGGCAACAGTAACTAGTGCCGCAACAAATGCGAGCACGAAAAGGGTTCGGGTAGCTTTGTATTTCATGGTCGTTTGCCAGCTCATTTTACTCGCAGCGGACGCATAGGTCACGCAGCGACGCGTCTTCGTTGACGCAACTCGTCTGGCCAACCTATGATTGCGACATGCCGGCGCAAACCGTAAGCATTGACGAGGCAAAGGCTCAGTTGTCCGACTTGATCGCCACCGCCCAAGAAGGCGGCGAGATTATCATTGTCGATAATGGCAAAGCCCTGGCCCGCCTGGTTTCCGCGGCGGATTCAGCAGTCTACCAAACACATCCTGCAACGACGGCCGAATTCGCAACTGACGACGAGCCGCTCGCTTGGGAGGCTGACGGTTGGGAGAACGTCGCGTGAAACGCGGCGAGATTCGTTGGTACACGTTTCGACTCCCGGACAAAAAGCGCCCGGCGCTGATTCTCACTCGCGACGACGTCATCGATCGTCTTAACGAAATCATCGTCGTCCCTGCGACGCGCACGATTCGCAGACTGACAACTGAACTGCTCCTTGCACCCGAGGACGGAATGCCTGTCGAGTGCGCGCTTAACTTCGACCACACGTCCCTTGCTCAGCGTAACCGCATAGGTTCGGTCATATGGAGTCTGCCCGAGTCGCGATGGGCGGAAGCGCGAAATGCGCTGATGATCGCCTGCGGCTTTGGTTCGCCGGAGGCGTGACGAATGTTGATAGACCCGCCAAAGCCTGCATCAACAGACGTACACCACGATGAACCAGACCTGATCCGCGGCGTCGGCCTGTGGGGCGCGACGACGCTGAACATGATCGACATGATTGGCGTTGGGCCCTTCATCACGATTCCGCTAATCATCGCTGCGATGGGTGGCCCACAAGCAATGATCGGCTGGATTCTGGGAGCGGTGCTCGTCGTTTGTGACGGCCTGGTGTGGGCGGAACTTGGCGCGGCGCTGCCTGGTTCGGGTGGTTCTTATCGTTATCTCACAGAAATCTATGGCCCGCGAAAACTGGGCCACTTGATGTCGTTTCTCTTCATCTGGCAGCTCACGTTCAGCGCGCCGCTGTCGATCGCTTCAGGCAGTATCGGCCTGGCCCAATACGCAACGTACATCTTTCCCAGGCTTGGCAATGCGACAAAAGTGACGCTGCCTGTGTTAGGCGATATCGAAATCAATGCGATTCCGGTAGCGATGGTGGCGATCGCCGCTCTCGCCGTTGCAGTCTTCCTGCTCTACCGCCGCATTACTCTGATCGAG
>Ga0247673_1000047_pt1 | contig 12303 bp, 9 predicted proteins | sample CNK14_metaG_FD_182722 | JGI IMG/M metagenome (GOLD analysis project Ga0247673, IMG submission 182722) | Soil microbial communities from Purdue University Martell Research Forest, Indiana, United States - CNK14 | ecosystem: Environmental > Terrestrial > Soil > Temperate forest > Bulk soil | place...
CTTTTTAGAAACAGATCTCTCCCCTCCGTAGTTCAACCCTGGAACGAGGAGCCTGTCATGAAGCAATGCAAAGCATGCGGTGAGGAATTCGAAAATCAATTCAGCTTTTGCCCAACGGATGGACAGTCGCTCCTGCAAAGCGAGCGAATAGCCTTATCTGAATTTCACCTGACGCTGATTAGTGAGTTGTCGTTGCTTCAGCGTCTCTTTTCCGAAACTCAATTCGTCGTCGAACGATTCAGGCGAGCTTGGCCGTCGATTCGACGCGATCCGATCGGATTTCTCCGCGATGAAATCCATCTCTTTCGATTGAAGTTGCGCCGCGCGGTTGGACGCCCGTATGTCGTCAGGGGCATAGCGACTGCGCTGGCGGTGATCGTAGTGGTGAGTTTGACGATTCTGATGATCGAGAAGCGATCGAAGAATCGATTTAGGGATGACGTTAACGCGATTGAATTGGTGAATACGGTCACGATCGATCTGAAAACGAATGCAAATCGGGAGTCCAAATCCGGCGTAGGCACGGGCAGCAACGGACGCGTTGGGTTCGAGAAGGGTCGCGGCGAAGGATCGCGCCCAACTCCAGCGCGCGCCCAAGGCGGCGGTAGTGGTGGAACGAACAACCCGTTGACGGCATCGCAGGGACGCGTTCCTGTTCCTTCAGCGATTCCTGCGCCGATTCCAACGACATATGCGCGCGCGCCACAGGCGTTACCCGCAGCGGGCATCGACATCGATCCGGTGCTCTGGAAAGACCTGCCGTTCCTGAGTTACGGCGATCCACGATCTAAGTCGACGACCGCTTCGAATGGACCGGGCGAAGGTGGCGGAGTCGGCACGGGCAAGGGCACCGGAATCGGTGAAGGCGAAGACAACGGCTTCGGTCCGGGCAAGAATGGCAACATCGGTGGCGGCGACAATAAACCTGGCGGCGGTGGCAAAGGCGGGTCGCCTGGCAATGATCCTAACGATGATCTGAAGCGAATCTTCAGAGGTGCTGAGTTGACGACGTACGCGCGCGCATTGCTCAAGCCCGAGCCGCAATACACCGAAGAAGCACGCAAAGGCGGCGTCACCGGCACGGTAATTCTCAGCGTCGTCTTTTCCCGGGACGGTCAGGTTACAAACATTCGCGCGGTGCAAACGTTGTGTTGTGGTCTGACTGAAAAGGCGATGGCCGCCGCCAAGCTAATTCGCTTTGAGCCCGCGACGCGAAACGGCCGGGCGGTCTCGACCTATATGCAGTTGGTTTACAACTTCAATTTGTTCTGAACGGGCGATCGCAAACCGTGATTGCGGCATCTATGTGATCAAATTCTGCAAGGTCTCCCCGCTGTTCACGTTCTATCCAGGGGTAATTGGGAACCAGAGACTGAACGCGGTCTCTAAACAGTTGAATCTTCAAGAAAAACGCGCGGCGTTGTGTGCTTCTAATCGACGCCGAGGAGGAAACTATGCGTCCCGAATTCTTTCGCTACGGATTCTTTCGCTACTCAATTCTCGTCATTGCGACGTCGGTAGTTGTTTTCGTTGGGCTGACCGCGCAGTGGAATTCACGTTTGATCGTCTCTGCCCAGGACCAGAAAATCACCCAGGGCACGTTGCAAGCTGTCGATCCTAATGGCAATGCGAAAGCGGTCTGCCCGCTGAAACACACGGATGTTAAGGCACAAATCAGCGGCTTCCTTTCGCGCGTGACGGTTACGCAGGAGTTCGAGAATCCTTTCAAAGAAAAGATTGAAGCGGTCTACACGTTTCCCTTGCCGCAGAACGCCGCCGTCGATGACATGACGATGGTGGTCGGCGATCGCACGGTGCGCGGAAAGATTCTGCGACGCGAAGAGGCCCAGGCCGTTTACGAAGCGGCGAAAAACAACGGCCAGACGGCGAGCCTGCTCGCGCAGGAACGGCCGAACATCTTCACGCAATCGGTGGCGAACATTCTTCCCGGCGAACAGATCAAAATCACAATCAGCTATGTCGAGACTTTGAAATACGAAAACGGTTCTTACGAATTTGTGTTTCCAATGGTGGTCGGACCGCGCTACGTTCCCGGCAATTCAACCGGCGCACAAAGCACTGGCTTCGCGCCCGACACCGACCGTGTACCTGACGCTTCACGCATCACGCCGCAGCCGGCGCCGGCCGGAATGCGCGCCGGTCACGACATTTCGATCGATGTAATGCTTGATGCGGGCGTGCCCCTCGATGGGCTGAACTCAAAGACGCATGAAGTCGTCATTGAGCGGCCGGACGATCGTCGCGCGCGCGTCGCGTTGAAAGATCAGGCGACAATTCCTAACAAGGATTTCATTCTTCGCTACGACGTCGCCGGCAAGCAGATTAGCGATGCACTGTTGACGCATTCAACCGGTCATAGCGGGTTCTTCACTTTGATTTTGCAGCCGCCCGAGCGAGTGACGGCCGAAGATGTAACGCCGAAGGAACTCGTATTTGTGCTCGATACGTCGGGCTCGATGTCCGGCTTTCCGATCGAGAAAGCCAAAGAGACGATGAAGCTCGCGCTCGACAACCTCTATCCGTACGACACTTTCAATCTGATCACTTTCTCTGGCGATGAGCACATTCTGTTTCCTGAGCCCGTGCCGGCAACCAAAGAAAACCTGGCGAAAGCTCAGGCGTTTCTGGAAACTCGGCAGGGTGGCGGCGGCACGGAAATGATGAAGGCTATCAGAGCATCGATGGATCCTTCAGACAAGCAGGATCACGTGCGCATCGTTTGCTTCATGACCGATGGCTATGTCGGCAACGACATGGAAATCATCGGCGAAGTGCAGAAACATCCGAACGCCCGCGTATTCTCGTTCGGCATCGGCAACAGTGTGAATCGCTTCCTGCTCGACGGCATGGCGAAATATGGACGTGGTGAGGTGGAATACGTTGGCCTCAACGATGACGGTTCAGCCGCCGCGCGGCGTATGCACGAGCGTATTCGCAATCCGCTTTTGACCGACATTTCGGTTGACTGGAATGGCCTGGCGGTCAGCGATGTCTATCCGAAAATGATTCCTGATTTGTTCGGAGCCAAGCCGGTGATCCTGAGCGGAAAATACAGCGGCAACGGTAAAGGCGTGATTCGTTTGAAGGGCAAAATGTCGGGCCGCGATTTCGTGCGCGAGATTCCGGTCGATTTTTCTTCAACGGAGCAACACGACGTGCTGGCGACGCTGTGGGCGCGCAACCGCGTCGACGATCTGATGTCGCAGGACTTCCAAGGCGCACAGCTAGGCACGATGAAGGATGATGTGAAGCAGGCGGTTACGCAATTGGGCTTGGATTATCGGTTGATGACTCAGTTCACTTCATTTGTGGCAGTGGAAGAGATGATCGTTACTGATGGCGGTCAGCCGCGCCGCGTCGATGTTCCAGTTGAAGTCCCCGAAGGTGTTAATCGTGAAGCGATCTTTGGTGAAAGACAAATCGCGGGCGTTGTATTTAATGGCCGCGGTAATGCCAACTTTGCGATGACGCAGAGCGTCGTCGTGACATCACCTTCCGCTCCAGCAACGCGGATTCCGGAGCGACGAAAAACCGCTGGTGGCGGAGGAGGCGGTGGCGGAGCGGGCACCGGGAGCGCTGGCGGTGTTGGCGGCGCTGCGCCTGCGCCGAAACCTGTGAGCAACCCTATGCTTATTGCCGATAAGAGCGAAACTGATGCAGTTCGCGTGTTGACTCCAGAAGAAAAGAAGCGCGCCGATTTACAGTCGAAGTTTCATCCGACGGTCTTGGCAGTAGTTGATCGGCTTAAAACTCCGATGTCTGTAGCGGGCCCCGATGAATCGAAATTCATTCACAACGGCAAAGCTGAAATTCAAATCTGGTTGACGGATAAGTCAGACGAAACGATGGCGAAGCTTAAGGAACTTGGCTTCGAAGTCGTGCTCGATCCGAAGACCGCGAAGATGGTCATCGGGAGATTGCCGGTCGAGAAGTTGGCCGCGCTGGCAGAGCTGAAGTTCGTGCGATACGTGTCTCCGCAGATGAGTAATTGACCGATCGTGTCAGAAGCCCGACCGTTAGGGAGGGCACTGCGACCAGCGCAGCCCTTGCTGACGCGCGGGCTTCTGACACATTATCGCCGTGATGAAACTCGCTCACGGCCTCGTCATCCGCAAATCAAAAATCAACGGCAAAGGCTGCTTTGCCACCATTCCGTTCAAGCGCGGCAGGAAGATCGCTGAATACATCGGTGAGCGAATCAACGATCTGGAAGCGCAGAAGCGCGCGCGCAAACGCCGCATCCTGCGCATCTGCGACATCGACGGACGGTTCAGCATAGACGGCAGTCGCGGCGGCAACGGCACTCACTATATCAACCACTGCTGCGAGCCGAACGCATACATGCGAACGCTTTACGGCCACGTGTTGTTTTTTGCTTTGCGCGATATTCGTGCCGGTGAAGAAATCACGATCGATTACGAACAGACACTGCATCCTGATTCGAAGCGTTGTTTCTGCGGTGCGAAAAGTTGCCGTGGAACGATCAATCGAATCTAGCAGGATCAGAGCACGGGCGGCGAAAAGAGGAGATGACTAATTGCTTCGTAAGGAGATGATCCGATGTTAAAGCGATACACGTTCTGGCTTTGGATGGCGATTGCGATCCTGCTCTTGAATACGGTCATTCACTCAATCACTCTGTTCATTCAACCGGCGCCCCAAAATGAAATTGAGCGCCAGCTAACTCACTTGATGACGACTTATCACAATGACTTTGGTGCCGGCTTTCATCCGACGCCGCAAAATCTCTTCACCGCACTAAGTTCGTGCTTTAGTTTGCTTTGTTTATTCGGAGCGCTCATGAACGCCTATCTGTTGAGAAAGCGCGTCAGCCCCGAGATCATGCGCGGCGTAGTGGCGATTGATTTATTGGTGTTCGGCATTTGTTTGGTCGTGGTGGCGCTATTCACTTTTCTGCTGCCGATTGTCCTGATCGGATTGATTGTTGGCTTTCTAGCGCTCGCCTTTATTACCTTACCGCGCGAGCCAAAGGAAGCCTGACGACGGCGTGATTACGTCCAATAAGTACGATCCAGGGAGCGATAATGAACCGCTTCGGATACGTGGGCTGAAGTGATGTCATCCGAGTTCTCCAAATCTGCAATCGTCCGGCTGACCTTCAGGATCCGATCGTAAGCGCGCGCCGATAAGCCGAGCCGCGCCATCGCTCTTTCCAACATCGACTCGCTGTCACTATCAATTCGACAGAACTTGCGAATCAGACGCGGCGTCATCGCGGCATTTGAGAAAATGCCCTCGCTTGCGAATCTCTGTTGCTGCCGTTCGCGCGCGTTGATGACGCGCTGGCGAATCGTCGCTGAGTCTTCTGCGTCGAGCGGCGTGTCGCCAGTCAATTCACGAAACTTCACAGCGGGAACATCGATGTGAATGTCGATGCGATCGAGTAAGGGGCCCGAGATGCGTCCGACGTAACGTTGAATTTGAAGTGGCGTGCAACGGCATTCCCGCGTCGGGTCATTCCAAAATCCGCACGGACATGGGTTCATCGCGGCTGCCAACATCAGCGAGGCAGGAAACGTCAGCGACATCGCGGCCCGGCTGATGGTCACCTTTTGATCTTCGAGCGGTTGCCTGAGAACTTCGAGCACGCTCCGATCGAATTCGGGCAACTCGTCAAGAAAGAGAACTCCCTGATGCGCCAGTGAAACTTCGCCCGGCCGCGGTACTGCGCCGCCGCCGATCAAGCCCGCGTCACTGATTGTGTGGTGAGGCGAGCGGAACGGACGCTGGGTTACTAAGCCGGCGCGACCGGTTAACCCGGCAACGGAATGAATTTTGGTTAGCTCCAGCGCGGCTTCGAATTCGAGTGGAGGCAGAATCGTCGGCAGACGCTTGGTCAGCATCGTCTTGCCGGAACCCGGCGGACCGATGAGGAGGATGTTATGTCCGCCGGCGGTGGCGACTTCCAACGCGCGCTTGGCCGCTTGCTGACCGCGCACTTCCTTGAAGTCGACGCTGTAATGATCGTCGTGAATCAGAATGTCGGAAGGGTCGACGCGAATGGGCGCAGGCGGATTGTCCGATCGGATCGCCGCGATCGTCTCGACCGCGTGGCGCAAGTCAGTCACCGCATAGACATTCACATCGGAAACGACCGCGGCTTCTTTAGCGTTTTCGTCGGGCAAAAGAAGATGCTTGGTGTTTGATTGGCGGGCACGCAAAGCGATTGGCAACGCGCCGCGAATCGGTCGCACGCGGCCGTCAAGCGACAACTCGCCGACCGATAGAATGTCAGTCAGATGCTCGGCGTCTCCGAGATCGCCATTCGCTCCGAGAATGCCCAGCGCAATTGGCAAATCGAAACTGGCGCCCTCTTTGCGCACGTCAGCAGGCGCGAGATTGATGGTAGTTTTCTGGAGTGGAAAGAAGAACGCGCTGTTGTTGATAGCGGCGCGAATACGTTCTCGGGATTCCCGCACTGCCAGGTCGGGCAAGCCAACAATTATTACCGGCGGCGCCTGATCGACTTCGCTGCGGGCGGGCGTCAGATCAACTTCGACGTCGACGAGGTTGGCATCGATTCCATAAACGGCGGCGGATTGTGTGCGGAAGAGCATGGGAGGTGGCACAAACTTCAGTTTGTGTAGGTTGATGGTGTGTATCTCAGATTCATGCTTGCCAAAAATGTGCTACATGAAAACCAAGAGCGCGCCTCTCAAAAATGATAAGCGCGCTCGCCGGAAGATTACAGCGCTCGAACAAAAGCGAACGCTTTGTGGTGTCAGTTTATCTGCGGCGGCTGCCGGTTGCCGGAGCCGTGGCGGTTGCACCTGGTAGTTTAATTTCCTGGCCGGCCGGCAATTCAACATTGGGCGCGATGCCGTTGATCCGTGCAACTTCATCAGCCGAAAGTTTATGCGCAGCCGCGATCTTGGCAATCGTGTCGCCTTTGCGCGCGCGAACCTTCGTCAGCGCCGGTTGAGAATTCGATTCCGGGGTGGCTGAACGTTTCCAATTCGTGAGACGAACGCTGCTGTTCGGCACGAGCAGCCTCGTAGTTGTTTTCAGATCGACACCGCCGTTCATCGCCTGAAGCGTCGCGACGCTAACGCCCGTCCGGTTGGCTACGGACTGAAGGTCTTCTCCCGGCACGATGGAAATAACGCGGGTTGAATCGGAGCGATCCGACGGTACGCGCTTGAGAAGGGAAGCGAGTTGCTTGCTCGATCCCGAAGGCACGCGCAAGTTATAGCTTTCACCACGCGGCGTAACGTCGCGTCGCAGTTCCGGGTTCAGTGCCTGAATCGCATCGACGCTGGTGCCGGTTGCGTCTGCAACCAGACGCAGGCTGGTTGATGAACTGATCGGAATCGTTTCGAACGCCATAGGCGTTTCCGGACGAATGCTATGGAATCCGTATTTCTCCGGATTCTTGGCAATCATGATGACCGCGAGGATGTTCGGAACGTAGTTGCGAGTTTCCTGCGCGATATATGGATAAATCTTCCAGTAGTTGGCTTCGCCCGCGCGTGAGATCGCTCGATCAACGTTCAGCGCGCCGGTGTTGTAAGCGGCCATCGCCAACAGCCAATCACCGTTGTAACGCCTCGCGAGATCTTTCAAATAGCGAGCAGAAGCAGCGGTCGGCTTCTCAATGCCGTTGCGCTCATCAACCCAGGCAGTCTGGCGCAAGCCATACTGCGTGCCCGTTCCGCGGACGAATTGCCAAAGACCCGACGCTCCAGCCCACGAAACGTTCTTTGGAATCCACGCGCTCTCCACCTGGCCGAGCCAGGTTATGTCCTCCGGAACACCTTCGCGACGGAAGGTGTCACGAGCAATCTTCATGAATCGGCCAGAACGGCGCAGGCCGGCTTCCATCGTTGAACGGCCACGTCCCTGGTAATAATTGATGTACTGCTGGACCAGCGGATTCAGTGTGAAATTGAAATCCAGAGCATTCTTCGCTTGCTCAAGAGCTGCGATTTCCTGATCAGAAACTTTCTTTTCGTCGTCGTTTAGAATCAGCTTGCTGAGCGCATCCAGGGGCGAAGGCTCGAACTCCTGCTGACGAAAACCGATCTGAACTGGCTTCGGTTCCTGTACCTGAGCGACTTCAACTTTCTCCGCGTTCGCATTCGGGGCGGACTGCGCCACTACTGGCGTCGCGTTCTGCTGTTGCTGAGGCGCCGTCTGAATCATCGGTACTTCTTCACGATAGATTCGCTCGACCAACTCGAGGTAGAACGTCTGTAGACGCTGATTCGCGCGCACATCCAGGCCGGAAGTCAGCACTTCATCGACGGCCTTGTCGAACTCGTCACGAGCTTCGTAGCGCTTGTTGTCTTCGAGATTAAGCTTGCCCTTGCGGAAATGGTCATTAGCCCGCTCGATCACCTGATCGATGCGCGGATCTGCTTTCTGAACTTCAGTTTGGATTTCGCGACCGCCTGAACCGGCTGGCCCTTGGGCTTGAATGATTGCTGGAAAGAAAAGACTGGCGGCAAAAAAAGCGCCGCTAACTAAACGAATAGGGGTACGGGTCATCAATCGTTGTTCTCCTCTGGTATTACTCTGGGCGAATCCACGACTGCGACTTCCACCTGAGTCGCACCTGCGGCATTCACTAATAAAACATACGGAATGTGGAAAAGTTCCGCATTTTGTGGCTTAAAAAAGACCAGCCACTTGAGTCGGGAGCGTATCACACGGCTTTTGGGGGTGTCAAACAATAGAACCCGTCAAAAATCGGCCTCAAATATAGTGAGGCGGTCAAAAAGATAGATGCTGCCCGGCCCGCAAAGTTGCCTCGGAAATCTTGAATCTCCAACTGCGCGGGATCATTAGTTAGTTCGACTGAGCGCTGCCTGGGGCAGACGAGTTGGGCGCGGCGTGCTGGTCACGGGGGCCGCTTCTTTGGGCTTGAGAGCCTCGCGGAAAACCTGCCGCATGTTATCGACAAAGACGAACTGAATGTCTTTGAAGAGGTGCTTCGGCACTTCATCGAGGTCGCGCTTATTCTGCGCCGGCAGGATAATCTTTGTAACGCGAGCGCGGCGGGCGGCGAGGACCTTTTCTTTTACTCCTCCCACCGGAAGAACGTTCCCTCGCAGAGTGATTTCGCCCGTCATGGCGACATCTTTTCGCACCGGCCGGTGCGACAGGGCCGAAACAAGAGCCGTCGCCAGAGTAATGCCCGCTGACGGACCATCCTTGGGAATGGCGCCTTCCGGAATGTGAATGTGCAAGTCGTAGGTATTGAAATCTTCCGGATCGATTTGGAGTTCCTTCGCGCGCGCCTTTGCATACGAATACGCGGCCTGCGCCGACTCGCGCATGACTTCGCCAAGTTGTCCCGTCAGAACCAGATTGCCTTTGCCCTTCATGCGCAAAGCTTCCACGAACAGCACGTCGCCCCCAACTGCAGTCCACGCGAGCCCGGTTGCGACGCCGATTTGATCCTTCTTCAGGACTTCCTCGGGAATGATCTTCGGCGCGCCCAGAAACTCATGCAGGTTGTTCGCCGAAACGCGGACGACGCCTTCCTGACCCTCGCCGATCCGACGCGCGACTTTGCGACAAATCGATCCGATTTCACGCTCAAGTTGTCGCAGACCTGCTTCCTGCGTATAGCGCTGAATCATCGCAAGCAGTGCTGAACGAGAGATGGCGAGGTTTTTGGGCGTGATTCCATTCTCTTCCATTTGCTTCGGCAGCAAGTGACGGCGCGCGATTTCGAGTTTCTCTTCTTCCGTGTAACCAGCAAGCCGAATGACTTCCATGCGATCGCGTAACGCCGACTGCACCGTGTCGAGCATGTTCGCCGTCGTCATGAAGATTACGTTCGACAGATCGAAGGTGACGCCCAGATAGTTGTCGCGAAAGCTGAAGTTCTGTTCCGGGTCGAGCACTTCCAGCAACGCCGACGACGGGTCCCCGCGAAAATCTGCCCCGACTTTGTCGATCTCGTCGAGCATGATCAGCGGATTGTTCGTCCCTCCCTGCTGAATCGCTTGAATGATTCGACCCGGCATCGCGCCAACATACGTGCGACGGTGGCCGCGAATCTCGGCCTCATCATGAACGCCGCCGAGACTCAGGCGAATGAATTTGCGCCCGAGCGCGCGGGCGATCGAACGGCCTAAACTGGTTTTGCCGACTCCCGGTGGGCCGACCAAACAGAGGATGGGCCCTTTGGGCTTCTCTTTCAGTTTGCGGACCGCGAGCGCTTCGATAATGCGCTCTTTCACCTTCTCAAGTCCGTAGTGATCTTCGTCAAGAATCTTCTGCGCCTTGTGCAGATCCAGATTGTCCTTCGAAGATTTCGACCATGGCAGATCCGTCATGATCTCCATCCAGTTGCGCAGCGTCGCCGTCTCGGCCGCATCGGGATGCATGCGTTCGAGCTTTTTCAGCTGCCGCAGCGCCTCGTCTTCTGCGACTTTGGGCATCTTTGCCGCTTCGATTTTTTCACGAAACTGCTGGACTTCTTCCGCTAGTTCATTGCCTTCGCCGAGTTCCGTCTGAATCGCCTTCATCTGCTGGCGCAGATAGAACTCACGCTGCGAACGATCGATGTCTGCGCGCGCTTGCGTGTTGATTTCCTGCTGGACGGTGAGGACTTCAATCTCTTTGTTGAGAATTTCGTTCACGCGTCTCAGACGTGCGGTCGTGTCGGCAATCTCCAGGACCGACTGTGCATCCTCGACTCGTAGCTCAAGATTCGACGCTGAAAGATCTCCTAACCGTCCCGCATCATCCAGATTCGCGATGATTGCCATTACCTCCGGCGAGATGTTCTTGCCGAGGTTCGCCGCCTTTTCCATCGAGGCGCGCACGTTGCGCATCAGTGCTTCGACTTCGAGCGAGCGCTCGGGCGCCGGCTCTTCCGGCATCACTTGCAAGCGCGCCCGGAGGAAATCACCACCGGTATCGACCGACTTAACCTCCGCGCGCGAAACGCCCTGGACGAGAATGCGAATCCGGCCGTCCGGCAACTTCAGCATGCGCATGATCACGGCAACTGTGCCGACTTTGTAGAGGTCGTCCTGTTTCGGCTCTTCCTTATCAAGATCCTTCTGGCAGGCGAGCAGAATCATCCGGTGCTCACCCAAAGCCTGATCGACCGCGCGAATCGATTTCTCGCGCGAAACGAACAGCGGCACAATCATGTACGGGTAGATGACAATGTCGCGCAAAGGAAGCAGCGGCAGTTCCTCGGGAATCTGCAACTGCGGATCCGGTTCAACTGGCTCCAGCGAAACCATAATGTCTTCGTTAGCGTTATCAACCATGAAAGTATTATCGCCTTTTTACTAATCGATTTCTGTGATCGGGATCCGGTATTCAGATCCCCGTCGGTCATTTATCTTCGGCAAATGAATCAGCAAGACGCCATCCTTTAGTTCAGCACTGGTGTCTTTCACACTGATTGTCCATCGCAACGGCACAACTCGATTGAATTGGCCGTAATTTCGTTCGGAACAAAGATGCGAAATGATTCGCTGTCGCGGACTGCGCCGCTTCTTTTCTCCGCAAATTCGGATCTTATCGCTGTTCAGACCGATCTTGATTTCGTTCGCCTTCACCCCGGGAAGTTCGATGCGCAGACAAACTCGGTCGGCTGTCTCGCAGACGTCCACGGGCGGAACGAACGCGCCGGCCAGCGGCGCCGCTTCGACTTCGACAGCTTCATTCAGCATTGAGTGGAGCCTGCCGATGCGTTCGGCGAGTCGCTTCAACTCGATCCGTTCGAGTCCGGCCGAGCCTACGCTCTTCACCATTGTTCGCTTGCGGGTTGCCATTAGCTTCGCTTAAGAACGTTCCCGCCGGCGCGCGCGCGTACCAGCGTCTTTAGCTCGTTCATGAATTCCGAAACATCTTCGAACTCGAGATAAACTGAAGCGAACCGCACGTAAGCCACCTTATCGAGTTCCTTCAGCCGTCGCATGATCTGTTCGCCAATCTTGCTCGTCGGACGTTCGCGCTCAGGAGATTCCTGTACGTACTTCTCAACCGCGTTCACAATGCTTTCCAACTTTGATGATGGTACCGGACGTTTCTCGCAAGCGCGCAATAATCCAGCCATAACTTTGTTGCGATCGAATGTCTCGCGGCGGCCGTCTTTCTTGATTACCATGTAAGGAATCTCGTCGATGCGTTCGTAAGAAGTAAATCGACGCTCGCATTTTAAACATTCGCGCCGGCGACGGATTGCATCACCTTCCCGCGACTCGCGCGAATCGACGACCTTGTCCTCAAGAAAACCACAGAAAGGGCATTTCATGTCTCTATCCTCCAAATATCACGACGCAGTATTGG